>Ga0265295_1008189_pt1 | contig 11690 bp, 11 predicted proteins | sample Munlansysbiofilm_FD_192503 | JGI IMG/M metagenome (GOLD analysis project Ga0265295, IMG submission 192503) | Leachate microbial communities from a municipal landfill in Southern Ontario, Canada - Methane capture system biofilm | ecosystem: Engineered > Solid waste > Landfill > Unclassified ... | reverse complement strand
TTCTGATCTTACAATGATAATCCGTCCTGACAGGCGTTATGGAAAAGTTTATGATGTTTTGATTGAATTTAAGTTTGTAAGCCTTAAAGATGCTGGACTAACAGGTACAGAAGCAAAAGATTTAAGTTATTATGAACTAAAAAACATGGCTCAGATAAAAAAGAAATTTGAAGAGGGAATAATTCAGGTAAAGGATTATGGGAAAAAACTTGAAGAAAAATACAATGATTTAAGGCTTCAGAAATTTGTTGTTACAGCTCTTGGATTTGAGCGTGTTTGTTTTGAAAAGGTTGGAGAGGCTGCTCCTTTGTGATTTTTTTGCAGGTTTAAAGATTCTGTGCTTCTGTTCACCGGCTGTTTCCCATATGAATAGGGGTCAGGTCTACGCTTGACTCATATATTGAAAACCTATATAAATAAAAAATGACTAGACCATTAAGAATCGAATATCCAGGTGCATGGTATCATATAATGAACCGCGGCAGACGTGGAGAAGATATATTTTCTGACAAAAGAGATTATGAAGTTTTTATAAATCTTTTGAAAGAGACAGCAGAACAGTGGAATGTTAAAATTACCGCATACTGCCTGATGTCTAACCATTATCATATCCTTTTACAAACTCCTGAAGGTAATCTTTCCAGAAGCATGAGGCACCTAAACGGTATATATACCCAAAGATATAATAAAATGCATGGTTATGACGGGCAGTTGTTTCGTGGCCGTTACAAATCTATTTTAGTAGATGAAGAAACCTATCTGTTGCAGCTTTTAAAATATATCCACAAGAATCCTTTGAAGGCAAAACTGGTAGAAAATATTGATGACTATCCATGGAGCAGTCATAATAGTTATTTATCAAATAAAAAAGACCATGACTGGTTAAATAAAGAATTTGTTTTTTCAAGACTTCACAGGGATAAACGAAAATGGAAAAATGAATATAAAAAGTTAATGTATGAAGACAATGAAGATAAGATTACTGAGATTTTTGAATCAAAAAAACTGCCTTCTTTTATTGGTTCTGAAAATTTTGTTGATTGGGTAAAAAAGAAGTTTTATAAGCCTGATGAAAAAAAAATAATACAAACCAGATCGCTTGCCCCATCCACAAAAAAAATCATACAGGGTGTATGTAACTACTTTGATATAGAAGAAAAAGAGATATTAATATCCAGAAGAGGCATGTTAAATGATCAAAGAAATATTGCCATTTACCTGGTCAGGAAAATGAGAAGAGAAACTCATTTGGAAATAAGCAGTTATTTTAGAATAAATAGTTTTAGCTCTGTAAGCAGTGCAATAAACAGGCTTGAAAAGAGAATAAAAACAGATGTGAAATTAAAAAATATAGTTGAGGAAATTAAATCTCAAATTATAAATAGTCAGTAATAGATATGTCTTTATTTTAAAGCCTGTTTTGAAAAAAGTTTGTGTATTAAGAAAAGGAGATTTATTTATGGCTTTAGAAAATAAATTGGGTATTAACGATTCAGTTGAACTGGCCAGAGCTGAAGAAAAAATCAGTAAGACAAAAGCTGTAAAACTTTTTACAAGCGGCTTTCTTGATAAGTTAAAACCAGGAAGTTTTCATGCACTGGCAGAGATTCACCTCTATCTTTTCGGTGATATTTATGAATTTGCAGGTAAAATTCGTACGGTCAATATGGCAAAAGGTAATTTCCGTTTTGCTCCTCTTATGTATCTTGAAACAGCCTTAAAAAACATTGAATTAATGCCTCAGTCTACTTTTGATGAAATTATTGAAAAATATGTGGAGATGAACATTGCCCATCCTTTTAGAGAGGGAAACGGACGAAGCACGAGAATATGGCTTGATTTGATTTTAAAAAAAGAGCTTGGTCAAATTATTGACTGGAGCTCTGTGGATAAAAATGATTATCTTCTCGCCATGGAACGAAGCCCCATTAAAGATGTTGAAATTAAAGTACTGCTGAAACAGGCATTAACAGATAAAGTAAATGATCGTATAGTCTACTTAAAAGGTATTGATGCAAGTTATCATTATGAAGGGTACACTGTTTATAAAACTGAGGATCTTAGTGATGCGGAGCTATAAAATTTATTGGTAGTGTTCAATGTTGTGTGTCAGTAAACTAAAAACCAATATTATTCAGCTCATAAATAATTCAACCTCAATAAAACCTCTAACAGAATTTATTAAAAATATTTTTTCACAATCTTTTAATTCATTTTTTAATATAATCTTTTCCTTAATCTTTTTTTCATCAATAAGATGCTGTCTCATTGTTCCAGGCAAAAGACCGCAGGAATAATGCGGGGTATAAAAACACCCGCTTTTTTGAATTACAATATTTGCATAGCATGACTCAGTTATTTCATTTTTTTCATTTACTAAAATGACATCATTGAATTTTTTATATTTTGCTAAAATATTTTCATATATTTTTCGATTTGTGGTCTTGTGATATAAAAAACGATTTTTTGAACTTACCTTATCATTAGCCACACAAACTCTCCACTTAATCTCTTTTTCAAGGGGATTGTCAGGAAGTTCAAAAGTTTCAAATGACAACCTGCCGTTTTTCGAAGACATAATCCTTACCCTTAAAAATTTGTCAGACTTAAAATTTTTTAAAAAATCCAAAAAATTTTCCATGCTGAATTCAAACGAAAAATATTTTGCAGATTCAGCTATCCTTTTAACATGATAGTCCTTAAGATAAAATCCAATCTCAGGTAAATAAAGCATGGTTTCAAGAAGCATAAACTCAGTTTCAGGTTCTGAAACAACAAGAGCCTTACTCATGCACTCATCATATTCTTCCAAAGCCTTTGAGTCCCATACAATTCCTCCTCCTGTTCCATAAAATCCAAGCTTCTTTTTTTTATCAATATAAAGAGTCCTTATGGACACATTGAAAACTGATTTTCTGCCTGGCATCATATATCCTATAGCACCTGTATAAATTCCTCTTTGAGATATTTCCAACTCATTTATATATTCCATTGCCTTTATTTTTGGAGCACCTGTTATAGAAGCACATGGGAAAAGGGCCTTAAATATTTCTGTAATCGAAGCTTTAGTCCTTGATTTTACAGTTGAAGTCATTTGAAAAACCCTTGAATATTTTTCAATTTCAAAAATATTTTCTGCTTTTACAGATAATTTTTCTGAAATTTTTGAAAAATCATTTCTCATCATATCAAGGATCATCACATTCTCAGCCTGATCTTTTACTGAATTTGGAAGAATTTTTTTATTTATTTCATCCTCTTTATTGTTAATACCCCTTTTTATGGTTCCTTTCATTGGTTTTGAAATAAGAATATCATTGTCAAGGGAGAAAAAAAGTTCAGGAGAAGAGCTTATTACAGCAAACTCATCTGTTTCAAGAAAACTGCAATACGGGCTGTCAAGCCCTGAAAAATGCCTCACAAAAATATCAAAAGGAGCCTCACTTACTAAACAAGTCATAAGAAATGTAAAATTCAGCTGATAAATATCGCCCTTTGCTATTTTATTTTTGATAAAATGAATTTTTCTTTCATAATCTTCATATGACAAAGGAATTTTCCACTGAGGATTCCACCCTTTTTTATCTGTACAAAAACTTTCAATACCAGCAACATCCACTTTTTTATAAATCCCAAACCAAAGATAATCTGAAATTTTATTTTGCTTTACAAAAAACTTGGAATCAAATGCTTTTGAGGCCTCATAACTTACAAATCCAGCAGCAAAATAACCAGCTGAAACCATTTTTTCAATGTATACAAGAGAATCTTCTATGTTCTTATAATCTCTGCATCTGACAATTTCAACGGGTTCACTAAAAACATAAAAAGACTTATTGTCTCTTTTAAATAAAAAACTTTTTTTAAAAAATTCCATTTTTCTTCCTGATTTATTTTTTAGCTTGACGAATATAGACTAAAAATGTATTAGTCATTTTAAATCTAATTAGTTGTTTCTAACTTTACAAAGATAAACAAATGCACGGTGAAACAGTTATCAAACACAATTTTCTATATAATGAGTTTCTATTAGCCTGCAATGGATGCCCCTGTCTTCCAAATTATTCAAAACTTCTCCATGATTTTGCAACATCACTTGGAAAAGCATTAGATGCAAGAGATAATTCTACCAAGGAACATTCAAACGAAGTAGCAGACATATCATCAATAATCGGAAGATCAATCGGGCTTAAAAATGAACAGCTTGAAGTTATTCATCTTGCAGGTCATCTTCATGACATAGGAAAAATTGGAATTCCAGACAATATTCTTTTTAAAAAAGACAAACTAAACGATTCTGAATGGGAATGTATTAAAAATCACCCTGTTGTTGGAGCTGAAATTGTTTCCTCAATTGAAGGCTTTACTGCAAAAAATTCAATTAAGGATATTATTTTACATCATCATGAAAGATATGACGGGAAAGGCTATCCATCCAGACTTAAAGGATATGAAATCCCGCTTGGTGCAAGAATTATTTCAGTTGCAGATTCTGTGTCAGCAATGATGCAAAAAAGACCTTATAGAAATAAAATGGATTTTGAATCAACTGTAACAGAAATTTTCCAAAATTCAGGAACACAATTTGATCCCCTGATTGTCAATGCCTTCAGCAAAAATCTTGAAGTAATAGAAAACTATCTAAAAAGGAAAAAAAATGAACCTAAATGATTTCAGCCCTTCAGGGAAAAGAAAAAAAATTAATGAAATAAAGGGTCATTTCCATTGTTCAATAGTAGGAACCTGTCTGAGTCTAAAAGAACTTGAAAAAATCCAGAGAAAAGCAAATGTTTTAATTCCAAAAAACTCAACAGAGCATGAAATTCATGGAATTTTTGTATATCTTGCAGGTGAAGACGAACTTCCAGCAAAACTTATGTCCAAACTTCTTGATAAAAAATTTGAAAAGGAAGTAAGAGAATTTTCAAAATTAAAAAAAGACTGTGACCTTAAAAAAAAATGGGAAACAGAATACGAAAACGGAAACATACCAGGACCCTACTGGGCCTTGATGAGCCATCCTTTTTCTTCTGCAAAAACCCTTGCAGATGCTTTTGGACAAGTTCACATGCTTTCACATATGATAGGCCGAAGCACAAGAGCAGATATAAAAAGGGTCAAAAGAGTTGAAGAAGAAAATGACAGGCTTAATGTCAAAATAAGAACTCTTAAAAAAGCATACACCGAAAAATTCTCAAAATTAAATACTAAATACGAACATGAAAAAACTAAAACAAACCAGCTTTTTGCATATCTTGACGATGCTGAAAAAGAATTGAATGAACTAAAAAATAAAGAAATTAAAAAAATAAATCCTGAATATGAAAATGAGTCCCAGGCAAAAAAAGTATATGAACTTGAATCAAGCATTGAATTTTTAAAAGATGAAAACGCTTCTTTATGCAAAAAAATCAAAGAGCTTGAAAAAGAACTTGTTTCCAAAAAATTTATTAACAGTTTTTTTGAGCCTGTAAATACAGATATTCAGGAAATAAAATGCAGCGGATGTCCATCAAGAAATTGTCCAGGACCTGATCTTTGCGGAAAAAAGATTTTATATGTGGGAGGAAGAAAAAATGTTCTTCCAAGATATAAGGAAATAGTTGAAGAATACGGCGGAGAATTTATTTATCATGACGGAGGAATGGAATCTTCCAAAAAAAGCATAGACCATGCTGTTTCTTCTGCTGACATGGTTTTTTGTCCTGTTGACTGCACAAGCCATGATGCCTGTCTAAGACTGAAAAAAATCTGCAAAAAAACTGAAAAATCATTTATTCCACTTAAATCTTCTGGAGCTTCATCCTTTGGAAGATACATAAAAAACATTGATTAAAATTTTTTAAGTCCCCATACTCCCTCTAACAAATATGCCGCCTGATATTATCAGACGGCATATTTCATTTAATAAAACCAAATACTTTTGGAAGATACAAAACCATATCAGGAAAATAGGTTATTAACATTAGAACAAAAATCTGGATAATCAAAAAAGGAAAAACAGATTTTGAAATTTTTACAATTCCATTTCCTGCAATTGTGTCTGTAATAAACAATGAAACCCCCATTGGCGGTGTGCAATAGCCAATTGCAAGATTAACTGTCATTATCAGTCCAAAATGAAGAGGATCAATATTAAAGCTGTAAAGCATTGGAACAATTACAGGCCCTATGATTAAAACAGCTGAAATAATATCCATAAACATCCCTACTACAAGAAGAAAAATATTCATAACAAGAAGAAAACTAAAAGATGAATCAATGCTTCCCATTACAAAGTCAGTCAAACGTCCTGGAATATTTTCAAGTGTAATAAATCTTCCAAAACATGTTGCACCTGCAACTATCATAAGAAGGGTTGCAGAAGTAACAGCTGAATTTATTGTAACATAATACATATCCTTTAGTTTCATTGTCCTGTGAATGAAAATCTCAACTATAAAGGCATAAACACATGCAACAACTGCTGCTTCATTTGCTGTAAAAATACCTGAAAAAATACCTCCAAAAATCAAAACAGGAAGCATTATTGCAAAAAATCCATTTTTAAATGCCTTAAAAACTGAATTAAAATTTGGGGGAGGATTTCTTGTGATTAATGTATCTTTTCTAAAATAAAAAACAGTATAAACACAAAAAAACACAACAATTAAAAGCCCTGGAACAAAACCTGACAAAAAAAGCCCTTCAAGGGAAACATTTGTTATCATGCTGTATAAAATCATTCCAATACTTGGAGGAATAATTACTCCAAGATTTGGAGCAGATGCCATAAGCCCTGTTGTATATGAATCTGGATAACCGTGTTCTCTTAATGCAGGAATCATGAAACCGCCGATTGCAACAACAGTTGCAACTGTAGAGCCAGAAATCGCTCCAAACATTGCACAGGCTAAAATACCTGCCATGCCAAGGCCTCCCGGAAGAAAACTTACCATTGCATTTGCAATATCTATAAGTTTTTTTACTATTGAACCTTTTGTCATTATATTGCCGCACAAAATAAAAAAAAGAACAACCACAAGTGCAAAATTATCAAGACTTTTTAAAAGTGTCTGAAAAGTAATCATAAGAGGCATTTCAGTAAAAAGAGCAAAACCTGCAATAGAAGTAAAAAAAAGAGCCATAAAAACAGGTATATATGATGAAAGACATCCAATAAGGATAAGAAAAATTATTATATCAGACAAATGAAGCATAAAATTTATCTCCGCAAAAAAATTCAAACAAACTGAATTTTTTAATTTCTATAATAAAAAAAATTGCAAAAAAACCATGTTGATATAAAAAGGCAGACTTATTTATAAAAAAAACATCCCTCTGCCCTTTATTCACCAGATAATAAAAAATCTGTAAAATCTTCCTATTGCTCTTAAAATCATAAGAAAACCTGTAAGCGGAAGAAGTGCATATACAAAAGCCATGGGAATTTTTAAAATAATTGTACTTTGTTTTGTCAAAGACATTAAATCCATAATATCCAAACCAAATTTTATCAAAAAAACTCCCATAACCATTGTTGCTGCAAGAGATAAAAACTCAAAAAATTTTTCTGTTTTTGGGAAAAACTGAATAACCGCATCAATTTTTACCTGCTGGCTTTTTTTTACTGCAACTGAAGACCCAATAAATGTTGTATAAATTATTACAAGCCTTACAAGCTCTTCTGACCATGCAAGGGTATATGAATATCCATATCTTAAGACAACATTTAGAAAAAGGCTTAAAAGAGCAGCAAATACTGTAATGAAAAGGGTAAATTCCTCAAATACTGTCAGACACTTTTCAATAAATCTGAAAATTTTTTTTAATTTTTCCAAATCAAACCTCTGCTAACGACTGTATAAAAGCAAGTCCTGAACTTCTTTCAAGTAATTATCAGGCTTATAATTATCACCTGGATAATTTTTGTTAATTTCTTTTGCATATTTATCATGAACATCAGCTGAAGATTTCACCAAAAAAGCCATGTCTTCATCTGAAAGCTTGATAAATTCTATACCGTTTTCTGATGCCTTTTTGATTTCTTCATTTTCCTGATTTTCTGTCTGTGTTCTTATATTTGCACAAACCTCATGAACTGTATTTTCAAAAACATTTCTAAGTTCATCAGGGAGAGAACTTAGCCATGCCTTATTAAAAACCCAGATAAAAAGTCCCTGTGCATAATTTACCTTTGTAAAATATTTGGCAGCCTCAAATTTTTTGGTGATATTGCAGACCATTGGAGTGTGGTCAAGACCTGTTATGACATTTTGTTTCAAGGCAACAGGAACATCAGGCCATGGCATAACAACAGGCTGAAATCCCCAGCTTCTGTATAAAAGCTGATTTACTTCAGCTTCTGCTATTCTGAATTTTATTTTTTTGGCATCTTCAATAGTTTTAACAGCACTTGTTGTAGCCCAGCCATAATTTCCATAACCTGTAATATCAAGTCCTGTAATACCCACATGATCTGCTGCATTTAAAAAATGTGAAAACAACTTTTTATTGTTTACAAATTTTTCAAGTTTTTCAAAAGAATCAACTAAAAATGGAAGATTTACTATTCCAAATCTCTGACCCATATTGGTTGCAGCAACCGAACTTACACCCATTCCCTGAATTGCACCCATTTGAAGAAGATTTAAAACCTCAACTTCTCCACCAAGCATTGAAAGCGGCTTATAATCAACATAAATCTGTCCATTTGTAGCCTTCCATACAGCATCTCTGATTGCAAACCCAGCATAGCTTCCCTTAATTACAGGATGGGTAACATTTGATACAATGCATTTATATTTTGCACCTTTTGGATCAAAATCCGGTTTCCATTTTTCAAGTGATTTATTAGCAAAGCATAGATTTGGTAATAAAATAAACAAAGCCAATATAATTAATAAATATTTTTTCATTAAAATCTCCAAAGTCTATTTTTATGAGTTGTAATAATCTGCAAGAATCCTGATTATTTCTTTTAAATCCTTAACATTAAAATTTTTATCTCCAAGCTGATGCTGAATTAAAAAACCTTCAAATAAAGCAGTTACAACTGCTCCCATTTTTTTCATTTCTTCTCTTTTTTCTGTAAAAGGCTCAAAAATTTCCGCATAAATATCAGCAGAAAGCCTGTAAACTCCATTTAAAAGTTTTTCCCTTAAATCCCTTGTTTTTGCAGCGTGGACAGTGAATTCAAGAAAAATATTCGCCCATTTGGAGTCATCCAGGAATGAACACAAAAAATCTATTACAATTTCAAGTGCCTCGTTATAATCTTTTGCATCAGCAAGCCTTTGATCCCTTTTTTCCCTGTGCTGCTTTAATTTCTGCTTCATTATATCAAGGAAAACATCACCCTTGCTGCTCCAGTATCTGTAAAAATTTCCTTTTGCATACCCTGCTTCGCATGTAATTTCTGAAATAGTTGCAGCCTCAAAACCCATTTCTCCAAAAGTTTTTACAGCCGCCTTCATTAACTCATTTTTTGTTAATTCAGATTTTTCTCTTTGTCTTGTTACCATAAGTGAACTCCATTCATTTTGTGACCGTTGGTCACATTTAAAAAAAATAAATCTCTATGTCAAGATAAAAGTTGACTTGATTTATTTTCCTAATCTAGTTAGTAATTGGCCGAAAACGAGAATTTTTTGTTCAGTTCAAGGAAGATAAAAAATTTAACCGCAGGAATACATGGAGTATTTTGAGGATTAAATTTTTAATCTGACGCAGAAATGGACAAAAAAGGCCGTTTTCGTTCAGCAACTAGTTAATTAGTTTTTTTCTGATATTTATATTGATCAGGATGCAAATAAAAATTATCAAGGCAGATTTAATATTATGAATACTTTGGTTGAGACTTTGAATAAATCAGACAAAAATTTTATTTTACAGGGATTTATGGCAGTATGGCCAATTTGCCTTGGCTATATTCCACTTGGTATTGCCATGGGAGTTCTTGGACAAAAGGCAATGCTTTCACCTTTGCAGGTACTTGCAATGTCTTTGATGGTATTTGCAGGAAGCGGACAGTTTATAGCAGTTTCAATGATTTCAGCAGGTGCCTTTATCCCGTCAATAATTGCAACTGTATTTATGATTAACTTAAGACACCTTCTAATGAGTTCGTCTTTATGTGTTTATATGAAAAATGTTAAACCTTTTAAACTTACTCTTTTAAGTCTTGGAATTGTTGATGAAACTTTTGCTGTAAATATTGAAAAACTAAAAAAAGGAAACTGGGGGCCAAGACGTGCAATTGCAGTTAATTTTTTTGCATATTCTGCCTGGGCCTTAAGCACTTTTACAGGATGCTATTTTGGAGAATTCATACCAGAAGGTTCTTTTGGAATAGATTATGCTCTTAGTGCCATGTTTATTTGTCTTTTGATTTTTCAGCTGAATGGATCAATATATTTTTTTACAGGAATTATATCCGGCATTATTGCTGTTTTTCTTGCAATGACAATAAATGGTAATTCATACATAGTAATTTCTTCAATAATAGCTGCTTCAATTGGAGTAATTATAAAAAAAAGGAAAACCAGAAATGAGTGATGAAAATTATATTTTACTTGTTCTTGGAATGGGTATTGTTTCATTTATTCCAAGATGGATTCCATTGTTTTATTTATCAAGAAAAGAACTGCCGGAACTGGTTATAGAATGGCTTGAACTTATTCCGGTTGCAATTTTAAGTGCACTTTTATTCCCTGCTCTTTTTGTAAATCCCCAGACAAAGGATTTTTGTCTGATTTCAGCAGAAACTATAGCCTTTATCCCGTGCTTTATAATTGCATGGTTTACAAGATCCCTTGGAATTACACTTGTTTGCGGAATGTTTTTTTATTGGGCAGGAACAAAATTTTTAAATTTTTTGTAATGGTCGGGAAGACTGGATTCGAACCAGCGACCCCAGCGTCCCGAACGCTGTGCTCTACCAGACTGAGCCACTTCCCGTAATGATTTTTTCTAACTTTACTGAAAAAAATAGTCAATCTATTTTTAATCCAAAAAATTTTTCATATTTTTAAACGTATTCGTAATTTTAAAAAATTTTAATTTCCCGCAAATTTATCAAAAACTTTTCGATTTGACTTTAATTATGAATTTATCTATGCATTTTAAACCTGATAATTTTAAAGAAAGAAAAAAATGGATAATATGTTTTCTAAAAATAAATGGCTCACGTTTATACTTGTTGCTTTTGGAGTTTTCATGTCCACACTTGACGGTTCAATTGTAAACATAGCACTTCCTGCTATTTTGGATAATTTTGATACAAGACTTTCTGTTGTTGAATGGGTTGTAATGATTTATCTTCTTACAATTACTTCATTTCTTCTTGCCTGCGGAAAACTTTCAGATATTTACGGACATAAAAAAATATATATTATCGGACTTTTGCTTTTTTCTTTTTCTTCATTTTTTTGCGGCATTTCCTCAAATATTTATTTTCTTATTTTTTCAAGAATGATCCAGGGATTTTCAGCTGCAATGATAATGGCCTGCACCCCTGCACTTCTTGTTTTTTCATTTCCAGTTTCTGAAAGAGGAAAAATTTTTGGAATCAATTCAATGGTTGTTGCCTGCGGTCTTACTTCAGGACCTGCAATAGGCGGTTTTCTTGTAGATGTATATTCATGGAGAATGATTTTTTTTCTAAATGTTCCAATTGGAATTGCAGGTGCAATAGGTTCATATTTTATACT
>Ga0265295_1008187_pt1 | contig 11691 bp, 2 predicted proteins | sample Munlansysbiofilm_FD_192503 | JGI IMG/M metagenome (GOLD analysis project Ga0265295, IMG submission 192503) | Leachate microbial communities from a municipal landfill in Southern Ontario, Canada - Methane capture system biofilm | ecosystem: Engineered > Solid waste > Landfill > Unclassified ... | reverse complement strand
CGCAGCGTGGATTCCCTGCGTTTCAGCGAAGATTTCGGCGCCATGGCCGGCCGCTGGAATTCCGAAAATCTAGATCCTGAGGCTTACTACGAATACACCCTTTCACCTGCTCCCGGCATTCGCCTTGTGGTGAACCAGATTAACCTGGAAGTAAGCGTGAACCGGGTAAATATGCGTACTTCGGTCCAGTATTCCTACGATGGCTTCACCCGCCAGAAAACCCAACTGGGCCACACCGTATTTATCGCCACCCATGTGCCCCGCAACCTGCCGGTAAAAACCACCCTCAGCGTAACTTACCCCCAAACCCTCAGCATTCGCGTTTATGGCTGGAGCACCGTGGATTACCTGGTGGACTTCTGCACCCGGAACGTAAGCTTCGATGCCCAGGTGTTTGGAAGGGATTTGCTGGCAAAAAGCCCAACAGATACCCTTAACCCACAACCTGAACTACCCGAAATTGAGCCGGTAACCCCCGAAAACCTTGCCGCTATGCCCGAAACCGAAGATTCTCCCGAACTTCTCCCATCGGACTCCGCCCAAATCAACGAACCACTGGCCGCTATGGGCGTATTGCCTCCACAGGATACATTGGTGGGAGGTGGAAAAGGGGGAGAAAAGGCACCGTTGGGAGGTGCCACATTTACTTCATCAGGCTCATGGCTATGCCCTGCTGGGGTAACAAGTGTAACTGTTGAATGCTGGGGTGGTGGCGGCGGTGGCAGCACAATTACAGGCAATGGAAGAAGAGGCGGCGGCGGTGGCGGTGGAGCTTATGCCAGTAGTGTAATTACCGTTATACCAGGAAATTCTTATTCAATTGTTGTTGGAGCGGGAGGAGCTGCCAACAGCGTTGGCGGAAATTCATCATTTAACACAACAACTGTTGTTGCTGCCGGAGGCAGTGGAGGCACAAATAACAACAGTACTGCCGGGGCTGGTGGAACAACTGCAAATTCGACAGGGACTATCGAATTTGCAGGAGGTAATGGTGCAACGGGTGGGGGAACATACTCAGGTGGCGGTGGCGGTGGTGCTGGTTCTACAGGAGTTGGTGGTAATGCTCCAACCGCAGCCTCAGGTTCTTATGGAACAGGAACTACTGTTGATGGTGGGAATGGCGGTGCTAGTGTTAGTGGAAGTAGCAATGGAAATACTGGCTTAATCTATGGTGGTGGTGGTAGTGGAGCGGTTACAAATAGTGGCACTGATAGAACAGGTGGTGCCGGAGCCGGTGGCCAGGTTATTATCACCTTTACTGATTGCGTTTCTATTGCCCCCACCGGAATTACAGGTGTTTCAGAAATTTGCAGAGGAGAGTCAACAACATTAACGACAACAGGTGGTAGTCTCGGTGATGATGCCATTGATGTGTGGTATGAAGGTGGATGTGCCAATGAAGCTTTTACCGAAGAATGGACCATTTTACCTTATACGGTGAATAGTACAACGGTTAATAGCGTCTCCGGGGGTGTCATGAACGTCACTTCAACAGGGGGTGATCCCATGATCCGCATGGAAAATATTGGAAGTTTCAACACAGCAAGTTACAGATACATTCAACTACGCTACCGGGTAACTGCAGGAAATGCGGGCTTGGTTGAAATCTATTATTCAAAAAATGGTGGAAGTGATTTATCTGAAGCTCAGGTAGTAAGGGCTGGTCTTGTTAGCGATGGGAACTGGCATATTCTGAATGTGGATATGTCAACAAGTGCCAACTGGAACGGGACCATTACTGGCTGGCGCTATGACTGGTGCACCAATTCAGGCGTGACAATGGACTTGGATTTTATCACCTTAGCGGACAGACCAATTATAGGTGAAGGAACCTCCATTACTGTCAGTCCGACAGTTACGACAACGTATTATACAAGAAAGAAGGGAGGATGTAATAGCACAACTTGTGTTAGTAGAACAGTTACTGTAAATTCAATTCCTGCCCAACCCTCAACCATCGCCGGGCCAACATTCCCATGCGTTGGCAGTTCACAAACCTATAGTGTTACCAATGTTTCGGGTGTTTCTTACGCATGGGTTTTCCCAACTGGTTGGACACAAACGGCAGGAGGTACAAGTAATTCTGTTACGGTAACAGTAGGTGCTGCTGGCACGATTTCAGTAACACCATCAAATTCCTGCGGCACAGGTACTGCAAGAACACTTGATGTCACCCCCTCTTCTGTTCCTGCTCAACCTTCAGCCATTACCGGTTTAGCAACACCTTGTGAGGGCAGTTCACAAACCTACAGCGTTACCAATGTTACTGGTGTTACCTACACATGGACATTCCCTACCGGATGGACACAAACCGGCGGAGGAACGACAAATTCCATTACAGCTACAGTTGGTGCTGGAAGTGGAAATATCACGGTTACGCCTTCGAATGCTTGTGGTAACGGAACAGCCAGAACCTTGGGTGTTACTGTGCAACCCAATGCCACCATCACCCTTACATCAGGGAACAATTCAAATATTCAGGAATTATGTCTAGGTGATCCATTAACCAACATTACTTATTCAATTGGCGGAGGTGGAACAGGTGCCGGAGCAACCGACTTGCCACCAGGGGTTACAGGAAACTACAATTCCGGTACAGGTGTATTTACCATCAGCGGAACACCCTCAGCTTCAGGTATTTTCAACTATAAGGTAACGACCACAGGTACCTGCGGACAAGTTTCTGCTTTAGGTACCATAACGGTTAATTCTCCGCATATTCTAACCTATACTTCCGGTTCCACAACCCAATCGGTTTGTATCAATACTGCAATTGGTAATATTGTTTATAGAACTTCCGGCACAGTGACCAATGTAAGCACAAGTGGCCTTCCAAATGGCGTTGCCGGTGTTTTAACCGGAACAACTTATACCATTAGCGGAATACCGACAGTTGCAGCGACATATAACTATACAATTACCGCAACCGGTCCATGTGCCCCCGATGCCACCGCTACTGGCACCATCACCGTGAACCCGGATGCAAGCATACAGCTTACTTCAGCAGTCGGTACAGATGCGCAGTCCGTTTGCACCTATGTAGCAATTATACCCATTACTTATGCTATAGGTGGTGGCGGCACCGGTGCAAATGTAACAGGACTTCCTGCCGGAGTTTCTGGTGCATATAATAGTGGTGTATTTACCATAACAGGAACTCCAACGGCAACCGGTACATTTCCCTATATAGTTCATACAACCGGTACCTGCCAACAAACCACAGCAACCGGAACCATTACCACCAGCCCGGTACCTACGGTAACGCCTGGTACTATTGCCACTGTTTGTCCGGGCGCATTGTCTTTCAGTCTTCCCTATACGCTTACCGGAAGTCCTGACACCTATAGTATTACAGCAGGAACACCTGCGGTACCTGGTTTTGTTCCTGTAATCAACGCTCCGCTTACAAGCAGTCCGCTTATAGTACCATTACCGGCGGGGGTTACAGCGGGAACATATCAGTTTTATATTTCAGTAAGCAAAGCAGGTGGATGTGCATCCCTTGCTGTTCCATTCAATGTAACTTTTGGAGATAACACTCCACCAGTCGCCAGATGTAAAAATTATACGGCTTATCTGGGTGCTGATGGAACAGTAACCATCTTGCCTGAGAATGTAAACAATAACTCAACAGATAATTGTGGCATAGAAACGATGACTGTTAGCCCCCACACGTTCAATTGCAGTAATCTGGGCAATAATTCAGTTACACTAACGGTAACAGATTTTTTTGGCCATTCCTCAACTTGCACAGCAACTGTATTGGTGGTTGATAATCTACCGCCAACAGCCATTTGCAAGGACATAACTGTAAACCTTGACAACAATGGCAATGCTACCATTACACCAGATATGATCAACAACGGAAGTACAGATAATTGCGGTATTTCTTCAATGACGGTAGCCCCCAATACTTTTAATTGTTCAAATCAGGGTAATAATACAGTTACGCTAACTGTAACCGATGTTAACGGCAATTCTTCAACCTGTACGGCTATTGTAACCGTAAGAGATTTGGTGCCACCCGTTGCAATTTGTAAAGATTATACCATTGTTTTAGGTTCAACTGGATCAGCAACACTAGTTCCTGCAAACATCGACAACGGTAGTTATGATAATTGTGGTACTGTATTCCTTGCTATTACAGCAGGACAAACCACTTATGATTGCGATGATTTCAACAGTGGAGGTACTTATCCCGTAACACTAACCGTTACCGATGGTTCTGGTAATACATCTTCGTGTACTGCAAATGTTACGGTGGAATCGACGCTTGAAATTACATCGTTATACCTAGATGTATGTGGTGGACGTTTTAATTCGACTATAATCGGAGGTGGAGGTACATATGGCTATATATGGGATGCTACCAACCCGGCCAATGGTGGCGCACGTCCTTTTCGAAATTCCTTTTTTGGTGGTCCTAACAATTACACAACTTCAACCTCACCATGGTATAATCTTCTTTTGCCAAATGGAACCTATACAACCTTATTTACTGTAACTGATCAATATAGATGCCGTGTAACCGAGAGCCTAACTTTTGATGGTGGCGCATTAAATGGTTCTACAGTTATTATTAATACTCAAGCATGCCAGGGCCAGACAGTAACCTATAATTCGAGTAAGTATGATGGGATGTGGGAACTACCATGGCCTATTGGTTGGATATATATTGATTATACCTTTTCGTGGTCAATTTCTGGCGGTACAATTGTAAGCGGAGGTGGTGACAATGACTGGATAGAAATCCTATGGAACACTACACCAGGCAATCAAGTAGTTAGGGTTACAAATAACCCCGGTATTAATGCATGTATTTCTATAGACGAATTTAGAGTAACGGTTAACGAAACACCGACACCTGAATTCTCAACCTTCCAGACTCCTGTTTGCCCACAATCAACACAAACCTATACTTTAACCCAATCCTACCCTTCAAATTTATGGACAGTTACCGGAGGAACGGTATTAACCGGCGGAGGCCCAGGTCAGAATTTTGTGCAAGTTCGCTGGGGCAATGGACCTACCGGAACTGTTTCTGCTGAAGTTACCACTGCACAAGGTTGTAGTGCCCCAGAAACAATCTCTATAAACATAGTTGACAATGAAAACCCAACCATAACCTGCCCCCCTGCTGTTACTGTCAATGCCAACTTTGGGGTATGCTATGCCACAGGGGTGAATTTAGGTACTCCAACAGTAGATGATAATTGTGGTGTTGCAAGTACCACCAATAATGCGCCTGCACAATTCCCGTTGGGTACTACCGCAGTTACCTGGACGGTAACTGATTATATTGGCAATACCGCATCATGTCAACAAAGTGTTACTGTTACTGACAATCAGTATCCTGTCGTAATTACTCAGGATATTACCGTTAGTCTTGACGCCAGTGGAACCGTAACAATAGATGTTGATGATATTGACAATGGAAGTTCCGACAATTGCGGTATTGCCAGCAGAGTACTTTCCCAATATACGTTTGACTGTGCTGATATTGGAGAGAATTACATTACCCTCACGGTTACAGATAATGGAGGCCTTCAATCAACCGGAAGTGCCACTGTTACCGTAATTGATACTATAGCCCCCACCATCACAACCTGCCCGGTTACCCGAAATATCGTAGGATGCTCTGAGTACGACATCACTGACCCTACATTTTCTTCCATTTCAACAGCTTCAACTTATGCAGTTTTCAGTAACCCTACAAATCAAGGTAGTGCAACAGATAATTGCAGCTTACATATTGCAGTAAGCTACCGAGATCAAATTCATTCTACAACTGCATGTGCCATTGTCATTTATAGAACCTGGACCATAACGGATGGAACCAATAGTATAGATTGCCAACAAATCATTAATGTAAACGACACAGAAGCTCCACAGCTTACCGGTAATCTTCCGGGCGGCGATGTGGGCAATGCATGTATGTCAGCAGCACCACCGGCTCCTTCAACCAATGCCATAGCCGCTTTATATGAGGATAATTGTAAATCACCGATTGTTACTTTGATCAGCAGCAGTGTAAGTGGAGATAATTGTGCATGGACGGCTACCTATACCTACAATGTTACAGATGGATGTAATGCTGTTACTCCAAATCCAACAGTAGTTTATAGTGGTGGTGACCATGCCGCTCCGGCACTAACGGGAACCATTCCTACTGGACAAACCGGCATTAACGGCTGTGTGGCAAATATTCCTGTCGGTCCAACCGAAGCTGAAATAGCTGCACAATATACCGATGCATGTGGTGGCGCGATAACAGTTGTAAAATCAGGAACACCTACCGGCAACAACTGCATCTGGAGTGTTACTTATTCCTATGAAGTCAGGGATGTTTGCGGAAACATAGTTTCTCCTGCACCAACAGTAACGTATTCTGGTGGTGACCTTACCGCACCTGCTCTTACCGGAACCATTCCAGCCGGACAAACAGGCATCAACGGTTGTGAGGCAAATATTCCTGCCGGACCAACCGTAATTGAAATAGCTGCTCAATATACCGATGCGTGCGGTGGTGCAATAACAGTTGTAAAATCCGGGACACCTATTGGCGACAACTGCTCCTGGAGCGTTACTTATTCTTATGAAGTCAGCGATGTTTGCGGAAACATTGTTACTCCTGCACCTACGGTAACTTATTCGGGTGGTGATGATACTCCACCGGCACTAACGGGAACCATTCCTACCGGACAAACAGGCCTTGATGGTTGTGTTGCAAATATCCCTGCCGGACCAACCGAAGCTGAAATAGCCGCTCAATATACCGATGCATGTGGTGGCACGATAACGGTTACCAAATCCGGCACACCAACGGGCGACGACTGTGCATGGAGTGTTACCTATTCTTACGAAGTAAAAGATGCATGCGATAACATTGTTACCCCTGCACCAACAGTAACGTATTCTGGTGGTGATACCGAAGCACCTTCTATCACCTGCCCCACACCAAATCCAATAACCGTTGCTGCCGATGCCGGCCAAACTTACGCTTCCGATGTTGTGGTTCCAACGCCGGCTACTTCCGACAATTGTGGAGGAACGGTGACCCTCACCTGGTCCGCTCCCGGCGCAACACCCAATAGTGGTACCGGCCCATTTCCAACCACCAATCAATTTCCTGTTGGCACCACCACCATTACCTGGACCGCCACCGATGACTGTAACAATTCAGCCACCTGTGTTTTTGCGGTTATTGTTACCGCCAACGACCCACCAGATATTACTTGCGCTGCGAATGTTACCCAAAATGCCGATCCGGGCCTTTGCTCCGCTTTGGTTAACCCAGCCGAGCCAACGGTAAATGCCGGTGTTCCGGTAATCTGGTCCTGGGAAATGACCGGTGCTGTTACTGCTACCGGAAACGGCGCCATTGGTGATTACACCTTCCCCGTGGGCACCACCACCATTACCTGGACGGCTACCAATGCTTCGGGTACGGATGTATGTATCCAAACCATTACGGTTGTGGACAATCAGCCCCCAACATTTGAACTCCCAACCGGTCCATTCTCCTATTGCGTAAACAACATTATCTCAGCTACATACAACCCGAATCCTACGCCTGTTGGAATAATACCGGAGTATAACGACTTGACCACACCACGCCCTGAATATTACAACTTCGAAAGTGGTTTCACTCAGTTCAATCTTAATCCATTGGAATTCGAAGATAATTGCTGTGAAGATGGCTTTATTATTCACTGGCGCATTGAATTTACTGCTACGCCAAACCCTGCAACAATAGCGCATGAACCAATCAACTGGCCCTACATTAGCGGCACCGGACAGCTTTCAGATTATGGAACCGATATTCATTTCCCGGGCGATGGCGTGTACTTTACCAATATCGAACACCACATTTATTACTGGCTAACCGACTGTAACGGCAACTCCTCTGCAGAGCAGGCAATTACCATTACCGTATTGCCACGCCCAAATGTAATTAAACAATAAACCGAAAGAAAACATGAAAACAACATTATACAACCCAACACTGCAAACCACAACAGGCAACTCAACAGCCTGCTTCAAAATATTTCCGGCCCAGCCGTTCCCATCGTTCTCCCACGATGCGGCCAGCCGGAATTTTTGCCTCCAATACAAATTTATGTATAACCAAAACCAACGCCTATGAGAAAGGAAAGCTAAAAAGAACACCGCCGCTAAGCGCGGCCAGAACAAACAAATTTTTTAACAAAACAAAAAACGTCCATCATGGACAAAACACAAACAAACATTTTGAATTTTTCAAACAATTTGATTACAAACAATTAAAACTTACAAAAATGAAAAAGCAAATTTTAATTCTTCTGATGGCAATCTTTGCTATTAGTTATTCCACTTCTGCTTTCGGTCAGGATGTTCTTACTGGAGAAGCAGTATGTCCTACTGTTACAGCTCTTGCAGGTTGCGGAGATACTGATCCATTGCATCCACAGTACGGAATCCTGTATGATTATACCGTCACAGTTCCGGCACCATTTACAGATCCAACGTTTAATTGGTTTGTTACTACTGACAAACAATTTATTAACCCTGCACCTACTATCGAAGATGCTACTGGAGATTATATTTTGACAGAAGGCATAGGTTATAACGATCCATCAACTGGTTTAGCAACAATTGAAATGAGCTGGAAATATTGGGTTCATGATCCTGAAAACCCTGTTTTTCTAGTAATTTATGTAACTGGTGGAACTACTGATGCTTGCCAAAATGATAATATTCAGGTTTATATTATTGAGCCTAGACATTCTTTTACACTTGATATGCAAAGTATTGCCCTCGATGGAACTGCCTCGTCTACAGGCCCTTGTGCAGCTGATGTTACTAGTGCTGAATGGAACTATAATGGTGGTAGTCCAATCGTTAACATGGATTATGGAGTTAACTATCTATTTTTTACTGTTATAGCAGCAAATTTTCATCAAACATGGTTGCCGCGTTTCGATGTCGATCTAGGTGCAACTTATGCAGGTTCAAGAACTGTGACAGCTGTTGAATATACCACTGGAGATGGAAGTTCTACCAGTACTTGGGTCCCATCAACATACAATGCTACTAATGGGTGGGTGGCAAATACAGCAGTTGATGTTGGCGATAATACCATTGGTATTGGAGGTCACTGTATCATTGTTAGAGTAACTGTTGATAATGATCGGGATCCAACATTGGCAGCTCAGACTATTACTGTATCAGTAGATGGTAACTTGGCAGAAACTGATGGTACATTTGATTTTACAAATACGGCTTTAGCTGACCTCAATCAGACAAATTGTACTCCACAGTTATTTGATGATTCAGCAGATCAAACTATCGAACCAAGACCAACTATAAACAATGCCACCCCAGGTGGTGCGTTTGAAACTAAGGATGATCTTTAAGATTCATTAGTTTGCTTTTTCATCCCAACACTTTCCGGCGGGTACCTTTCGGGGTGCCGGCCGGGGAGGGCGAGGGAGCGGAAAGCAAATGTGAAAATGTGAAAATGTGAAAATGATTGGTTAATTAGTTGATGAGCTGATTAGCTGATTGAGAATAGGTTGAGGTGCTTCGCACGAAAACTAATGTGTCAATATGAAACTGTGTAAATGTGTAAATGTGTTAAGAAACATTGGTGCATTGGAACATTGTAACATTGAGTCATTGGAGCTTGAGCGTAAGACTGGATGCAGGAAGTAAGCAGAGGAAAAGGGCAGTTGGAACGGAACGCTTGAAGCACGGACATATTTAAAAAACGCTTAAGATGGATTTAAGCAGTTGGAAACAAGGAGGATACAGGCTGACCAGGCTGGTTGGTCCTGCGGAGGGTAACAGACCCTTGCGGGAACGGATTGCCGGGGATGGATGGTACGCCTTGCGCGCCCTGCAGAAGAAAGGATAATTATGGATAAACCCTTAAGGCTGAGGAAGCTGCACGGTCCGGCACCATTTGAACCCGGAGCGGAAGCGGAGCCTGCGGTCTGCCTGCCCCGCATCCCGGAAACGGGTTCCAGGGAGCCGGCGAAAGGGTTCATGATATCCGCCATTTTAAGACCGCATTTACACGGATTGACCTTCCCGCCTGAAGCGTGAACCCCAGGGTTTCGTTACGATGGCATACCATAAATAAAAGCCAGATAGAGTTTTGGCTTGCTGCCCGGTAAAACGGGAACAGAATTTTGGATGTAACGATTTCATAATCTGAAAGCCTATGCAAAACAGGGTTATGCAGAGAAAAACTGAGGAAACCAGCAGGGATCTCCCCGTGCCATGCACAGGAGCGCGCTGCAACGAATCCTGGTTTTCTGCAGCCGGAGTACAGGCACTTCAGACATTGGAAGAAGCTGATCCATAAAGGATTGAAGCAATGCGTGCTGCATGAAGCAGATGGCGTTATTGCAGAAAATCTTCAGCAAAACGGAACTCATTGTCGAACAAAAATGAAATGACAATGCAAAAACGCTTTTAATATGAGCTACAAATTCCCGGCAGGGCAATGCTGGTGCGTGAACCAATGCGGTTTGCGGATTACGGATTTTGGATTGCCAATTGCGGATTTCAGATTGAAAGAAATACGTGAAGTCCTGCGGGCGCGAGGATTAAAGAATGCGGATTATGGATCTCGGATTGCCAATTGCGGATTTCAGATTAAATGAAATACGTGTTTCAGATTGAAAGAAATACGTGAAGTCCTGCTGGCACGAGGATTAAGGATAAGGGTTTTAAATCCGAAATCAAAAATCCGAAATTGAAAACGGAGTATTAACGAATTAAGAAAAAAATGAATGCGAAACGATCAAAATAAGCATGGACCCGACATTGACATAGGGGTCTGGTATGCGGCGCTGTTGCGACACAGCACGGATGCCTCAGGCAACTGCGATGCGGGGAAGGCCGTGCGTGCAGGTCCAATGGTAGCAGGGAACTGGTTCCCGCCATGGATAAGCACAATTACGGATGCCAGGGGAGATCCCCGGGATGGACCCGCAAACCCATATCGCAAAGCCCGTGAACCGGCCAAAGCTGAACAGCGACGGCAAAAACACCGGCGAAGCACAATTGCAGAAGAACCGAATGGCGAGAGTCCGCCCGGAGTTCTCAAAAGATTGACAATGATTCATATAGACTCAGCAGCCCGGAGCAGGTTGCCCGCCAGGGGGCACTTGCAGACCAGGGAGTTAAAGGCAGTTTTTGGCTTAATGGGAGAGGTATGCCCGGAAGTGAGTGAATAATGAAGAGTGAATAATGAATAATGAATAGTGAATAGTGAATAATGAAGAGTGAAGAATGAAAGAGAGAAAGGGCGATGGAGTGATGGAGTGATGGAGCGATGGAGAGAAAGAGTGATGGAGAGAGGGAGTGATGGAGCAATGGAGAGAGGGAGCGATGGAGAGAGGGAGCGATGGAGAGAGGGAGCGATGGAGAGAGGGAGCGATGGAGAGAAAGAGTGATGGAGAGAGGGAGAGAAAGAGTGATGGAGAGAGGGAGAGAAAGAGTGATGGAGAGAGGGAGCGATGGAGAGAAAGAGTGATGGAGAGAGGGAGTGATGGAGTGAAAGAGTGATGGAGAGAGGGAGCGATGGAGTGATGGAGCGATGGAGAGATGGAGTGATGGAGAGAAAGAGTGATGGAGAGAGGGAGTGATGGAGAGAGGGAGTGATGGAGAGAGGGAGCGATGGAGAGAAAGAGTGATGGAGAG
>Ga0265295_1008186_pt1 | contig 11692 bp, 8 predicted proteins | sample Munlansysbiofilm_FD_192503 | JGI IMG/M metagenome (GOLD analysis project Ga0265295, IMG submission 192503) | Leachate microbial communities from a municipal landfill in Southern Ontario, Canada - Methane capture system biofilm | ecosystem: Engineered > Solid waste > Landfill > Unclassified ... | reverse complement strand
GGGCGACTGGGGCTGTGACTGCTGGGGTTGCTGTGCCTGTGACTGAGGCTGTGGCGGAGACTGCGGCACTACGCCCGACTGCGGCGACTGCGTCGGCTGCGCCGTACTGGCAGCGCCTTTGCGGCCCGCACCGGGTGATGCCTTTTGCCTGTCATTGCCGAGTACGATTCGGCCTCCGGCCTTCAGCGGCATGGCGCCGTGCAGGGCAGTGCTTTTGGCTGCGCCGCCTGCGTCTGGCGCATGCTGCCGGTTCGGGGTCGGCGCTGCAGCCTGCGCGGCAGCTTGCGCCACGGCAGCCTGATCGCGGGGCTGCAAAACTGCGGCCCGGCTGACGGCCTGATTGCCACGAGGCGCGGCTGCGCCAGCAGAAACCAGGGATTCAGACTCCGGCTGCGTGGCCGGGTTGCCTTGTACATATATAGAGGAAGCTTTTACAGACGTGGTCTCGCCATTTGCGGTCGTGCCTTTGTCGGCAGATGTCGCCTCACCACGGATATTTTCTGAGCGGTCTGTTATATTGGAATTTTCCATGGCATTCCCATTGCTGTAGCGCCGGGGCAGAAACCCCTTGCAGATAGGCGGGAGCATACGTCGGCAAAGGCCCGCTTGCCGGACATGTGGTCGTATCGCATGACATAAGGCGATCTTCCGCCATACAAAAAATACTATACTGGTGCGGGATTGCCAAGCGTTTTGGCTACCCGAATCGGCGGAGGTAACGTGTGGGAAAACGCATGCATTGAATGACTAGAGCATTTGCTTTTGAAACACTCCTTGTTTCAACGCATCATTCTGGCGAAAAGCGTGGTTTGCGCCAGAATCCACGCAGTTCGTGGCGGCTGCCGCCTTCGCGTCAGCAGAGCAATTTCAAGCGGCAGCCGTTAGACGACGAAGAAGCCTTACGGATGGCGACAGCATAGCTAGTGAAATTGCTCTAGTGTTACGCCCCGGCGCATTTCTGCGCTGGGGCGTAACGCCTCTTACTCAAACCAGCCGGGAGCGAATTCTTCGCGGGGGTCCGCTGCGTCCCTGGGAGGGGTCTGTCCAAGGGGTGCGGTATTGATGGACATCTGCGGCAGCAGATTGCCCGAAAGGGCACTCAAGCGATACGCGCCCACCAGGATGTTGCCGCGAGCGGTTTCAGCCTGGGTTGAAGAGTTAAAGAGCTCATTTTCTGTATCAAGCACGTCCAAAATACTGCGCTTGCCGATCTGGAACTGCTCAATATAGGCCGAGCGTGTATACTTGCTGTACTCCACAGCCTTGGTATAGTGCGAGAACTGCTCCTGCGCAGCCTGATAGTTGGTCCAGGTGCTTTCGATATCCAGCTTGAGCTCGTCGATGAAGTCATACATCACCTGACGGCTCTGACGGATGCGCGCCGAGGCGGCACGGCGTTCAGCCAGGTCAGCCCCACTGTTGAAAATATTCCAGCGCACAACGCCCATCACGTCAAAGCTGTATATCCAACGGTCACTTGCGCCGCCCCGATCCGTATAGTTGGGGCCGGCTTCAAGATTCAGCGTGGGGTAAAATGCCGAATCCGCCAGTTCGCGCTGACCGCGCGCCGCACGAATATCCTGCATGTAGGCGGCAACTTTTGGGTTGCTCTGCTCGGCCTGCGCAAACACGGCGTCAGGCCCCTGATACAGTTCAGGAGGCATGGTCACGGGAGCCAGCTTGCCGGTTGCGGGCAGGCCGGTAAGGCGTGTGTAGCGCTCTTCGGCCACCAGCAAGGCGGCCTTGGACTCGGAAAGGCTCGACAGCGCACGCTGGAGGCGTGAACGGGCCTGCGTCACGTCCGCAGCGGTATCAGCGCCCAGGTTGGCCCTTTCCTGCGCCTGACTGACCAGCGCCTTATGCTGTGTGACGTTCGATTCGGCCAGCGCCAGGATCTTTCTGCGACGCAGCACATCAATATGCGAAATGATGCCCTCAAGCGACATGGAAGTGGCGGTGTCAAACACCCTGAACTTCACAGACTCAAGGGTCGATTTGGCGGTACGCACGCGCGATCTGGTGGCAAAACCATCCCAGATGGGCTGCACAAGCTGGGCACTGACGCCAGCCAGACCCCACATCTGCGTGTCCAGATCTCTGCTGCGGGTTGATGAGTCGCTCATAATGCTGCCGCCAGCCCGGCCGGTAACATCGACTCGTGGACCAAAGCCAGCTTTCGCCCGGTCGGTCTCATGTTCAAGCACACTACGGTTTTCCTGCATGCCACGCAGGGCGCGGTTGGACCGCAATACTCCGTAAACGGAGTCTTCCACAGTAATGACCTGCCCCGCTGGCGGCGGCGGATACGCAGATTCTGCGGCCGAAGCCACAGCGGGCAACAGCAGGCCAAAAGACAAAACATAGGCAATAAAATGTTTCACGATTCACTCCCTGAACCGGAAATACGCACCGTCAAGCGTTTTTCCGCTCTGTCAGCACGCCAACCAGAATGGCCCACATTATGAGAAGACACAGCCCTCGCAGGTTTGCTTTCATAACGGCATGCTTTGAGATGATTTTATTTATGTAGAGCAACAAGGCTCTACAGACTCTTCAAGTTCCGCTCCGGAAGACCAGCGCGCTATCTGCACACATCTGCATCTTGGCAATACAGCGGCCAGTCACGACGACGCCCATTGCTATGCAAGATTCGGCCCGAAGCGCATGCCCTGTATGCAGTAAGCAATAGCTGGAATATAAAAGCAATAGCTTCTGGGCTGTTAACGTGAAGGAGCCTTTATTAACATACTATAATTACTAATAATATTTGATAATAATTTTTTTTAATAAATTTATGAATACTACATAAAAACAGGCTTGTTATGCGCACCCCGCTTTGAGCGTCACACGTGGCCCGGTGCATAAACACCATCCATGCGATCTCAAACCCTGAAAGTTACGCAAAAATACTTACCATTGCAGCATGTTGCGCAAAAAGCATTACGCAATGCGCTGCAACGCTCCTCTTAATGGGGCACACACACCACCGTCAGGATTCAAAAAGCCGAAAGGCAGAACCCTGGGGGAAGGCCGTAGGCGGGACATTTTGCGGGGCAGATCGACTTTTTTTGTCAAAAAGCCGACACTACCGCACTAGCGCATAAACGACGTACAAGAATAAATGTCTGGCGCAGGCGTTTTTTGAGTCAATGCATGTTGGCGCCGTCACCCTTGCGAATTTTCATCGCACCAGATGGGCATACGGTTCGCCGTTGCGGCGCAGGGCAGCGCGGATAAACCGCGCCTAGCCCTTGCGCCTGACGGCTGACCCTGCAGCTGCAGGGCACTTTCAGCGTTACATTGTTCTAAGGAAGCACTGATTAAAGAGCCTCCTGGAAACGCGCTGGTATTTCCTTTGGCAAGGCGCGCTCTTTTTTTGAAACAGGAGTGGGCTCTTCCATCCTCGACTGTTCCAAAAAAAGTAAAGCAAGTCCGCCAAACGGAATAAATCAGCGTTTCCCTAGAAGCAGTAGTTCAGTTCTTCAAAGTAGGCCTTGGGATGCGCACATGCGGGGCACATTTCGGGCGCATGGTCGCCTTCCACAAGACAGCCGCAATTAAGGCAGCGCCACACCGTGGGCTTGGAACGCATAAACATGCGTCCTTCCTTGATGTCGCTGGCCAGCTTCAGAAAACGCTTTTCGTGATAGGCTTCGGCCACGGCGATATGGCGCATGGCAAAGGCCACTTCAGAAAAACCTTCTTTTTCGGCAGTGGCTGCCATAGAAGGGTACATCTCGGTATGCTCATAATTTTCGCCATGGGCGGCGGCCAGCAGGTTGGCTTCGCTGCCGGCGATGATGCCAGCGGGATAGGCTGCCTGAATTTCTACTTCGCCGCCCTCAAGAAACTTGAACAGGCGTTTGGCATGTTCCTTTTCCTGCGCAGCGGTTTCAAGAAAAATCTCTTCCACCAGCACGAAGCCGTCTTTTTTGGCCACACCGGAAAAGAAGTCATAGCGGTTGCGCGCCTGGGATTCACCGGCAAAAGCGGTAAGAATGTTCTTTTCAGTCTGGCTGCCCTTCAATGATTTCATAATCCTCTCCTCGAACATGCCAAGCATGCATTTAAGGTGTGTGAGCAGTAATCAAATAAAAAGGGACAGCCATTGCCATCCCCAAAATCCACTATAAGAAATGCGATCAGTTACTGTCAAGTCTTTATGCAACCCGTTGCGCCTCTGCAAGCTGGGCCTCCAGAGCCGCTATTTGTGCCTGGAGGGCATTAATTTTACTATTGATTCCGGCATCCATCACACCGCCGGTCACATGACTGGCAAGACTGGTCAACTGACTTTTGAGAGCTTCAATCTGCTTTTTGATGTTCTCGACGGAATTTGCTCCACCGGATCCGCCGCCAACTCCGGAGCCTCCACCTGCGCCGCCCGTACTCTGGGCGGACTCCTCCGCCGCGCCGCCGGAAAGTCCTTCAACGGATACGCCGGAAGAGCTGGCAGTTTCGGCTTTTTTGTCGCTGTCAGAGGCCGAGGCGGTATACCGGCCCAGTTTTTCGGCAAAAAGCTCCCTGGCTTTATCGGAGATGCTTACCGTATCGCCGGAGCCGCTCTCTGACGAGGCGCTGCTGGCGGTTTTGCCGCTGCCTCCGGTAACGCTCCAGAGTTCATCCACGCCAGAAAGACCGCTGACGCCGTATGCGCTTGTGCTGGACACGCTCATAATTGCTCCTTCAGTGCAGATTAACTTTGAAATGCAACACCTTTCAAAGTTTTCATTCAGCCGAAAAATGTGATTTGCGATAACCATCAGCAGGCTGGTCGTTCTATTAACCAATTGCTGTCTTCGCGGCAGTCGTTGGCGAGTCTGCGAGCCTTACGAATGGCGACAGCGATTACGCAGAACAAGATGTATAGTTACTCATGCTGTCTTTATCCGTAGTTTCCTGCGTCACAACGGCTGAAGCAAGCGTAGTTTCCTGCGTCACAACGCTTTAAGCATCCGTAGCTTCCTTCGTCGCAACGGCTAAAGCTCGGCTGAATCCACGCCACTTCGTGGCGGCTGCCGCCTTCGCGTCAGCAGAGCAATTTCAAAGTGAAATGGCTCTAGTGCCGGGAGCCGGGAAAATATTGCTCCTCGCCCACTCCCCCCCGAAGCAGCAAAAGATATGCCATTCTATACTGGTAAAATTTGCCCAGAGGGCGCGGTGGCGGCCGTTCTTTACAGGCGCGCCGACCTGTGGCAGCCTTGTCGCATGGCTGAAAAAAATCCGGCTTCACGGCGCTTCCGGTCTGTAGGCGCGCCCTTGCCCGCCTGTGTACACCTGCGCCTTGCCGACGGCACTGATCTTACAGCCAGGGTAAAGATCTCCTCACGTGCCAGGCGCACGCGCCTTTCCCTCAGCCCTTACGGGCAGTTGACCATCACCACTCCTGAAGGCATGCCCCTGTCGCTGCTGGAACAGACTCTCCCCCAGTTCTTGCCATGGCTTGAACGCGCATGGAAAAAACGCAAGGCCACTGCCCCACGGCAGCAATTGCCTTCCAGCATTGAACTGCCCCTGGCCGGGCTGACGTTTGCGGTGCGGACTGAGGGCGACATGGCGGCGGGCAGGCTGGCGGCGGCACGGCATCATGAAAACCATTTTTCCCTGCTGGCGCGGCAGGGTTCGCAACGGCTGCTGTTGGTGCAAGGCCCTGACTGCCTGCGCCTGTTTGGCGCGGTTGAAGACGCCAGCCTGTGCGTCAAGGCCCTGCGCCAGTGGTGCCGCCATATGGCTGAAGCCCTGCTTCCGGCATATCTGACCGCCCTTGCCCTGCAGACAGGCTTTGCGCTTGAAAAAATCAGCGTGCGGGATCAACGCTCGCGCTGGGGCAGTTGCGCCCGAACGCGCAGAGGCAAGGGCGCGGCCAGCGGCAGAAGCCAACCGCAGAAAAACGGCAGGCCAAGGGCACAGGACGGCACAGCGCACGACGCCTCCCTCCCCGTGCAGGGCAGGGCCGGAAGACTGGCCGCAAAGCTTTTCGGCCTGTTCACCACCAGAGCCGAGAACCATGACGGCAGGCAGGCCGGACTTCTGCCCGCAGACCAGGAGTACAGCCCTGCGGGGCAGCAAGCCCCCCCTATCGGGCGCATCAGCCTCAACTGGCGGGCGGCGCTTCTTCCTCTGCCCCTTCTGGAGCACCTTTGCTGGCACGAGCTGTGCCACCTGCGCCATATGGACCATTCGCCAGCGTACAGGGCCGAACTTGCCAGATACTCGCCCCACTGGCCGGAACAGGAAAAAGCCCTCAATGACGCATGGCGCGACCTGCCCTGGTGGGCGCTGCCCGGAGAAGGCGATCCCGACCCGGCTGAAAGCGAAGATGGCTGAAAACGAAGGGACTGAAAATGAAGGCGGCTGAAAATGAAGACGGCCGCCCCCACCGTCCACCGGGCCGGAACGCCGCTGCGGATAGGAACATGGCCTCGATTCTGCCGCAATTCGCATTTTTCGGCTGGATGGCAAACTGAAATGCACGGCATTCCAGCGACAACATGTCTTAGAGCAGATCAACTTTGAAATGAGAAGCATTTCAAAGTTTTCATTCAGCCGCAATTCGCATTTTTCGGCTGAATCCGCGCCACGTTGTGGCGCGTTGTACTTTCGTACAGCGTCAGAGCATTTACACTTTTTCAAAGGTAAAATGCTCTAGCCAGTGTCTAGGGCTTCAGGTCGCCCATGGAGTTTGCCCTTCCCGCCAGCACGATGGTGTCGCCCTTTTGCAGCACCGTCATGGCCGGGGGCACAAAGTTGAAAGAATGTTCCCCCACAGGGCGTATGCCCAGCACCATGACGTTAAACCGCTGCATCAGGTTGAGGTCAATCAAGGTCTTGCCGTGCCACTCGTCCACCTTCAATTCCTGAATGGCTATGCCGCCATACTTGGGGATAAGGTCCAGCATGCCGGGGTAGGTAAGCTGGTGGGCGGCCATGACGGCGGCCTCCATTTCGGGCACAAGAGCGCGGTTGACGCGCAGGCGCTGCAATATCTTGCGGTGTTCCTCGTTGGACGCCTTGACCCATATCTTGGGGCCGCCCAGTTCCTGCACGTTCAGGGTGATGCTCAGCGACTGCTCCACGCTCTGGCCCACGCTGATGACCACCCAGTCCAGGTCCTGCACATGCAGCGAACGCAGCACGGCGATGTTTGTGGCGTCAGCCTTGTACACGGAATTCAACGCATCCTCGGCCCGCTGCACCTGCGCGTCGGACATGTCTATGCCGACCACCGTATGCCCCAGAGACACCAGGGTGGTGGCCATGCGCAGCCCGAACTTGCCCAGGCCGATAACACCGATTTCAAGTTTCTTTTCTGCCATATATCTCTCGCAGTAACGCTCCCGCCGCTGGCGGAAACGCCTTTATGCCCGCACGGCTTTTTGTCCATGCCAGGACGTCTTGTACAGGAATGCCGTTCACCAACGGCGCAAATATTTTTTGGGGGCCGCATCCCCGGCGCAAAACCCGTTGGGGCCGACCAGACGGCCACTGCGCGTTGCCCAAAACTTGCGCGTGCCGTGCCGCACAGGCAGATGCGATCCGTACCATGCGCCAGACCGTACTTGAGGCCGCGCGCCAGCCATGCGCCGGACCGCATCCCGGTCTAGCCGATGGGCAGCTGTGTTTCCGCCACTGAGTAGGCCTTGCGCGGCTGAAGGCTCTGCACGGCCATGAGCAGGCTCAGCAGGCCCACGCGCCCCGCAAACATGTTGACGATAATAATGCCCTTGCCCTCGGCGCTCAGTTCTGGCGTGAGATTCAGGGAAAGCCCCACAGTGCCGAGGGCGGACACTTCCTCAAACAGAATGCGCAAAAAAGACGGCCCGTCAGTTGTTGTTCCGTGCAGAATCCCGTATTCCGTGATGCTGAGCAGAAAGGTCGATATGCCCACCAGCATGGAGTAGAGAAAGAATAGCGTCAGGGCGCGGGTGACGTTTTCTTCCGGCACGCCCCTGCCTTCCAGCACTATCTGCCTGTCGCCGCGAAACTGCGCTGCAATATACCCCGCCAGCACCCTGAACGTCACCACCTTGATGCCGCCAGAGCACGAACCTGGACCGCCGCCCACAAACATGAGGGCCATGATCACCAACAGGCTGGCCTCGCTGAGGCTGGTCATGTTGATGGTGTTGAAACCGGCAGTGCGCGCCACTGCCGCCTGAAACAGGGCTGTCAGGGCCAGATCGAAACCGTCGCCAAGGGCATGCTCATTGCCCACACGCCAGAATTCAATGGCAAAGCCTATGGTCGCGCCCACAACGATGAGAAAAAAACTGGTTTTCAGCACCAGGCGGCTGAACCGGCTGAACTGGCGTACCGGCAGGCCGATGCGGCCTCCGGAGATGATGCCGAGCGCCTCACGCAGTACGCCAAAGCCTATGCTGCCCAAAAAAACACTGGCCGTGATGATGCTGTTCACCACCACATCGTCGCGAAAATTCATGAGGCTGTTGGAACTGAGCGAAAAACCCGCATTACAGAAAGCCGACACCGCGTGAAAAACCGCGCTGAACGGATAAAAAAACACGGGATCATGCCAGTACAGCAAAAGGGCCGTCACCGCCTCAATACTGAAGACAAGGGCCAGCACCTGCACAAGAAAGGATTTGAGGTTAAAATCGTCCCCAAGCAATGCCTGGCTCACGGCTTCACGGCTGGTGAAGGGCACATGGTTGCGCCAGAGCAGAAAAATAATGCTTGTATAGGTCATGATGCCAAGGCCGCCCAGTTGCACGAGCAAAAGCAGCACGGTCTCGCCAAAGGGGCTGAGCACGGCGCTGATGTCCACAGGCGTAAGCCCTGTGACGCACACGGCGGATGTGGAAAGAAAGGCCGCGTCAATCAGGCTGAGGCTGTGCCCTTTCTGCCAGCTTGCGGGCGTGTGCAACAAGACCGCCCCGACGGCAATAACCGCCAGGAATGAAAAAACGGGCCAGGTGAGGGGACTGAAAAATCGGTTCCGCTGCATTCTCACCATGTAAGCCAGGCGTGACGGGATTGCAAGGCAGATGACACCCAACGGCAATCCGTCTGCCGCGCGCACAGCGCCGCAAGCCATGTGCAACGGGAGCGTATAGCCGCCAGTGGCGGCAATGGCATTTTTCGCCCTGCGCGCAGTGCGCACAGCGCCGTAGTGTGGGCAGCGCTCTTTACAGACGGCTTGGGTGCGCGTATGCTCCTTCCTGAGCTAGGGGAACCGTGCGGACGACAGTTGCACGGCTGAGAGTGGGAAAACCCAGACCCTATGAACCTGACGCAGTTCGCACTGCCGGAGGGAAGCCGCAGCCACAAGCTCCACTGCTGCTTGTGGTTTTTTTGCGCCCTGCGTCGCAACCAGCGAGGCACACATGTCTACGACACTTTGTTCCCAGAACGCCGCTTTGCGCGGCCTTCTGGATACGCACCTTGCCGCCCTGGCCGCCGAAGAGGGCCTGACCCAGGAGGCAATCGTCGCCGCCCTTGAAGCCGGAACCATGGTTCTGCTTGGCAATCCCGCCCATGCCGGTCTCAAGCCCATTCTCGTGGGCCAGCCTGCCAGGGTCAAGGTCAACGCCAACATTGGCACGTCTCCCCTGAACAACTGCCCCAATACGGAAGAACGCAAAATTCACGCCGCGCTGGACGCGGGCGCGGATACGGTCATGGATCTTTCCATCGCCGGAGACCTGGACGCCCTGCGTCTGGGCATGCTGGCCGCCTGCCCCCGTCCTCTGGGCACGGTGCCGCTCTACGCCGTGGGCCAGCAGATACTCGACGCCGACCGCGAGATCACCAGCATGTCGCCCGACGACCTTTTTGACGAAATAGCCAAGCAGGCCGCGCAGGGTGTGGATTTTGTCACCGTGCACTGCGGTCTCTCCCACCGTGGCGCCGAGATGGCCGTCAAGAACAACCGTGTTCTGGGCATAGTCTCGCGCGGCGGCTCCATGCTGGCGCGCTGGATGCTTGAAAACGGTCGCGAAAATCCCCTGCTTGAATATTTTGACCGCCTGCTGGACATCTGCCGCCCCTACAACGTCACCCTGTCCCTGGGTGACGGCCTGCGCCCCGGCGCTGGCGTGGATGCCGGGGACGCCGCGCAGTGGGAAGAAGTCATCAATCTTGGGCGTCTTGCCAAGTACGCGCTTGAGCGCGGCGTACAGTGCATGATCGAAGGCCCCGGCCATGTGCCGCTCAATCAGGTGCGCACCCAGATTCAGGGCATCAAGCGCCTGACCAACAATGCGCCCCTCTACGTGCTTGGCCCCCTGTGCTGCGACAGCGCGCCCGGCTACGACCATATAGCCGGAGCCATAGGCGGCGCCCTTGGCGTGGAGGCCGGCGTGGATTTTCTCTGCTACCTCACCCCCGCCGAACACCTTACCCTGCCGGATGAAGCCGACGTGCGCGCGGGCGTCATGGCCTCACGGGTGGCGGCCCAGGTGGGCGAAACCGCCCTTGGCCGTCCCCATGCCGTGGCGCGCGAGGCTGCCATGAACGCCGCCCGCAAGGCTCTGGACTGGGATGGCATGTCAAAGGCCGCCCTTGACCCCAAGATGCTCGAAAAACGCCGCGAGGCCCACAAGTCTGAAGAAGTGTGCGCCATGTGCGGCAAATTCTGCGCGGTCAAGATGCTGCGTGACCATTAGGGAAACGCTGATTTATTCCGTTTGGCGGTGTTGCTTCACTTTTTTTGAAGCAGTCGAGGACGGAAGAGTCCACTCCTGCTTCAAAAAAAGAGCGCGCCTTGCCAAACGAAATAACTGCGCGTTTCCAGGAGGCTCTTTAATCAGTGCTTCCTTAGAGCGATTTCACTAGCGGTGCTGTCGCCATCCGGAAGGCTTCTTCGTCGCCTAACGGCTGCCGCTTGAAATTGCTCTGGCGGCTGCGGGAGCGGACGCCCGCTGCAAGTTCTGATGGTAAGGGCTGACACCGCGCTTGCGCTTTCACCACAGGCGGCTGCTCCGGCAGCCGCCTGAGCGTTTCGGCATGCCCACACTCCGGATGTGCCGCCACAGCAGGCATACAGGCGGCGGGCAGGCAGCCTTCCAGTGGCCCCTTCTTGACTCCAAACGGTCCTGCAGATATGCCTCAGCCTTGCCCGCGCTTTGGCGCGGGATCACCATCCCCTCTGCCCGGCGTAACCCGGTATGCGGAAGCACTATGAACGTACCCGTTCCTGTGGCCACTGTGGGCCTTCTGCTTTTTTCCAACGTCTTCATGACCTTTGCCTGGTACGGGCACCTGCGTTACAAGGGCGCGGCCCTGCCCGTGGTGATCCTTGTCAGTTGGGGTCTGGCTTTTTTCGAATACCTGCTGCAGGTTCCTGCCAACCGCATCGGCTACGGGCACTTTTCGGCAGCGGAACTGAAAACCATTCAGGAAATCATTTCCCTGAGCGTTTTCATGGTTTTTTCCACCCTGTGGCTGCATGAACCCATGCGCTGGAACCACGCCGTGGGCTTCGGGCTTATCGTGCTGGCCGCGTGGGTCATTTTCAAGGAGTGGTAGCATGGAATTCGGTCTCGTAGCCCTGCTGGCGGGCATCGCTGCCGCCTTTGCCGGTGGCTTTATCGACGCCATCGCCGGAGGGGGCGGGCTTGTGACCATGCCCGCGCTGCTGCTGACCGGGGTGCCGCCGCACATGGCCCTGGGAGCCAACAAGTTCAGCGCCTGTCTTGGCACCTGCGTGGCTTTGGGCAATTTTGCGCGCAGC
>Ga0265295_1008183_pt1 | contig 11693 bp, 8 predicted proteins | sample Munlansysbiofilm_FD_192503 | JGI IMG/M metagenome (GOLD analysis project Ga0265295, IMG submission 192503) | Leachate microbial communities from a municipal landfill in Southern Ontario, Canada - Methane capture system biofilm | ecosystem: Engineered > Solid waste > Landfill > Unclassified ... | reverse complement strand
GAGCACGATATGCCCAGTGGTGCTCATGCCCTCGTAAAACGCCAGACTGGCGATGAGGGTACAGACAAACGCGGTAAACGCAAAGACGATTAGCAACGAATAGTTACGACGCGACAGCTCTCTTCGCACCGCCATACCGACCGATGCCGCCACAAACGTGATGCCAAATCCCGCCCAATCCGCGCCTTGCAAATGGCTAAACGCCGCACACGCAAGACCGATCATAGGGATCAGCAACCATGCAGGGTACGCATTGGCATGAATGTTTGCCAATGCATATTCGACGCGCATGATGTCACGTGGATTTTGCTCCGCTTCAATGCAGATCGTAACGACTTGATGCACGATGGACATATTGATCGACTGCTCGTACGCGCGTCTTGTGGTGGTCACGGAAGAGTCGCCGATCAACGTGGTGAGCACCACTGCCGAGGGGATCAGCGACATCTCAATGGACGTGCACCCCAGTGCCACGCCCAAACGAGACGAGAGCTGTTCAACCAAACGGCTCTCCGCCCCATACTCCAAAAGCATCGTGGCAACTCTGACAACCACGGCGGTAATTCGTGTCTGTTCTTCTCTTGAGATCGTGGGAAATCCTTTGTATGTTCTATGGGTAGAATCATAGTTAAAATAGGTTTAAAATGAAAAGAGAACCATCTTTTTGAGATGCACGATCACCTTTTTTACGCTTACATGTCACGTATATCTCTTGGTTTTTCTCTAACCTTCATTTTGCTACAATAACGCATTTAAATCCGGAACGAACGATGAACAAGCTCTGTAAAATAGCCCTTTTAGCCATTACGTTTTTACATGTCGCAAAACTTTTTATGCCTGTGAGTTTGGAGCTTTTATCGTTTTTTACGGCCGTGTTGTTTGTCTGCGGTTTGGGAATGCAAAAAAAAGGATTCTTGCGCATTACGGTGCTTTTTTTCGTTTTGGGAACGACGATCCTCCTTGCATACCGCCTTGCCTTTCCCATCTGGATGCAATCGCTCACGTCCATGACCAACATTATCGCGATTATCGTCGTCATGCAACTCTTTTCCATTCCCATCGAAGCGGGGCGTTACAGCGACACCGTCGAGTATTGGCTCAAAAAACTGTTTCGCAAAGAGAGTTCGCTTTACTTTTTTGCGATGCTCGTTACCAACCTTTTTTCGAGCTTTTTACTCTTCGGAACCGTTCCCGTCATGGTCGCGCTCTTTAACAAAGCCCTTAAAAACAGCGTTTTAGACTATCAACGTTTTTTTGCGACCGCGATTATGCGCGGTTATGCGCTCGTGCTTTTTTGGGCACCCGGAGCCGTCATTATCTTGCTGGTCATGCAAGTGACGCACGTGTCGTGGTCGGAACTTTTCGTACCGGGCTTTTTATTAAGCACGATCGGACTCATCACGTCGTACCTTTTGGAGCATACGTTGCGTTTCAACCGCCCCGTCCTTTCAGAGCCGTTTGAAGCCTCCGCAAACCTTGCGCGCAATGCCCCGAGACAAACGGCGCATATCGTACTGGTCGTCGTTTCGCTTTTACTTTGCATCGCCCTTTTGGAGTCTTTTTCCATCGGCACGGCGACGGGAAGAATTTTACTTGCGGGTTTTATGATCTCCGTCGTTTGGATCGTTTCGTTTGCGAAGCATCCCAAGCTTGTTACGATCTTGAAAACGTATGCGCAAAGCGGCATCACGCAAGCAACCGACTTTGCGGTCTTTTTTATCGCGGTGGGATTGTTTGCGGGAGCGATCGATCATAGCGGTATTTTGATGCACGTTCAACCTCTCTTGCAAGAGAGCATCAACCGCATGGGCATTTTTTCCATCGTCGTCATACCGCTTTTATTTATCGTTATTGCGATCTTCGGTATTCATCCGCTTGTCCTTGCGGTGATGTTCGGCAAGATTTTGCTTTCCCTCTCGTTGCCGCTCTCTTCCGTTTCGGTGGCACTTCTTTTGATCTTAGCGGCGGCGATCTCGTTTATCGTTTCGCCGTTTGCCGGTATGTCGCTGATGACCGCCAAGTTTTTAAACGTCACGCCGCTTGACGTTTCACTGCGATGGAACCTGCTCTTTTGCACGCTTTTTTTGGCGGAAGGGATTTTATTTGCTTACATGTGGTCTTTCTAAAGCGTTTTTGAATTGACATGTAAGAACTCCAAAAGCGTGTGCATCATCGCTTCGGTGCGTTGCGTGCGCTCCTCAATCCGTAAAAACATCGCTTCTTCGTTTTGCACGTATCGCGAAGGGACAAGTTCGTCTCGACAGTTTTCGACGATAGACGCTATCGTCTTTTCGGTCATTTCCAGATGAAACTGCAAACCGATTACGTTTTTTCCGACTTGAAAAGCCTGATGTGCGCACGCGTCGCTCTTTGCAAGCCAAAAGGCATCGCGGGGAAGATCAAACGTTTCGCCGTGCCAATGAAACACTTCAAGCGAATGCGAAAAGGCAAAGACTCCCTCTTGGGTATCGTACCGAGCGGGTACGATCGGAAACCAACCGATCTCTTTTTCACGATTAGGATACACCGCACTGCCTAGAGCACTCGCGATCAATTGCGCTCCCAAACAAATGCCCAAAACAGGTTTGCAAGACGCGATCATCGAACGTATCCACGCTTTTTCTTCCACAAGCCAAGGGTACGCCGCTTCGTCGTTGACGCTCATAGGTCCGCCCATGACGATCAAAAAATCGATCTCTTCGAGTTTCGGAAAAGAGGCGTTTTGTTCGTAAAAACGCGTGTATGTTACCTGATACCCTTGCGCGTCAAGCCACGGCTCGATCGTTCCTAAACCCTCAAAGCTTACATGTAAAAATGCATGTGCTCGCATACGACTCCTTTTTAAAGCCTTATCAAAGTGTTTCAAATCCTTTGGAAATAGCATAGCATAAAAAACCCTTCGCTTTGCCTTTTTTCCCGATACGACACGTTGTTTAAAAAATAACCAAAAAATTACGTTTTTATTCGCTTCCTCTGCTTATTTTTGTGCTAAACTGCTTGCATCACATTGACGTGAAAGGGCAAAGGTAACGGTCATGACAGAGTCACACGCTCCCCTCTACGATGCTTTTAAAAGCGTCTTAAATACCATCGATACACAACGCGTCCAAGAGTTACTCGCCTACATGAACACCGAGGCGATCAATTTCAATCTCTTTAAGAACAATGCCTTTATCGAACGTAAATTTCCTTTCGATATTATCCCTCGCATCGTTTCCCACCAAGAGTTCACGTACCTTGAACGGGGCATTCAACAGCGCATCTACGCCCTTAACCTCTTTTTAGAAGACATTTACGGTGCGCAAAAAATCCTTAAAGACGGCATTATTCCCAGCGAATTCGTCTTCTCGTCCAAGGCGTATCTGCCCGCATTTGCGAATACACCCGTATCAAAGAATATTCGCGTGCATATCAGCGGAATCGACTTGGTCAAAAACAGCGTCGGCGACGGTTGGGTCGTTTTGGAGGACAATCTACGCGTCCCAAGCGGCGTGAGTTATCCGCTTTCGTTGCGTATTTTGACGCGCAAAGTTTTTCCCGAATTTTTTGAAAAGCTTCCTATTCAAAGCGTGCACGATTATCCCAAGCGTCTTGAAGCGGCGATGGACTACGTCAATACGGGAGGCATTAACGTCATCCTTACTCCCGGACGGTACAATTCGGCGTTTTACGAACACTCGTACCTTGCCAAACAAAGCGGTACGGTTTTAGCGACGGGAGACGACCTCTTCGTCGAAAAAGACAAAGTCTACCTTAAAACCTATCTCGGCAAAAAAGCGCGCGTCGGTGCGATTTACCGTCGTCTCGACGACGATGCACTCGATCCGGTAGAATTCAATGCCGACTCGCTTATCGGCGTACCGAACATCACCCAAGCCTACCGTGCCGGCAATATCGCTCTGATGAACAGCATCGGAAACGGCATCGCCGACGACAAAGGGATTTATTATTTCGTACCGGCGATGATTCGTTACTACATGAACGAAGAGCCGATCTTACAAAACGCGCCGACGTATTTAGCGTTTTTTGAAAAAGATCGCAATCACATCTTACAAAACCTACGCACGCTCGTTATTAAAGACGTCGCCGAAGCGGGCGGATACGGCGTCGTTTTCGGCTCCAAACTCTCCAAAAACGAGCGCGAAGCCCTCAAAGACGCCATCATCAAAGAACCCAGACGTTTTATCGCCCAAGAAGTGATCGAATTTTACGACATCGAGTGCTTAACGAACGAAGGAACGTTAAGCCCGAGAAAAGCCGATCTTCGAATGTTTTCGATCTTTAGCGACGATATTTTCATCTGGCCGTGCGGCTTGACGCGTTACGCGATGGATCCGAGCAGCTACATCGTCAACTCTTCCCAAGGCGGAGGATTTAAAGATACGTGGGTTTTAAAGGAGAGCAAATGATCCTCATTTCACCGCAAACCGCCGAAAGCCTCTACTGGATGGGGCGATACATCCAACGCTCCGAAAGTATGACGCGCCTTATTATTGCACTGTTCGATAAGATTATCGACGAAAACTTTAACGAAGCCAAAGAACTGTACGAAAAATTGGGTATCGCGCTTCATTACACCTCTTCACAGGCCTTTTTACGCAAAAGTGTTTTTGAGCTTGATTTTATCAGTTTGCTCTACGTCATCAATACCGCGCGCGAAAATGCGATCTTGACGCGTTCGCACCTGCCCAATCGTATGTTTAGCCGTATTAACGCATTGTATTTAAAATACCAAGCCGCCAAAGAAGAGCCTACGGTCTCGATTTATTGGCTCGAATCGACGCTTCAAGAACTCGATGCGATCTGGGGCAATTTGGAACTCTCTTTAGTAGAATCCAAAGAAGCACCGCTCATAGAACTCGGAAAAGTCGTCGAACGTATGGATCTGAGTATTCGCCTGTTCGACAGTATCGAAGCGGCCGTTTGGGATACAGAAAAGCTTAATGTCATTGCCGATAAAATACGCCCCGGTCACAAAAAAATTCTTTTATCCAGTAGCAAAAAAGCAAAAGCTTTAGCTACGATCAATTCGGTATTTGGAGCTTTAATCACATCTCATGAAAGTTAATTTTTCGTATGATTTTACCCTCACGTTTCCAGAATCCGTGAGAGACCATCGCTACTGTTTGCGTATCGTTCCTTACGAAAACGCTATACAAACCTGTTCTAGCCTTGACATACGCGTCAATGCGAATGCGGCGTTCGAACAAGGAACCGACGGTTTTGCCAACCGTTTCGTGTACGGAACCATCGCAAAACCGCACAAGAGTTTAAGCGCGCACATCGAAGGCGAACTCGAGCTTTTACCCTACGTCTATTGCGACGAAGAGCCTCCCGCTCTTTACAACGCGCCCTCGCCGCTTGTGAACTTTTGCGCGCTGATGCAGGCGTTTTTGGACGAAACGACGCTTCCGGTGAGCACTTTTCGCAAGGCTTTCATGCTCACGCAAAAAATACGCGATAGCTTTACGCTGATCGAAAGTACCAAAGCGGAAGGATTGGAGAGTTTTTTACTCTACAAAGAGGGGCTTCAAAACGATTTTAGCCATCTTTTGATTGCCTTATTGCGACATATCAACATTCCCGCTCGCCTGTGCCACGGTTTTATCGAAGGCGAAAATAAAACGCATACGTGGGTCGAAGCATGGATGGACGGCGATTGGCGCGGATTCGATCCGACCAAAGGCATCGTCATTCACGACGAACCTTACGTAAAATTGGCACACGGACGCGATTTTTCCGATTGTGCGATTTACAAAGGCAGTTACATCGGCAAACGTCAACACATTTTAAAAATTACGGGACAAATCGGAAGGGAAGAACAACAATGATCGAAGAAGTTTTCAGCGTTCAACTTCCCGTCAACGAGACGCTTTCGCTCAAACGCAACCGCTTTGCGCCGAGCGATATTACGAAAGCGACCAAGCGCATTTCGATCGTTACGGGCATTCACGGCGACGAGATCGAAGGGCAATACGTCTGCTACTTGCTTGCCAAATGGCTCAACGCCAACCCTGAGGCGATTAAAGGCATCGTCGATATTTATCCCGCCATGAATCCGATGGGCATCGATAGCATTACGCGCGGGTTTCCGTTTTACGACGTCGATCTGAACCGTACGTTTCCGGGAAGCACGTCCGATTTTTTACCCGCACAAGTCTCCAATGCCATCGTCGATACGGTCAAAGGAAGCGACTACGCCATCGATATTCACGCAAGCAATATCTTTTTACGCGAACTACCCCAAGTGCGCATCAGCCGCGCTAATGCCGACGAGTTGGTTCCTCTAGCGGAAAAACTCGGTATCGATTTTATTTGGGTGCATGATGCGGTAACGGTTTTGGAGTCGACCTTTTCGCATGCGATGAACACGCTCGGGACGCAAACTTTGGTCGTGGAGATGGGTGTTGGGATGCGGATCACCAAAGAGTACGGACAAAACCTCACGCGCGGTCTTTTAAACCTAATGGCACATGTAGGCATTATCGATAAGCCGATTTTACCGCCGACGACGCTTGCGGTTTCGACGCTCAATTCCGAAGTCTTTTTTATCAACGCCTCCAAAGCGGGCGTTTTTATTCCTATTTTGGAGCATAACGTCAGCGTTCTGCGCGGCGAAAAACTCGGGGAAATCATCGATCCTCTTTTGGGCGTCGTCCAAGAGACCATCATCAGCCCGTGCAACGGACTTTTATTTACGATTCGCGAATACCCCGTCGTTTACGAAGGTTCTTTGATTGCTCGCATACTAGAAGACCCCAAAGAGGAAGCAAGCAAATGAGAGAAGAAGTTTTATTTGAGATCAGCTCTTTGAGCCGCAATCCGCTTAAAGTCAAAGGGTACCGCTTTGGACGAGAAGGTACGACGCCTAGTTGCGTGATCGTAGGGCCGATGACGGGAAACGCGATCGATCAACTGTGGATCGCATCTCAAGTCGTACGTTTTTTACGCCAACAAGAACTCGCAAATGCCGCCTTTATTAAAGGCGAAATTCTCGTCGTTCCTACGGTCAATCCCTATTCCTTCAATATGGGCAAAAGCTTCTGGCCGCTCGATAACACCGACATCGACGCGATGTTTCCGGGTTACGACAAAGGCGAGACGACCCAACGCATCGCCGCACGGCTGTTTGAAAAAACCAATAACTACGACTACGCGATTTTACTCGAAGCCAGAAAAGATCACGTCGAGTGTATCCCTTACGTCAAAGTGTTGCAAACGGGTCGCGAAAATATCGATCATGCCCGAGCGTTCGGGCTGGATTTTATTCATCTCAAAGAGCCGAGTCCTAGCGATACGGTTTCGCTGAACTACAACTGGCAAATCTGGAACGCGCAATCGTTTTCGCTCGTCTCGGGTAAAAAAGGCGTTTTACAAAAAAACGAAGCCAATAAAGTGATCGATGCGATCATTCGGTTTCTTTCGCAAAAAGGGCTGATCGATTATGCGACGTTTGCGGCATCAAGCGGCAATATCATCACGCAAAACGACATTGAAGCGATTAAAAGCACCGCCGCGGGACTCTTCGACGCACTGGTTCCCATCGGCGAATGCGTCGTTCACGGTCAACCTTTGGGACGTATTTTCAATGCGCTGGAAGGAACGCTGATGCAGACGATTATCTCTCCGTGCGACGGCATCGTTTCGTGTCGCTACGACTATTCGATGATTTTTCAAAATGCGATCGCGTACCGTATTATCAAAGCGGAAGCGGCACTAAATCCTTACATGTAAGAAAGTAGAGGAGCAAAGAGGTCTTTGCTCCTAAACGCAGATTACGAGCGGAATTGGTTGAGTTTGGTATTGAGGTTTTCGGCTAAACGGGAGAGATGATCCGCCGCCGCGGCGATCTCTTCGACGCTTCGAGCGTTTTGGCTGGTCAGCGTATTGATGTTGGAAACCATAGAGACGATTTTATCGGTGTCGTTGGAAATCTTATGCGAATTGGACGCACTCGTCGTTACGGACGTCACACTCTTTTCCATCACGTCTACCGTTCCCAAAATCGTCGATTCGACGCCGCTGGAAACGTCTGTAAGCCTTTGAATGTTTCGAGCGTTTTTATTCATCTGATCGGACGAATCCACGATCGACTGAACGATGACGTTGATGGTCGCGTTAATCTCGGTCAAAGAGGCTTGCGTACGTTCGGCAAGTTTTCGCACCTCATCCGCAACGACGGCAAATCCGCGTCCGTGTTCTCCGGCACGTGCCGCTTCGATGGCGGCATTGAGCGCCAATAAATTCGTTTGATCCGCAATATCGGAGATGACGGTCAAAATTTGTTTGACCTGCTCGGCATCGTGACTCATCTGCTCCAATTTGTGCGCCAATGCGCTCTCGGCTTGGCTAGCGTTATCGACTTCGTTTCGCAACGAAATAACCTCTTCTTTGGCATTGTTGAGCTTTTGACCCGCAGAGGCGATCTCCGTTTTCATCGCTTCGGAGAGTTGTGCCGTCTCTTGAACGAAACGTTTGATCGTATCGATCTCGTGAATCGCGTTTTCGACGATCAAAGAGCTTTGCTCTGCATTGCGCCCGATTTGCATACTGGTCGTACTAAGCTCATGCGAAACCGATGCGTTTTCGTTAGACGAATTTTTGGCGTCTTCGATCGTGTTTTCTAGCGTATCGACCAAGTCGTTGAAACTCTTGACAATCTCGTTGATTTCGTTTTTCTTGTCGTAGCTAATGCGAAATTTGAGCTCTTTGGTGCGAACGAAATTCGTGATACTGTCGCGAATCAAATGCACGCCTTGCAAAATATTTTTGCGAATAACAAAGCTTAAAATCAAGACCGAAAGCCCAACGGCAAGCGCGACCGAAATCATCATCAACGTTGCGCTCTCTTTCGTATCGACGGCAATCTTCGCATCGTTTTGCGATAAAGTTTTATTGTACGCCATATGCTCTTCCAAAAGGGTATTGAGTGCCGTGCTTTGTGTACGCAAGTTATACAACAATGCTCTAGCTTCTTCGTTTCTACCGGCTGTCGACAAGGTAAAGAGTTGCTCGGAAATAGCGATAAAAGGGGCAATCAGCTCTTTTTCCTTAAGGTACATCTCTTTATCTTTCTCGTCGGAAAGTAAACTTTCGTATTTTTTATAGCTGACGTCAAATTTTGCACGATATTCGTGAAAGCGTTGCTCAATACGTTTAAAATCCTCTTTATCGTGAGCCGTAATGTGTTCCCACAGTCTCACGCGCATCTGATTAAATTCGTTTTGCATATCCGCCATAATTAAAACGCTCGGAAGCGAATTGACGTTACAGGTATTGGTTTTTTCAAACACTTGTTCCATCTTGGTTAGCCCGATACCGAAAATAGCGATAAGCCCGAAAATAGCGATGGATAGCATCATCATCAATTGTCGTGAAATACTCATAGTTGACTCCTTTATGATCTTAAGTGAAATCATAACTTAGTGAGTGTGACAAATGCGTTGTATGCTAAAAAAGGAGTTTTAAACGTTTCGTCGTACGTCTACTTCGATGGAAAGTTTGCTTTGACCGCTACTGAGCACCACGCCTCGAAGCGGTGCGACGTCGTCATAGTCTCTGCCGCTTCCCAAGACGATGTGTTGCGTGCTTGCGAGAAGATTGTTCGTCGGATCGAATGCCGCCCAACCGTATTGCGGGATGTAGACGCCGACCCACGCATGCGACGCGTCGCTCCCGAAGAGTTTTTCGCCTCCAAGCGGAGGCACGGTTTCGATATAGCCGCTGACGTAGCGAGCGCTCAGTCCCAACGAACGAAGTGCCGCAATCGCAAATTGCGCAAAGTCTTGGCACACGCCTTTTTTGGCTTCGAAAATCTCCTCGATCGGCGTCGTAATATCGCTAAATCCGGCGACAAAATCAAAATCGTCGTAGATGCGCCCCATAAACTCTTTGATCGCTTCGGCAATAGGACGATGCGGCTCGAACGAGCGTCGCGCATAAGCGCGAATAGCGTCCGAAGCCTTGGGAATACGTTTGGAGTCGAATAAAAAGAGCTTTGCCTCAATCGCATCGGGATCAAAACGCGTTAATGCGCTTGCAACCTCTTCACATGTCAGCGTTAACGCCTCAAAACGCTCGACGCGCCTTAAAACCTCTTGTTCGTCTATGCGGACATGGGAACGACCGACGACGCTCAACGATCGATGCGCCTCGCGAATCAACAAATGCGACGTTGCGTTCCCGAACATATCGGTAAAATCGCTGGTTTCGTACGCCAAAGGCGTCACTTCCATCTGAAAATCCACGACATGTTGCGTGACACTCTCTTTGGGACGCAACCGTGCAATATTGTGGCTAAACGTCACAAGCCCTTGATAATGAAACGCCGTTTGATGGTAAATTTCGTACGTCATAGGCTACTCGTCATAATGGGAAAAATAGGTTTTGGAAAGCTCTACCGAACAGAGCGAAAAATGTTCCGAAAGCTGTGCCAAAAGCCGATCGAGCACCTTGTAAAAACTTTCATTCTCGTCTAAGAGCATCAGCGACGTGAGGTTGCTGAGCGTGAGAGTGCTGTACGCCTGAAAGATCGGCTCTTCGTACGCGCTCAAATACGTCTTGCGTTTGGGCAGAGCCTTTAAGTCCTCCAACAAAGCTTGCGTCACGTAAGCGACGGATTTGGGAAAATGCGGATTTAAGATCAAAAACTCCACCACGTTTTCAAGTTGTAAAGAGCTTTTATACTGCGTACGGTACGCGTTAAAGCTTTCGCTTGAGCTCAAAAACGCCTCTAAAATATCGTAGGTCACGGCTTTATCGTATTTAAAACAAAGCAATGAACGTGCTTTAAAAAGCGTTAAAAGCGCGCTTTCGAGTTTAAATCCGATGTCGTAGACGATCAAACCTTGCTCTTTGTACATGCTCTCTTCCACCAGTTCTTTGTACGCCACAAGGTACAACAACACTTTATCGAGTTCGCTTAACAGACTGCGAACGGGCGTATTGGGTTTTTTCGTAAATTGCTTCCACTCTTTTTGCATCTGTTCAAACAGTTTCCACGCCTCGATCGCCAACAGGCTTTTGACGGAAAGATTCGCGTTGCCCAGTCGCTCCAACGTAAACGCGAGAGAGCCTTGCTTATGGACGTCTTTCATCAACGAAGCGATTTCCAGTAAGGGATTTTGCGCCGTCTCTTCGTCTAAAAATCCCGGATACGTCATCGTCACATGGGTTAACGCTTCTTGCAAGGTGCGTTTGGACTCTTGCGAAACGCTTCCCTCGTAGTGGTGAAAATCGGTCATTTTTTTGACCGTATAGCGCATCAGTCGCAACGTATGAATCGCGCGCGAAAGGTAGCGTCCGAGCCAAAAGAGGTTTTCGGCTTTGAGCGTGGGCAAGGTGTTGAGTGAAGCGTCGATAAAAGGCAAAGCCGCGTAATTCGGAAGATTTTCGTTTTTTTTATCCTCTCCCAAAATCCACAAATCTTTGCTCGTTCCTCCCTTTTGCGACGAAACGAGCAGTGCGTCTTTGGAAGCGGAAACGCGCACCAATCCGCCGTTCATCACGGTGTAATTTTCGTTCTTTTTTAAGGCGTAAGCGCGTATGACCGCATTGCGCGGTTCGATTTTGCCGTTGCCGTAAAAAGGCGTCGTCGAAAAGTCGATCGCCTCTTGTGCGACGTACTGATGCGGATTGTCCAAAACGCTTTTTTGCAGTTTTTCTTTCATCGCTTCGGAAAGGTTTTTAACCAA
>Ga0265295_1008180_pt1 | contig 11701 bp, 15 predicted proteins | sample Munlansysbiofilm_FD_192503 | JGI IMG/M metagenome (GOLD analysis project Ga0265295, IMG submission 192503) | Leachate microbial communities from a municipal landfill in Southern Ontario, Canada - Methane capture system biofilm | ecosystem: Engineered > Solid waste > Landfill > Unclassified ... | reverse complement strand
AATATAGCAGATACATAGACAAACAACAGCATCAAATTCACCGTATGGAAGAGATGCTGGGCATCAAAATCCCAGTAGAGTTTAATTATCGTAAAGTCTCAGGGCTTAGTAACGAGATCGTAGAAAAACTAGAGAAATTCACACCTCCTACCTTACAAGCCGCTTCACAAATATCCGGCATAACCCCAGCAGCTTTGGAGATCGTGCATATATATATCAAGATGGAACAAAAGAGCCGCAGAGGCGGTAATTAATGTTTTATTATTATGCCCATACTAGTCACAAAGAAGGATTAACTCGTTCCATATCTCCCGATATGGAACGAGAGAAGATAAGCATGCAATATCCTGGGTGTATGTCTCTAAAAAAGCTGGAAACAAGTAAATCAAAGGAGTAAAAATGAATATATATCAAAAATATTTTTTAATAGTTATATATTTATACTTAAATCTTTATGCAATGTGGCAAATCTTTAAAATTGATTATATTCCAAGTATAAAAAAATTATTATATATTTTTATACTTTGGGGAGTTCCATTTGTCGGATATTTATATATGATGATTAAAGTTATTTATCAGCCCGAAATCGATATTATCCAATTTAAAAATTCTAAAATTTTTGAAAAAAAAGTTGACTTGAAAACTACTACATGGACTGGAATTATGCTGATTGTTTTGCTGTATGGTTTTTTATATATCATTCTTGGGCAAATTGAATGCTAACCCGTTCCTTATATCCTGATACGAGGTGATAATGACAACTTTTTTATGTTGATTGATTATAGGGAGTGATAATAGCAATTCTGCTAACTCGTTCCATATCTCCCGATATGGAACGCATACTGCAATTTATGACAATATGACATATTTATTTGATAAATAACAGTTATATAATACACTACCAATATGGGAAGAAGTAGATATAAAATACATGAGCCGGCATATCCATACTTTATAACTTGTACAGTGTTGCATTGGTTGCCGTTGTTTACAAGAAAAGAGAGCGTGGATATTGTTATTGAGACACTTAGATTTCTTCAAAAAAGAGGCCATTTAAAACTATATGCCTATGTAATACTTGAAAATCATCTGCATATGGTAGCACAAAGCGATGATATAGAAAAAAGCATGAAAGCTTTTAAACAGTATACGGCAAAAGAGTTATTGGGATTGTTGAAAAAAGAGAATGTAAAAACTATACTTGATCAATTTGCATTCTATAAAAAAGCACATCATAAAGCAACAAGCTATCAAGTATGGGAAGAAGGATATCAGCCTAAACTTATACAAAGTGATGCTATGATGATAAATAAGATAAATTATATTCACAATAATCCTGTAAAAAGAGGGTATGTCGATGAAGCAATACATTGGAGATATTCCAGCGCAAGAGATTATGAGGGTATTAGAGGGCTGATTGATGTTGAAAGATTTTGGTAGCGTTGATTGTATGCATTCCATATCGGGAGATATGGAACGAGAGAGATACAGGGTTGATTACCAATATACCGATATAACTGGTTTTTCCGCCACGCTGTTTTGGGATACAGAACTAAATAAACATGTCATAGCGGTAAGAGGTACGGAACTATCCAATTTTAACTAGTTCCATATCTCCCGATATGGAACTAAATGGAAAATAGATGAAGAGCACAGTTTGCAATTCTGCGTATTATCATTTTTTAACATGTTATTATCAATTTATATTTCATACTTGGTTTAATCGCAAATGGTATTATTTAATCAGAATTATTATAGAATCCCACCTAAAATAGGAAAATACAGCACAATGAAGCCATTATCAATTTTTAATAGATCTTACATGGAACAAAAGAGCCGCAGAGGCGGTAATTAATGTTTTATTATTATGCCCATACTAGTCACAAAGAAGGATTAGAGAGTGTCCGCAGAGGCGTTGCCTGTCTCAAAGAAGCCAAGAGAAGAGAAGTCGAGTATAAACTTCTTGTAAATGATTTTAGAGCTGGGCTCGTAGCCAAAGAACTTGGCATTGATGGTGCAGTTACGGTAGAGACTATTAGGGACATTGATCTTGTTTTACAAAGAGGCGATACATTGCTTGTAGATTCAAGCGAAGAGCTGCCTCTGAGATTTGAGCGTTATTGTAATGATTTTAAAGTATTTCGTATGGCTCAAAATTGCGATGACAAGCCTCTATTTAATGAACAGGTCATTTATCCTTGGCTGAAAAATACTATTTTTATTGACACTGCTTATAGTACTCATATGCCAAAAACAAAAAGGGTACTGTTTTTTGGCGGTGATAGTGATCCTCAAAAGAGTATTATTAATTATAAAAACTTTTTTGATAGTTTAAGAATGGAAATAGTACTGGGACACTATTTTTTTGTAAATTATGAAAAAGAGTTAGCTAGTATATTTGATGTGATGCATGAATCTGAAGAATATACAGATTTGATACGCACTTCAAGCGATATTATCACTACTTCCGTTCAATGTGCCTTAGAGGCTAAAATAAGCGGCGCAAATGTGATTTTTATTGCTCAAACACCTCTTTTGGAATGCATAAGAAGTTTGTTTGGAACTTTTAATATAAGCATAGTTGATGATTTTAATCAAACCATGTTAAGAAGATACTTGTCTGATAAGTTACAAATGGACACAATTATACCCATTAATAGTGTTTATGACACTTTTTTTAGCAAATAAATCTTTTTTTCATAGTTTTTTAATAACATCTTTTTTATAATATTAAGTTAATTTATTTTTGAAAGGAATACGATGAGTAATAGAAGAGACTTCATGGGTATGGCTCTAGGTAGTTTTGCTGCTCTGGGTGCTTTGGGTGCATTGTATGCAGCTAAACGAACTTGGGATCCATTGCCAAGCGTAAAATCGGCAGGTTTTACCACGATAGATCTTAGTCCGGCTCAAGAAAATGTGCTTGTGACAGAAAAATGGAGAGGCAAGCCTATATTTATTCTTAAACAACCGGCTAATGCACCAAAAAGCGATAGAGAGATTCATGTAGCAGGTGGAAGATACCTCGTAGTTGTCGGTCTTTGTACGCATTTGGGCTGTATTCCGGCATATTTGGCAGACAAAAAACAGTTTAAATGTGCATGTCACGGCGGGGAGTTTGATTCATTAGGTGTCAATACTTTTGGACCACCTCCAAGACCTCTAGATATACCGCCGTTTAAAATCAGCGGAACAAGTGTAATTTTGGGCGAAACCGGTCCAGAATATGAGAAAATGTTAGCTGCTGGCTTGACATTGAAAGTATAAGGAGAGAAAATGGCACATTTTGATGAAAAAGCGAAGCCCTTTTCGCACAAATGGTTAAATGAAAGAATGGCAGTAGATACTGTCAAAAAAGTTCTTTCTACAGAATATTGGATACCAAAAGATATTAACTTCTTGTGGGCAATGGGGATGATACTTGCAGCCACTTTTGGTTTGCTTATTATTAGCGGTATCTTTCTTTTGATGTATTACCAACCAAGCGTAGAAAGTGCATTTGATAGTGTAAACTATACTATTATGAACGAAGTCGGTTATGGTTGGCTATGGAGACATATTCACGGTGTTGCAGCTTCGGTAGTATTCCTTGTTATATATATTCATATGTTTACAGGTATCTATTACGGTTCATACAAAAGAGGCAGAGAGATGATTTGGCTTACCGGTATGCTTTTATTTGTTCTGTTCTCAGCAGAGGCATTTAGCGGATATATGCTTCCATGGGGTCAAATGAGTTATTGGGCGGGTATGGTTATTACCAATCTTTTTGAAGGTTTTTCACCTACTATAGCCGGCGGAGTAGCTAACTTCCCAGGATTTGTTGAATGGCTTAGAGGAGACTATGTACCTGGCCAAGCATTCTTGACAAGATTTTTCATGTTGCATGTATTCTTGCTTCCTCTTGTTATTATTGCTGTGATCGTACTTCACTTTGCAACTTTGAGATTGCCTCACGTTAACAATCAACACGGCAAAGAGATCGACTTTGATGAAGCTGCAAAACTTTATAAAGAAGGCAAGAAAAAAGAATCAAAAGTAATTCCATTCAATCCTGTGTTCTTGAGCAAAGATATATTTGTTATGGGTGTTTACTTTATTCTTTTCTTCTATTTGGTATTTTTCCATTTTGATTTTGCAATGGATCCAGTGAATTTTGACCCTGCAGATGGACTCAAAACTCCTGCTCACATTTATCCTGAGTGGTATTTCTTATGGTCATATGAGATACTTAGACCATTCAATAAAGATTTAGGTCTTATCGCATTTGGATTTGCTCAAGTTGCATTCTTCTTGCTTCCATTCTTGGATAAAAGTCCGGTAGTTGCTCCTGCAAACAAAAGAGGCTTGTTCAAAGTTTGGTTCTGGGTTATGATAGTAGATATGATCGTACTTACAGTTATGGGCAAATTGCCACCGGAAGGTATCTGGACGGTTATCGGATTGGTAGCTGCATTAGTGTTCATTGCATTATTTGTAGTTCTTCCGTTTATTACTAAAAATGAAAAAAAAGCGTAAGGGGGAATGATAATGAAAGAGTTTAAAATATTAGCCGTTGTTGTTATCTTGTCTCTAATTACATATTGGGGCGTAGAGCCTTTTGCTCACTCTCAAATGCACAAACATGTCGAAGGACATAATTTTGTATATGACGGTGCTGCAGATATAGCTGAGGCTTCTAAAGAAAAAGTGGCTGCTAAAAAAGCATTTTGGGGCGAAGTGAATCAAATAGCTAAACTTCCAGGCAATGCAGCTGCCGGTGAAGCGCTATATGCGACTTGTATGGGTTGTCATAATGGTGCAGGTATCAATATGGGCGGTGTTATCCCTCCAAACTTGGATCATGCAGGTAGTTTGTATGATAAAAACTATCTAATCGCACTTATTAAAGACCCTGCGATGGCATCAAATGTGGATCATAAATATGCAAGCACAATGATGCATCCAATGGGTGCTGTACAAGCAATGGTAACTACTCCTCAGCAAATAGCTGATGTTGTAGCATATATCAAAGCTAAAAAAGTTGGTAAAATGACTCCACAAGTAGCCTACGAAGAGGCTTGTGGCAGATGTCATGCGGACAGATACGGCAACCTTACTCAGCTTGGTGCTACTCCTAAGTTCAAAACTGAAAAAGAAGCATTAGCTCATCAAATGAAAGTTCTTGACGAACAAGATTTGATTAAAAAATATATGGGTAAATTGCCGCCTGATTTGTCTATCATGATCAGAGCTAGAAGCGAACAATATATGGAGACTTTCATTGAAAATCCTCAAACACAACTTCCTGGAACTTCTATGCCAAGAGTTGGATTAACCAAAGAGGGTTATGAGTCAGTAAAAGCATATCTTGAAGAGACAGGTGATCCTAGCAAAGATGCTAGACATGCTATTGGACCATGGGTAATTCTATTTTTTGTTATTTTCACAGTACTTGCGTATTTCTGGAAAAAACATCACTGGAAAGACTTGCATTAATCAATTATAATTGATTTTGTAAAGCACAAAACTTCTGTTATTCCGCTTCAAATGGCGGAATAACACCATTGTAAAATTAATAATCTAAAAAAATAATCTTTTCTCAATCCTCTTATCGCATTTTTATCAACATTTAGCTACTCTTAGACAATTTAATTATAGGATAATAAAAAAGTGTTAATAGACGGACATGGAAGACGCGTTAATTACCTTAGGGTTTCTGTCACTGAGCGGTGTAATTTTAGATGTCAATATTGTATGCCGGAAAAACCATTTTCATGGGTACCTCATGAAAATCTGCTTAGTTTTGAAGAATTATTTTTATTTATCAAGGCAACGATAGACGAGGGAGTAGATAAAATTCGTTTAACTGGCGGCGAACCATTGCTTCGCGAAGATTTAGATAAATTTATAGCTATGATACACGATTACAAACCAGATATTGATCTAGCTATCACAACAAATGGTTTTTTGCTCTGCGATGCTGCGCATAAATTAAAAATTGCCGGTTTGAAAAGATTGAATATTTCCCTTGATAGCCTTAAGCCGGATATTGCTGCTAAAATAGCCGGAAAAGATGTGCTCCATAGGGTTGTTGCAGGTATAGAAAAAGCTCTTGAAATTGGACTTGATGTTAAATTAAATATGGTCCCGCTAAAAGGCATTAATGACAATGAGATTTTAGATATTTTAGAATATGCACGAGAAAAACAGATCAAAATTCGTTTTATTGAATATATGGAAAATACACACGCTAATAATACAATTGAAGGTATGCATGGCAGAGAGATTTTGACTAAGATCAAAGAGAAATACACCATACATGCTCTGGGCCGAGAGGGAACTAGCCCATCGTTTAATTACCGTATTGAAGAAAATGGATATGAATTTGGTCTTATAGATCCTCATAAACATGATTTTTGTGAAAATTGCAATCGTATTCGCCTGACAGCCGAAGGGCATTTAATACCATGCTTGTATTTTGATGAGGCATTGAGTATTGCCGAAGCAGTCAAAGATAAAGATATAGACAAAGCTTCAAATATATTGGCCCAAGTACTTCGAGATAAACCCAAAGAGAATCGCTGGAGTGAAGAAGAGCTTGACTCAAGAGAACAATCCAAGCGCGCATTTTATCAGACAGGTGGATGATGTTTTATTTAGTTGAAGAATTTTTTTCCATACAAGGCGAGGGCAAATACGCAGGCACTCCTTCGTATTTTTTACGCACGGGAGGGTGCAATCTTTCTTGTGAAGGGTTTGGCACATCTTATTGTGTAAACGGCCTAGTGAAATACGGTTGTGATACATACTTTGCAGTAGATCGCTCTTTTAGCAATTCTTGGCAAAAGATTGATGATGAAAACGCTTTTATATCTCATTTGAAAACAGAATTTGATGCTATAGGATACTTGCCACATGTTGTAATTACGGGCGGAGAACCTCTTTTGTATGCACGGGATAAAGTTTTTTATACTGTTTTTTCTTGGCTGATTGATTTTGGTATTCGTGTTACTTTTGAGACCAATGGTGTAGTTGAAATCGATTTTGATGAGTTTCCTGCCTATAAAAAAGCAATTTTTGCACTCTCAGTAAAGCTATCAAATAGCGGCGAGCCGATATCTAAAAGAATCAATACTGCAGCCATCAAAAAAATAGCAGACAACTCAGACGAATCTTTTTTTAAATTTACTCTCAATAAAGAAATAATTGACAGTAGAGCATTTGATGAAATTCAGAATATAATAAATATATGTCCTGCCAAGAAAATATTTTGTATGCCTGTTGGTGAGTCTAGATCTACACTTGAAGCTAACGATAAAGCAGTTTTTGCTTTTTGCATGAAACGTGGATTTAATTATAGTGATAGACTCCATATCCGTATATTCGATACGACGCAAGGTGTGTGAAAATTTATCTTATAATTGATAAAATAAGATACAATTACTCCGATTAAGGAAAAGAATGATTATAAGGAAACTTTTTAAATTTGAAAATGCACATATTGTTAGGGGATGCACTACCCAAAGATGTAGCCAAAATCTACATGGACACTCTTATAAAGTAGAGGTTTTGCTTGAGTCAAACTACTTGGATGCCGGGCAAATGGTATATGATTTTGGGCTAATGAAACATACTATGAAAGAAATAATTGATTCGTTTGATCATTCAGTTACATTGTGGAGTGATGATGATATGGAATATATCAAAGATATGCAGCGTCACAGTACAAGATGGGTGGTGTTGCCTGTATCGCCATCAGCCGAACAATTCAGCAGAGTTTTCTTTGTGATTATAGACCAAATCCTAAAAACTACAACTATGGTAAATGAAGAAAAAGAAGTAAAACTTCATAGTATTATTGTCCATGAGACCGATACGGGATACGCGCAAGCTTTTAGAGATGATGCATATAGTTTGCTAATGGGTGAAATAGATCTTCAAAAAATTGAATTTTCAAATCAGGTAAAAAGTGAATGGAAAGATAAAAATATGTGGAAAAAAATAATATTACAAAAATTTAGCATAAATCCACGAAAAATTTAGTATAATTCCATTTGTCAAACACAAATCAAAGGATTAACATGAAAAAATTGGTACTAATATCTGTAGCTTCTGCTGCTCTTCTTTTCGTAGGTTGTAAAGGTAAAACAACTGATGCTAACGCAACTGAAACTAACACAACTGAAACTGTTGTAGAAACTAATGTAACTACTACAGAAGATAACGCTACTGGAGCTGTTACTGAAACTACTGTTACTGAAACTACTGAAACTAACACTAGTGTATCAGTTGATGCTAACGCAACTGCTGAATAAGTTTTAACTATATAACCTCTTACTAACAATATGTAAGAGGTTATATCTCTTTATATTCGAAATTATTTATTTCAACCATTAATTTTTTCCATTACTTATACCTACAAGCAATTTTATCTGATTTCATTTTTATAATAATTGTAATATTTTATATTTTTATATTTTAATATTTATGCAAATTTCAACAAAACTTTTTGTATAATACTTTGTCCAAAATAAAAACTCAAAGGATTTGTATGAAAAAAATGGCACTTATGTCAGTAGCCGCTATGGCTCTTTTATTCGTAGGTTGTGGTGATAAACCAAAAGCTGAAGCTAATGTAACAGAAACAGTAACTACAGAAGTTAACGCAACAGAAACAGTAACTACAGAAACAATAACTACAGAAGTTAATGCAACAGAAGCAGCTCCTGAAGCTGCTGCTCCAGAAGCTGCTGCTCCAGCTGTAGACGGTGCAGCTTTGTATACTGCATGTGGCGCATGTCACGGTGTTGATGGTAAAACCGCAGCTCTTGGTAAATCAGCTGTTATCGCTGGTCAATCAGCTGCTGATCTTGCTACAAAAATGAAAGGCTATAAAGCCGGTACAATTGATCTAACTGGTAACGGTGCTCTTATGAAAGGCCAAATGGCTACTCTTGATGATGCTCAAATGGAAGCATTGGCTGATTATATTTCAAAACTATAATTTAGCTGCTCTTCCCTTCCTTGGGAAGAGTTTTTATAATACAAATATATTTTCTTCTTCTATATAACTCATTATAAATCCAATCGGAATAATTTTTATAATTTTATTTTTCTCAATATACTCTATATCTGGTGTAGTGATCATCAGGCTATTCGCATCTTTGAGTATTGATACCTGGTTTGGAGCCTGGGATAATAACGGATGAAAAAATTTGCCGTCATATTGTCCTAATATCACACTATATTTTCCAGATTTCAATCTAAACTCATCATTTAAAGCAGTTTGTATGGTTGTGTGATAATGTTTAGCAGCACCCTTAAGTTTTTCAAGTATAGGAACTGCAAATAATTCGAAATTCACCATAGCTGCCAAAGGATTGCCAGGTAAGATTAATATTAACGTATCTCCGATTTTGCCTAGAGATGTCGGTTTGCCTGGTTTGATGTCTATCTTTTCAAATAACATCTCCATCCCAAGCTCAAAAAAAGCCAGTTTGGTTATATCCTTATCACCTACGCTAGCTCCCCCGCTTGTAAGAATAACATCACAATCTAGGGACGCTTTGATATGAATTTTAAGAGTTTGCAGATCATCACTACAAATATTGAGGCTTTCAGTTTGGCAGCCTATGCTTTTGGCTCTTGCGGCAAACATCGGGGTATTGGAGTTGTATATTTCAAATTCTTCTATATTTTTTTGTGTATATGGTTTGAGTTCATCCCCGGTACTGAGTATGGTTACATTTGGTCTGCATATGACTTCTATGGTATCTATCCCTTGAGATGCCAGTAATCCTATGGCATAGGGTGTGATCTCTTCTCCTTGATGCAAACAAATAGTACCGGTTTTTAACTCTTCGCCCTGCCGTCTTATATGAGAGCCATGCTTGATGTTGCCCGGCAAGGTTACCATGTCATTATTTACCACAACATTTTCTAGCGGAACGATAGCTTCACAGCCCATAGGCACAGGAGCTCCTGTCATGATGCGAATCGCGTAATCTTCTTTTAGAGCAGGGATAACTCGGCTCCCGGCGTATAAAATGTCTTGACATTCGATGGATTGTCCGGCATTTGAGATCCTGATAGCATATCCATCCATGGCAGAGTGATCAAATCTAGGCAAGGGAATCCTGGCATATATATCAGTAGCGCATATACGTCCTATGCTCTCTTCTGTGGCTATGCTCTCTTGTTTTGTAATGGGAATGGTGTTTTTGTATATGATCTCTAATGCTTCTAGTATAGATACTGCCATTAGCAAGCCTTTTTGTTTGGTGTAGTAATTAAATTATATCAAAAGAGTGTTATAATCCAAGAGAATTATTAACGGAGGGGTTATGCAATATCTTTATCATGAGCATGCGGGAGATACATCACTTGATTTGCAAGGTGATGCACATCATTATATTTTTAAAGTCAGACGGCATAGAACTAATGACACTATAGCTTTACGTGATTTGAAAAATGACATAATATATATGTACCGCATAACCAATATGGACAAAAAACAAGCCAATTTGGTGCTCATTGAAGAAAGAAACCTATCCATTAAAGCAAAAAGAGATTTGCATATAGGTTGGTGTATGATAGAGCCAAAAAATATTGAAAAAGTTTTACCGATTTTAAATGAAATGGGAGTAGTACGTATCACGTTTATTCACTGCGACAGGTCTCAACAAAATTTTAAAATCGATTTTGATAGACTTGATAGAATTTTGCTCAATTCCTCCCAACAGTGCGGCAGAAGTAGCAAGATGAAGCTCGATATTGGAGGTAATCTCAAAGAGTTTGTTGGCAATCATCCTGAGGCATTTATGCTCAATTTTTCAGATAAATCGCTAAGTGATATTGATCTTGCTGAAGATGTGACTATCATAGTCGGTTGCGAAGGCGGATTTAGCGATAAAGAAGTCAGTCTTATGCCAAGCGATAATATCGTAGGGCTTGATACACCGCTCATCTTGCGCAGTGAAAGCGCTGTATGTGCAGTGGCCAGTAAAGTGCTAGTATAAGAGGTTGAAAAGTTTCCAAGAGTGAAAAAACAATACGATTAAATAGATTTTTCGTACCATTTATGGTATGATTATCTAAAATAATCATACCGATAAAAAGGGAACAAATATTATGAAACGCTGGATATGGCAACAAGAGGGATATCCCAATTTTATCTATGATGTAAAAAAGCTTGAAGATTTGATTCAAAAAATTTCTTTAGAGCAAGGTTATCTTATAGCTTTAACTCAAACTATGAATAATGATAATATTATCCAAAGACAATTTGAAGCTTTGATGAGTGAAGCTATCAGTACTGCTGCCATTGAAGGAGAAATACTAAATCGTGATAGTGTAAAAGCTTCTGTGCAAAAAAAACTTGGATTTAAAGATACCTACTATCACAAAACAGAAGTTGCTACCGATAATCTTGTAGAGATACTTATAGATGCCAATACAAACTATGAAAGCAACTTAAGCCTAGAGCGGCTCTTTGGTTGGCATAATGCACTCTTTCCCAAAGGATACAGTGGGTTAGTAAAAATTAATGTCGCTGCATTTAGAGGCAAAGAGACTATGCAAATAGTAAGCGGGACTGCCGGAAATGAAAATGTCTATTACGAAGCCCCTCCAAGAGAAATACTTGAAGATGAAATGAAGAGATTTTTAACATGGTTTAATACAACGCCTCCAAGTCTTCTTAAGGCGTGTATAGCTCATC
>Ga0265295_1008178_pt1 | contig 11702 bp, 7 predicted proteins | sample Munlansysbiofilm_FD_192503 | JGI IMG/M metagenome (GOLD analysis project Ga0265295, IMG submission 192503) | Leachate microbial communities from a municipal landfill in Southern Ontario, Canada - Methane capture system biofilm | ecosystem: Engineered > Solid waste > Landfill > Unclassified ... | reverse complement strand
TGTCGGCCAGTTCAACGTCTTCGCCTTCGTCGCGCAGGGTATCCAGAACGGACTTCTGGGCTAGGCCGCCCAGGAGCAGGCGGGTCGAGTCGGCCTTGGGGTCACAGCCGACAACCATGATCTTCTTACCCATTTCTGACAGGCCTGCGACCGTGTTCTGCGTGGTGGTGGACTTGCCGATGCCGCCCTTTCCGTAAATTGCGATCTTCCTCATGACGTGTGCTCCTTTATGTGAGAGTTTTTGGTGTAGTTGCGTGCCGTACCTGAATCTCCCTAGGGCAACGGCCGTGCCAAAATTTACAAACACACGTAACACATCAAAATAAATCACTTTGCTTAAAGAACCAGGCTAACTCCAAGCCCACCAACCTACACAAACCACAAAGACAAAAATGTAGGAAGACACACTATCGTCAGCCCTGTCGTGCGGTCATGCACTCAAGAGAAAAACATAAAATTCAGTATAATGGAGAAATTCTGTATCGTGGCATCGACCATGCATCGGACCATGCATTGACTGAAGCAAACACGGGAGGACGCATGCTCATCGACACGACACTCAGGGAAGGGGCGCAAATGTTCGGGACCAGTATCCCGCAGGAAGCCAAGATCCGCATTGCCAGCCGCATCGCGGACATGGGCGTGGAAGAGATAGAGATCGGCTGGATAGGCCAGGAGGGGCTGGATGGATTGGTGCTGGCGCTACGTGGCCGGGGCGTGACTTGCGACCTGAGCGTCTGGTCGCCCTGCCGCACTGTGGATGTGTACCGGGCAGCAGGCCTGGGCATCGATACGATCAATATCGGCCTGCCTGTTTCGGATCTGCATATCGCCGAGCGACTGCGCACGGACCGGGAAGGCCTGACCCGCATGCTGCGCGAGACCGTGGGGCTGGCCCACTCCTGCGGCATCCGTCGCATCAGCATCGGCCTTGAGGACGTGACCCGTGCCGATCAGAACTTCGCCCTGTCCATGGCCCGCATGGCCAGGGAGCTCGGCGCCGCGCGCATCCGCCTGGCCGATACGCTCGGCGTCATGACCCCGACCCGCATTGCGGAGCTGGTGCGCTTCTTTGCCGCAGGCGTGGACATGGAAATCGCCATCCACTGCCACAACGATTTCGGCATGGCCACGGCCAACGCCATCACGGCCCTGGAGGCGGGCGCGCACTGGGCGGATGTCTCGGTGCTGGGGATTGGCGAGCGCTCGGGCATCTCGGCCCTGGAGGAAGTGGCCGGACACCTGCGACTGGTGCAGGGCTACGACATGTACGACATGAATCTGGTACGCGACCTGTGCGATCTGGTGGCCGAATACGCCCGCATCCCTGTGGCCCGCAACCGGCCCATGTCCGGAGGCGACATCTTCGCGGCCGAATCAGGCCTGCATGTCGACGGCATTTTGAAAAACCCGGCCCTGTTCGAACCCTACGACCCGGCCCTGACAGGAGCCAAGCGCGTCCTGGCCCTGGGCGCCAAGGCCGGACGGGGAGCCGTCAGGACCATGCTGCGCCAGGTAGGCCTGGACGGACCGCTGCACTCCATCGGCAACTTGGTGGACACCATCCGCGAACGCGCCCACCGCACGGGCCACCCGTTGACCCAAGGTGAGGTGCAGGCCCTGGCCGAGCATCAGAAATGCCTGGACGGCGGGGTCTGCTGAAACTGCCGGGATGCAAAGCAGCGATTAGAATGACCGAAGATCCGGTGAGCCAGCAATACCTGCGCAACGTCTGAAGGTCCTGCGCAGCTCCTCGATCTTGAATGGCTTGGACAGGTAGTCATTCATTCCGGCCGCCAGGAACTTCTCGCGGTCTCCGCTCATGGAGTAGGCGGTTAGAGCGATGATGGGAATGCTCGCATAGTCCTTGCCGGAGGACCTAATCGCCCTGGTTGTCTCCTCACCGTCCATGACCGGCATCTGAATGTCCATCAGGATGACGTCGAAGTCCCATTTTTCAAGCAGATCAAGGACCTGCCGCCCGTTCTCGGCCACAATCACCTCATGCCCATCCCGTTTGATCATCCTGCTCGCGGCCAAGGCGTTGATCGGCTCATCCTCGGCCAGCAACACGCGCATGGCGGGCAGCGGTTCGAAATCCTCGGCGCTCGCCAAGGCGTCCGCCTCGCTCTCGGTCAGGCCCAGCGGCAGCGCGACGTGGACCGCCGTCCCCTCTCCGAAAACGCTGTCCAGAGTGATATGTCCGCCCATGAGCTCGACCAGCCGCCTGACTATGGCCAGACCCAGCCCGGCGCCCTGGTACCTACGGTTGTAGGCGCCTTCCACCTGGAAGAAGGGATTGAACAGATTTTGCTGTTTTTCCAGAGGGATGCCGATGCCCGTATCCATCACGGAAAACAGGATGCGGCATTGTTCCAGGCTTTGAGTGGGAAGCGCCGTCAGCTCCACTCGCACGAAGCCCTGGTCCGTGAATTTCAAGGCGTTCCCTACTAAGTTGAAAAGCACCTGCCTGAGCCTGGCCGCGTCGCCCTTGAGCCTGGGCGGCACGGAGGGATCCGTCGTCAGCTCCAGAGACACGCCTTTGCTCTGCGCGTTGGTGTTGAACAGTTCGGAAACAGACTGGAGCAGCTCCTGCACCGCAAACGCCTCCTCGCGGATCTCGACCTTGCCGGCCTCGATGCGCGAGATGTCCAGCAGATCACTCAGCAGGCGGGTCAGCCGCTCGGACGATTTTCTGGCCAGATGCACGTACTCCGTCTGCTCGCCGTTCAAAAGCGTCATCTCCAGGAGCTGCATCATGGCCATGACGCCGTTAAGCGGTGTGCGCAACTCGTGGCTCATGTTGGCCAGGAATTCATTTTTGGCCTGGCTCGCGGATTCGGCCGTCTCCTTAGCTCTGGCCATGGCCTGCTCCGCCTGCTTGCGGTCAGTAATGTCGATGGTGTAGCCGGCCAGGAGTTTTTTCTCGCCGAGCTGGACGGGAAACTTGATGGTTGTGTAGTGGCGGCCGCGGAAGTCCTCGTCCAGGCGCAGGATCTCGCCACGGGAGACGACGTCCCAGTCGTCGGCAGTGATCTTGACTGCGAAATCGGCCGGGAAAAGGTCCACCATGGTCTTTCCGACCATGCGCGATCCGGGAATGCCAACCATGTCCTCATAGTTCTCGCTGGCCGCCAGGACCCGGCTTTCGTCCGGGGTCACCTCTTTAATGAAGGCGTAGATGGGGGAGTTACGAATGAAGAGCGAGAGCAGTTCATTGCTCGTGCGTAGTTCCTCTTCGGCCCTTTTGCGTTCGGTCACGTCCCAGACCGTCGAAATCATCAGGTTCGTGGCCGGCAGCGGGATGTTGCGAGCGGTGACATAGCGGGTCTCGTCCTGCCGGATGATGGGCACGTCAGCCCAGCACATGCGCTCCTGACTTCCGCTGGCGCAACCTGCCGCGACCATGCTACGAATCTTTCCCCGTAATTCCGGTTCGGGATACGCGGCTTCCCAAAACCCTTCGGGGGCGGTCATAGCCTCCCTAGTGGTTCCGTAAAACCTGGGGAAGAGCTCATTCATGTACTCGAACCTGACGTCCGGAGAGACCGTGTTCACGGCCACGCCTACGGGCAGGTTGTCCAGCACGGTGCGGATGAATTCCTCGCGCTCCCGCAAGGTCTTTTCGGCCTTAATGCGATTGTCCAGCTCCTGGTTGGCCTTTTCATAAAGGCCGGCGTTGACCAGGGCGATGGAAACCTGGTGGGCCTGGGTTTCCAGAAATTCGGACTGGGGGTGAAAATCACGGGTCGTGCGGGAAGCCAGGCCCATGACGCCGATGACGTCCCGGCCGTCGCGAAGCGGCAGTGCCGCAAAGGACAGGATTCCGGCCTCCTTGCATTCCTGCCTGGTGCAGCGGTCATCGCTGAGAATATCGCTTGAGTATTGCGGCTCGCCGTCCAGCACCGCCAGCCCGCACAAGCACTCCCCGACCCGGTGTTCATGAACGTCGTTCAGCAGCATTGCCGAGTCCTGCGGACACACTGCCTGAAGCAGCAGACGCTCTCCCTGCCGGAGAAACAGATAGACCATGTCGGAACCTGTGGTCTCCCGGACCACGCGCACCGAGGCGGCCACGATCTGATCCAGGGACAGCGAGGAACTGACGATGCTCAACTCATGCAGGGCGGCCAGCTCACGGGCCCTCTGACGCGATGCCCACTCGGCCTGTTTGAACCCCGAGATGTCCAGCAGAATTCCGGTCCAGAGTACGTCCCCATTGTCCAGGGATCTGGGCACGGATTCAAAATGCACCCAGCGATCCCCATCAGCGCTCTCGATCCGTCCCTCCCAAGTGAAGCGCGACAGCGACTCCACGGCCAGAACGTTCCTGGCCACGAAATCCGCCCTGTCCTCGGGATGCATGCAATCAAACGCGATAGTCGCGCTGGCTTCACACTCTTCCCGGGTCACGCCCAGGATCTCGCAGAACCGGTCGCTGACCATTTCGAGCATATAGTTGGATCCCAGCTTTTGGACCCACTCTTCCGGACCCCACGGCTTTTGGGCCAGGACGCGCAACCGGTACACTCCGGCGGGCTGCGAGGCGACAAGATCGCGGTACAGGTTCCGTTCGTGGGCCAGGGCCGCCTCGACCTGCTTGCGGGGCGTGATCTCCGTGACAAAACCCAAAAAATGCAGCGTTTTTCCGGAGCTGTCGCGCACGGCCCGTGCGCTGGTGGACACCCATACCTCGGATCCGTCCCGGCGCAGATGACGGGTTTCCCGATCGAAAATTTCGTCCTGAACGTCCAGAAGCCGCAGAAACGAGCCCCCCTCGGCAGGATTGGCATGGCGGCCCGTTCCAGTCTCTGCGGATGCATCGATCAAGGCCTGGGGCGACTCGTAGCCGAAGATCCGGGCCATGGCCGGATTCGCGGACAGGTAGCGGCCTTCGGGCGAGGACGTGAAGATGCCGATGGGAGCGCCCATCAACAGGTCATGGGGGTCTTCAAAGCTCGATGGTGATAGTGGCATGTGCACCGTTTAGGTCCTAAAAGACCATGCAGGATGACAGTTTGGCGACAAAGGTCCGGCCAACGTGTGCCGGAAACCATTCATGGTGGATGCGCTTTCTTACAAGATACCGCAGTATGTGCAAGTCGGTAAATCCTGAGACACGCATGTATTATGGCGAGACCGGAAGGGATTCAAGAAAGACCGTTTTAACCGCTTCTCTGCGTGTATCTGACCACGCCAGAAAATTAATCCGTTCGCTGTGATAGATATATTTTTGAGCAACGTATCGCCACCGGCTGCATAAACGGTTCGGCAACACTCGCCGGCAAACCTGATATCACTCCGCTTTGGAGCCTATTTTTCCGAGAATCGTCTTGGCACGTTCGAAATTCGGATCGCATTTCAATGCTGCTTTCATGAACCGCTCCACTTCCTGCAACCGGTTCATCTGGAAGTAGACCATTCCGATATTGAAAGGAATAAGCGGCGATTCCTGAAGAATGTCCGCAGAGGCGGCTATGGCCTTTTCGAACTCGCAGACGGCCTTGTAATGCTCTTTGCCCTGCGCATAGGCCATGCCCATGTTGTAGTGCAGCCCCGCTTCGTTGGGAATCACGTTCAGCGCCTGCTGGTAGGTCTGCACGGCGCCCTTCCAGTCACCCTTCTTGCGCAGCGACACCCCCATCTCGTTGACCATCCACAAATCCTCGCGGGTCATGTCGGCACCCTTCGTCTCAAGGGCCTGATTCATGAACAGGATGCTCTGTTCGGGGTTCACCTCGCGCAGCTTCACGCCGATATCCATGAGCGTGGAGGCCAGCATGTCGTTGGCCTGCGAGCGCACGATATTAACCGCATCGGAATAAAATTTTTTGGCCTTCTCGTCCTCGCCGGTCTTGCTGTACTGTTCTCCGATATTGATTTTGCGTTTATGGTTCAAAGGAGAAATCTTATCCATGAGCAGAAGATATTTGATGTATTCCTTTGATTCTTCAATTTCTTCATAAAGATCAGCGAGCTTCTGCAAAGGCTTCAGATTAAGCCTGGACTCCTTAACAGCCTCTTTATAGTACATTTCCGCATTCTTAACATCACCATTCTTTCTGGCAATATCACCCTTTAAAATCATACATATAGAACTACTCGGCTTCTCTTCAAGAAGAATATCAATTTTTAATTGAGCCTGATCATATTCTCCATTATCTATCAATATCTTAATATTTTCAACTTCTGTTTGGAAAATATTAGAAGGCTTAATAGCAAATGCAATTTTTTGTATTATATTGTTTATTGAAATAGGCTTGACAATTATTGAATCAACATCGTTTTCAGCAATAAAAGACACATGCTCTTCTGAAACCTCCGGTGTTATGCATATTATCTTCAGCCTGTTCCCAAAACTGTCCTTCAGTGACTTAAAGTCGAAAACATTCGATCTTCCATTGATTTTCGATTCGATAAACATGACCACTTGCGACCTTTCTTCCAAAAGATCCCTGCACTTTTTCCATATATCGGAAGAAACATGGGCCACGAATAAAGAATCGTAGTTCAGCCCCATGGTGCGCAATGCTCCGCGCATCGTACGCACGAATATCTCGTCATTGGTGACCAGAAAAAAAGATCCGTTCTGGTTCTGCAAAAAATTGGCGACTATCCTGTCGTAAACCGGAGCGACATCTTTTCGTATCAACTTGTGCGACATACCAGGGCCTCAAAGGGATTGACAGTGGAGCCGGGCACCTTGCCGCTCCTTAATAAAAGAATGCGGCTGTACCCGGAAAAAAAACGAACATACACACCCGGTCCGGGAATTAAGGCAATATGCGAGAGCGGGCAACCCCGAGCAGAACACGCAACATTTCAACATGTTCCGGATTCAATCTCACTTTCGCCGACGCTCTGCTTGTTGCGTGCGTTTTTTCGCTCTTCGTTGCCGACCCTGAGTCCGGCAGCTGCCACGAGCGGTTCAGGCAACGCGGCGCACGTTAAAAACACAAGACAAAACAACAAGTTGTCTAGACCACTTGAGACAGACTTGTCATGGGCCGGACACGCTCCCGTCACAGATGTTTCCTAGTAAAAGCGAAACGCGAGGAAACATCATGATTCAGATCAAGCAGCTGACCAAGACATTCAAGAACACCAAGGGACTCGACAATATCAACGCCACCGTGGAGAGCGGCGAGATGGTCGCCCTGATCGGCTCTTCCGGTTCAGGCAAATCGACCCTCATGCGCCACATTTCGGGCCTCATGTGCTGCGACACGGGCAGCGGCGGCCAGATCGAGGTTTTGAGCCGCATCATGCAGCGCGATGGACGCCTGTCGAGAAACGCCCGCCAGGTCCGTACCGAGGTAGGGGTCATCTTCCAGCAGTTCAATCTGGTGGACCGCCTCTCGGTCATGACCAACGTGCTCATGGGCACTCTGGGACGGGTGCCTACCTGGCGGTCCGTTTCCAACCTCTTTCCACCAGTTGAACGCCGTCTGGGAATGGAGTCCCTGGCCCGGGTCGGCATGGCGGACAAGGCCTGGCAGCGCGCCTCGACCCTTTCCGGCGGTCAGCAACAGCGCGTGGCCATTGCCCGGGCCCTGACGCAGCGCGCCAAGGTCCTGCTCGCCGACGAACCCATCGCCTCCCTTGATCCCGAGTCATCCCGCATAGTCATGGACATCCTGGCCCAGATCCACCGCGAAGACAAAATAACCGTCGTCGTCTCCCTGCATCAGGTCGAATACGCCATCCGCTACTGCCCCCGAACTATCGCCCTGCGGCAGGGCCGCGTTGTCTATGACGGACCGAGCACCGCCCTGACCCCGTCCTTTCTGAAAGAAATCTACGGATCGGAAACCGAGGAACTTTTCTCTCCCGCCGTGGACAACGCCATGCGCCAGCAGTCCAGAAGCAACCAGAACCACCCCGCCCCGGCACCTGCCGCGGCATAACGACCATCCGCACTTCAAAGGAGTAGAAAATGTTTCGCAAATTATGTGGCCTGTTCATCCTTCTGGCGTTTTTTGGCGTCCAGACCGCTTCCGCCGAGATGAAAGAGATCAACTTCGGCATCATTTCCACCGAAGCCTCCATGAACCTGAAAACCATTTGGGAGCCTTTCCTTTCCGACATGGAAAAGGCCACCGGACTTAAAATCAACGCTTTCTTCGCCTCCGACTATGCCGGAATCATCGAAGGCATGCGCTTCAACAAGGTGCAGGTGGCCTGGTACGGCAACAAGAGCGCCATGGAGGCCGTGGACCGCGCCGAGGGCCAGATCTTCGCCCAGACCGTGCCCGCCGACGGAGAAGCCGGATACTATTCCCACCTCATCGTGCACAAGAATTCTCCGCTGAACTCCCTGGAAGACGTGCTCAAGAACGCCGCCTCCCTCTCTTTTGGCAACGGCGACCCCAACTCCACCTCCGGCTTTCTGGTACCCAGCTACTACGTGTTCGCGGTGAACAAGGTCGATCCCAAGAAGATCTTCAAGAACGTGGTTTCCGCGAACCACGAGACCAACGCCTTGAGCGTGGCCAACAAGCAGGTCGATGTGGCCACCAACAACAGCGAAAACTTGGCTCGCCTGAACGTGACCCACCCCGACAAACGCGGCATGATCAAGGTCGTGTGGACCTCCCCGCTCATCCCCAGCGATCCGCTGGTCTGGCGCAAGGATCTGCCCGAGGCCACCAAGGCCAAGCTCAAGAATTTTCTCATGACCTACGGCGCCACCGGCAAGGAAAGCGAAGTCGCCGTGCTCAAAGCCCTGGGCTGGGCTCCGTTCAAGGAATCCAACGACGACCAGCTTCTACCCATCCGTCAGCTTGAACTCTTCAAGAAGCGCGTCAAGGTTGAAGGCGATACGGCCATGTCCGCCGAAGAAAAGACCAAGACGCTCGCGGAAATCGACGCCAAGCTCGACGCCATCAAAGCCAAAATCTAGACATCTCTTCCACCCTATGCGGCCGGACATAACAAGCCGGCCGCATCCAAGGATGCATTCATGACAGCTCAGAACACGATTCTTGTCGACAATCGCCCACCCCGCAGCGTGCAGTCGTCCCTGACCAAACTGACGGGCTGGGCCATTGTCATGGCCATCCTGGCCTGGTCCTGGGAAGGCGCGGACATGCGCCCCATGGACCTGATCAAAGATTCAGGCAACATGGCCACCCTGGCGGGTGATTTTTTTCCGCCAAATTTTTCCGACTGGAGACTCTACCTCGATGAGATCATCGTAACCTTCCACCTTGCGGTTTGGGGAACGTTCCTGGCCGTGATCTGCGCAGTGCCCTTCGGCATTCTCAGCTCCGAAAATATCGCACCCTGGTGGATCTACCAACCCGTCCGCCGCATCATGGACGCATGCCGGGCCATCAACGAAGTGGTCTTCGCCATGCTTTTCGTGGTCTCCGTGGGTCTTGGCCCTTTTGCCGGAGTGCTGGCGCTCTGGGTGCACACCACCGGCGTGCTGGCCAAGCTTTTCTCCGAGGCAGTGGAAGCCATCGACCCCCAGCCTGTGGAAGGCATCCGCGCAACGGGCGCAACCGTGATCGAAGAGGTCATTTTCGGAGTCATCCCGCAGGTGCTCCCCTTGTGGATCTCCTATTCCCTGTACCGCTTTGAATCCAACGTACGCTCGGCCACGGTGCTCGGCATCGTCGGGGCGGGCGGCATCGGCGTCGTTTTGTGGGAGATGATCCGCGGCTTTTATTTCGCCCAGACCTGCGCCATCATGATTTTCATCATCATCTCCGTGACCCTCATCGACCTGGTTTCCCAACGCCTGCGCAAACTCTTTCTCTGAACCGGACGCCATCATGCCATCTCTCTGCTGCACCAATGCCCGTCTGGTCACTCCGGATGAAGTGTTTCACGGCTCTCTCAGAACCGAGGACGGGCTTATAATGGACATCGACTCGGACACGGCCGGTTCCGAAGCCCTGGATTTCAAAGGTGACTACCTCTTGCCTGGATTGGTCGAGATCCATACCGACAACATCGAAAAGCACTTCCTGCCCCGCTCCGGCGTACGCTGGCCGACCAGCCTCACCGCCATCATGGCCCACGACACGCACATGGTCGGAGCCGGAATCACCACGGTGCTCGACGCGGTCAGCGCGGGAGAATTCAGCGCCAAGCGCATGCGCCGCGAAATCTTCGCCGCTACCTTGGAAGCCCTGGCCCAGGCCATGGACAACAACCTGCTGCGCGCTGAACACCTGCTGCACATCCGCTGCGAACTGGCCGACAAGGCCGTGGTGGAGATGTTTTCCTCCGTCATGGACCATGAACTGCTGCGCCTGGTTTCCATCATGGACCACACCCCGGGCCAGCGGCAGTGGAGCGACCTGGAAAAATACCGTTCTTTTCACGCCGACAAAAAATGGACCGACGATGAACTCCTGGCCGAGATCGACCGTCTGCGGGCAGTACAAGCCAGCCATGCCGAGCCAAACAGGACAACGATCCTGAACCTGTGCCGCGAGCGCGACCTTCCCCTGGCCAGCCACGACGACACCACGGTGGAACACGTGGAAGAGACGGCGCGCCTGGGCATGGGCATCGCCGAATTCCCCACCACCCGCGAAGCCGCGTCCAGGGCTCGCGAACGTGGTCTCTCAACTGTCCTCGGCGCTCCCAACGTGGTGCGCGGAGAATCCCACTCGGGCAACGTCTCGGCCCTGGACCTGGCCGCCGACGGACTGGTGGACATCCTCTCATCCGACTACATGCCGGCCAGCCTCCTGCAAGCGCCCTTTGTCATGGCCCAGCGCCTGGGCATGCCCCTGCACAAGGCCCTGGCCACCGTCACCGCCAATCCGGCCCACGCCCTGGGCCTTAGCGACCGGGGCGAACTGCTCCCCGGCAAACGCGCCGACCTCCTGCGCGTGCGCATGGTGGACGACGTGCCCGTGGTTGTTGCAGTGTGGCGCGAAGGCAGGCAGGTGATGTAAGACTGAAGGCATGCCTCCGGCGGGCAGGGGGCGCGCCCCCTGCACCCTATCAATTGGGGAAAGTCATGATAACGAACCACTCTCGATCCGCATGATGTGAACATGTCCGAAGCACGTTACGCCATATACTTCGCGCCGTCTGAAGGGTCCGAACTCGAAAGCGTCTGCTCGGCCATCCTGGGCCGCTGCGCACGCACGGGAGCTGCCCTGAAGCAACCGGCCATCCCCGGCATGGAGCCCGCGCGATTGGCCGAGCTGACCGCCTCGCCCAGGCACTACGGGCTGCACGCCACCTTGAAGCCGCCCTTCTTTCTAGCCGAGCAGCATGATGAAACGGAATTGCTGGAAAACACGGCCATGATCGCCGCAACGACACGACCTTTCGACCTGCCCGGACTTGAGTTTGCTCGCATCGGCTCCTTCCTCGCCCTGACCCTGACCGCGCCGTGCCCGGACCTGAAAGACCTGGCCCGCATCTGCGTCACGGTCCCGGACCGCTTGAGACGCCCTCCCCGGCCAGATGAACTCGCCCGCCGCCGCGCCAAGGGCCTGACCCCGAACCAGGAGCGCTTGCTGGATCTCTGGGGATACCCCTACGTACTGGAAGAAATGCGCTTCCACCTGACCCTGACCGGCAGCATCCACGACCCCGCCGAACGGGAACGCATCCACGCCGCCCTCACCCCCCTCCTCGCCCCCGTACTGCACAGGCCCGTCCCGGTGCGGGAGATCTGCGTGTTTCGTCAGACATGCCCGGAAAAGCCCTTCACCATCCTGAAACGGATC
>Ga0265295_1008177_pt1 | contig 11703 bp, 6 predicted proteins | sample Munlansysbiofilm_FD_192503 | JGI IMG/M metagenome (GOLD analysis project Ga0265295, IMG submission 192503) | Leachate microbial communities from a municipal landfill in Southern Ontario, Canada - Methane capture system biofilm | ecosystem: Engineered > Solid waste > Landfill > Unclassified ... | reverse complement strand
AGCTATTAAAATGGTATTAGAAATTCGGATTAGTAATTTTTTCTCTGTCAGGGACGAGATTGTTCTTGATTTTAGAGCTGCAAATATAAAATCAGCAAATGCAAGGGCACTCAATAATAATTTGTTTGATTTTAATAACACCCCTATTTTAAAAACAATAGCAATCTATGGTGCAAATGCTTCCGGTAAAAGTAATATTATCAAAGCTATTCGGTTTTGTAATGCTTTAGTGTTTGAATCTCACCAGCATAATGAAAATACTACTTACAACTTTCAACCTTTTAAATTCAGTGGTTATAATAGTAAGCCAAGTACTTATTTCATTCGATTTGTTAGCAAAGGCATTGAATATGAATATTCCTTTTCATTAACACGTCAAAAGATTATTTCTGAAAGTTTATATTTCTATCCCAAAGGCAGAATAAAAGAAATTTTTACCCGCGATGAGCGTTTGGGAAAAACAAAAAAAGAGAAATATAGCTTTGGAGACCAAATAAAACGTCCTTTGGATGTGGCTGAGAACACCTCTGAAAAAACTTTATATATTTCACGTGCCAGTCAAATGGATAGAGAAATTGGAAAAGAAATATTTAATTATTTTCATAGTCAGTTTATTTTAGACTATGTTGGATTTGGAGCTTCCGCCATTGAAACTCTAACGAATCAAAACAAACAACAACTGATTGATGCTATCAAAATTGCTGACAGTGATATTGTTGATGTCAAAATTAAAGTATTAAAAAAAGCAGGAAAGCATTATAAAGCTGATGCTAATACTATGACTTTAACTGTTGAAGATGTTGTTCAAGATTATTTACAAATAAGAACTTTTCATAAAGCCTCACCATCAATAGCTTTTGATTTTCTTACAGAAGAATCGCAAGGAACAATCAAGTTATTCTTCATAATGTTGACTATACTTGATGTAGTAAAACATAATAAAGTATTATTAATTGATGAAATTGAAGATAGTTTACACCCAAAAATAATTGAATATCTTTTTAATATATTTAGAGCAAGTGAGAAAGCTCAGTTATTGTGTACAACCCATAACACTCGCTTTTTGAATTTAAAGAATGTAAGAAAAGACCAAATCTTTTTTGCAAATAAAAATCAAGATGGCTCAACCGATTTATATTCGCTTTACGATTACAATGATTTTCGAGATACAATGGATTTAGAAAAAGCATATTTGCAAGGTCGTTTTGATGCAATTCCATTTATGAATGATTCAAGTGAAAAAATTAAATCATTGTTCGATGGTAAGTAAAAGAAGTGCATCAAAAGGGGAAAAGATAAATCCTCATTTTTGGGTCTTTTGTGAAGGGGAAACAGAAGAAGCATATGTATGTTTTCTGCGTTCAAAGTATAGAATCCCCATTGAAATTGTGCCTAAAATTGTTGGGAATAAAATAACACAACGAATAATTCAGAATAGCAAGCAAGGTAAACCCTCTCATGACAAAGACAAGGACTTTTTGATGTATGATGCTGATGTGCCAGAAGTATTAGAGAAACTTAAAGTTATAAAAACTGCTGTATTGATAGCATCAAACCCGTCTATTGAGTTGTGGTTTTTACTTCACTATAAAAATCAGACAGCAAACATTAAAACGGAGGATTGCATTCAACAATTGAGCAACAGAAACAGAAATACATACAAGAAAGGAGTTGTTGATTCACAACTTGAAATTAAATTATCTGAGATTTGCACAAAAGCATGTGAACGAGCAAAAGAATTAACTCTCTTCGATAATCCATCTTCCAATATGAATGTTTTTATAGAAGAACTTGAAAATGTGAAGAGACAATTCAGTAAAATGTAAATATTTGAAAAGAAAAACAACAAATAATCGTTCAAAAAATATTAATATAATGCCCAGCAGCTAATAAACAGTAATATGAGCGGTGTGCAGCACCCAGCGATTATTAACGGTTGAACTACACCGCCATCTGTGATTTGTGTTTTTAAAATTTCTATGGGTTTGTATTGGATTAGGTTAGAAAATTATGCTTTGATAGTTATACCAAATTGGTATTATTGTTTTATGTTTTTTGAGTTTATCCAATTGTCTTTTGTTTTACCAAAATTTATAAATTCTGTAATTTTTTGACCAAATCTAAACATACTTTGGTAAATATTAAAGATTGCAATCAATGTGTAATTAAATTAGAGACAAATTATAAGTCATAAAAAAACAAAAAAAACACTTAATTTATTTGTTGTTTGTAATAATTACATATATTTACGCTGTAATTATTTAATCTCAACATAATGATTCACGATTTTGAAGCCGTCATATTTGATTTAGATGGCGTAATAACAGATACTGCTTCTATTCATTCGATGGCATGGAAACAGACATTTGACGGTGTACTTAAGCACCATAGTAATCTCTATGACAAAAAATATGTTGCATTTGGCATAAAGAATGATTATCTGCTGTACGTTGATGGCAAACCGCGTTACGATGGTGTAGAATCGTTTTTAAATTCACGTAATATAATTTTCCCCTATGGTTGTCCAGAAGATAAGCCTGAAGAATTAACTGTTTGTGGAATTGGGAATCGCAAGAATGAGCTTTTTAATAAATTACTTGACGAAAAAGGAGCTTTTGTTTTTGAGAGCACAATAGACTTTATAAAAATTCTAATTGAGCATGATATTAAAATTGCAGTAGCCTCATCAAGTAAAAACTGCCGGTCTATTCTTAAAAAAGCAGGGCTTGAGCATTATTTTAAAGTCTGTATAGATGGTATTATTTCTGTAAATCGTAAACTTAAAGGCAAACCCGAGCCAGATATTTTTATCACGGCATGTCAAGATCTTGAGGTCTCACCAGATCGTGCTGTTATCATCGAAGATGCAACAAGCGGAGTAGCTGCTGGCAAAACGGGCAATTTTGGACTAGTTGTAGGAGTTGCTCGACACGACAATCAAAATGAATTAAGAATTCATGGTGCCGACATTATAGTTAACGACCTTAGTGAAATAAACATAAAAGACATACAAACATGGTTTGCAGCAGGGATTACAGAGGACTCATGGTGTTTAAAATATGTTGATTTTAATCCTCAAAATGAACTTAGCCGCGAAACTATTTTAACTGTTGGGAATGGATTTTTTGCCAGCCGAGGATGTTTTTGTGAAGAAAAAACTTCCAAAAATCACTACCCAGGTACATACATGGCAGGAGTTTATAATAAACTTGAATCTGAAATAAACGATAAAAAAATATTTAATGAAGATTTAGTCAATTGTCCTAATTGGCTTTTTACCAGTTTTAAGATTGATGACGGAGAATGGAGCAATGCAAGCAATCGTAAGCTCCTTGAAATAGAGCGTAAACTCGACATGAAAAGAGGACTTTTATCGAGTTGGGCAAAAATTGAAGATGACAAAGGACGAATTAGCATATTAGAATCGGTAAGACTCATTAGCATGGATAATAAAAACACTGCCGCTATCGAATATAGTATTACGCCCCTAAATTATTCTGGAAAAATCCATATAAAATCAGGTATTGACGGCAATATTATAAATGATGGAGTTCCCAGATATAGAAGTTTAAATCAAAACCATCTGACAAATACGAAAACAGGAAAAACGGATAATATTCTATGGTTAAAATCTAACACCTCCGAATCAAATATCGAAATAAACATAGCTGCAAACATTTATTCTAACATTGCTTCTAATTATAAAATTGAAGAAAACCAATCAGAAATCAATGCTGTTTTTTCTGCTGATTTAAAAGAAAATCAAGAGTTTATTGTATATAAAAATGTTGCATACACCAATAGCTTAGACAAAGACAATACAGATGTTGTAAAGTTGGCAAAATCTCTTATTAATTTTAATCAAATTGTGCAAGTCTCTATTGCTGCATGGGATAAAATTTGGCAAAAAGCAGACATAAACATTTCAGGAGATCGACTTACACAAAAATTAACAAGGCTTAACATCTATCATCTTTTTGTATCTTTTTCGCCACACAATGTTGGTACAGACACAAGCATTGGAGCCCGTGGTTTACATGGCGAAGCATACAGAGGTCACATTTTTTGGGACGAATTATTTATTGCTCCATTTTACAATTTAAATTTTCCCGAACTTACCAAAACAATGCTTTTGTACAGATACAATCGTCTTGACGAGGCTAAAAAATATGCTCAAGAACATAATTACAAAGGAGCTATGTTTCCATGGCAAAGTGGACGCAATGGAACCGAAGAAACACAAAAGATACATCTCAATCCGGAATCTGGTAAGTGGGGAGCAGACTACAGCAGGACACAAAGACATGTGTCATTAGCAATCGGATATAATATTATAAGATATTATCAAGCTACTGATGATAAGGATTTTATTAAAAATCACGGCTTTGAAATGCTATCCGAAATATGCAGGTTTTTTGTATCGGCATGTAATTACTCAGTATCTGATTTTCGTTATCACACAGAAAACATGATGGGACCAGATGAGTTTCATGAAAAAAGCAAAAAATCTAATAAAAACGAAGGCATAAAAAACAACGCTTATACAAATATAATGCTTGCATGGCTACTTCGCTCTACAATGAATATTTATTATAAGCAATATTACATTATAAAAGACAATAAAAACCTACCCGATGAACATGAACTAACAAAATGGAAAGAAATTAGCGAAAATCTCTCATTACATATAAACGAAGAAGGAATTATAGAACAATTCGATGGATATTTTGATTTAAAAGAATTAGACTGGGTCGGATATAAAAAGAAATACGGAGACATATCTCGTTTAGATAGAATACTCAAAGCTGAAGGAAAATTGCCCGATGATTATAAATTGTCGAAACAGGCAGATACCCTAATGATATTCTATAACCTAACCGATAAAGAACTAAATGAAACAATCGCAGGTTTAGGTTATCAGCTACCCAAAGATTATGAAACTAAAAACTTCTATTACTATATTAGTCGTACCAGTCATGGTAGTAGTCTAAGCAAAGTTGTCCATGCGTATTTTGCTAACAAATGGGGTATTGAGGATCTTTCACAAAAGTTTTTTAACGAAGCGATTCAAAGCGACTATAACGACATACAAGGAGGGACAACTGCAGAAGGCATTCATGCAGGAGTGATGGCTGCAAGTGTAATGCATGTATTAAATTCCTATTCTGGAATCGATTTTAGAAATACAGTTTTAAGTATTGCACCGCAAATGCCTAATCATTGGCATCGATGCTCATTTAGTTTTAACTTTAGAAATATCTTGTACAAAATGATAATTAATCAAGATTCTTTTAATCTAAAAACTAGTAATGATGTAGGACTTAGAATTTTTAATTCGCCATGTATCATAGAAAAAGACGAGTGGTGGAATATTGATTTATAAAAAAGCCCGTTTACACGTCAACAGGCTCTAATCGCTAATAAAAACCCCATTCAAACTTATAAACCATTACTCTATAATCAGTTTCCTAATCTGATTATTTATTTTAACCAAATATAAACCGGGTTCAAGGCTTTTAATATCAATTGTTCCGTTATTATTCATATACGCACAAATTTCTAATTTACCAAGAGAACTATATATTGATACATTAAGATCCGATTCATTTCCATTATTATTATAAAACAAAACATCATTTGCCGGATTAGGATAAATTTCCACATCACCAAAACTCATATTTGTAACATACACAGCCCCCTCAACTGTAATAGTAGCGGTAACAACAAGTGAGACAGGTGGATTAGATTGTTCGACCCCCGAAGGTAAAGCAAAACTCCCAGTAGCAGTATAATCTGCGGGTGTATTACCATCATAGTTTGCAACCGACCAATTCAATGACACCAAATGTTCTACCTCCTCTGTATCATCTATAGTTATCGTTTGAGCAAGCTGAGAAACAGCACTTGCCTCAATTGTTTGATACGGAACTGTAATATTCTGTACTTGACTGTACACATCTACCTGCGAAATTTGGGGATTCATAATTTCACAATCTCTCTGGTAAGTAACAGCCGAAGACGTACTAATATAATCTACAAAATCATCAAGTGCAGCCGCATCCTCTTTAAGATAATAATCCAAATATGGAATAATAATATCAAGAACAGTATTATTTTGCTCTTCCCTAGATATGGTAAAATCACCTAAGCAATTTTCTGCAGTCTCACATGAAATCAGACCGCTACCCTCGTACGAAGCCATATAGCAATGCCCACCTCCTAAGATATTAACATAAGTTTTACAATCAACATTCAAAAGATCGTATGTAACATAATGCCCCTCATCGTCAGGCACAACACAATCAAACTCGCTATCTACAACCAAACTTGGAACTGTAATGTATGGTAAGCTATTATTTACTACATCATACCCATTTCCAGCAAAAGGCCAAGGAGGATTACTAAGAGCTGCACACAGCGTAATAATTGTAGTAACATCAGTATTATTTGCAGCAGCAATCAATGTCCCTTTACCACCAAGAGAATGCCCAATAATAGCAGTCTTGTCAGAAACATGACCATTAAAAAACGCTCCAGGATTTGTATTTTCAAATTTTATCACGAAATTCAAATATTTAAGATCTAATCCAAAAGGCTCATGTTTAGGAGTTGATAACGGAGGCATACCACCTTCAGTTTTAGGAAATAAAACTATATAACCTTCAGAAACTAAAGCCTCATATATGTAATCGTATAAACTCTCATCAGCCATTCCAGTACCATGACCAAAAATCACAGCAGGAAAAACCCCGTCAGATATTGCAGCATTTTCACCCCCAACATCAGAAGGATAATAAATCGTTGTTGGAATATCTCTATCACGATTAGCATCATGAGCATTCATGCTTTTATAACCAACGGAATAAGTTTGTGCGTTTAAAACAAAACTCGTAGATATTATGCTAAAAACAATAATGGTAAAACTTGCTTTAAAATTCATAGTTGGTTAGGTTTTTATTTATCCAAAATTCGCAATAAAACAAACACAATCGACTAATAATCAAGGTTTTTTTGATACAAAAAAATAAAATTATACTAATATTTGAATTTTCACACCTTTTGTTCAACAATTAAAATACTTAAACATGTAAATCTCATGCAGACATCAACAAATTATTATCTTATGACACCTTGATAAAATTTGATAAATATTAAAAAACTATGTTTTTTGTAGTACAGCTTTTTTTTATTCGTATATTCGCTCAATAATTAACACATTAAAATAATGCTTGGAGATATTTTACTAATAAATGATAAGCACCGCAAGGCTGCAGAAGCAATAATTGAGAGAATAATAAAGCTAAAACGTCCGAAAATTTTAGTGTGTATTTCAGGAGAATCTGGAAGCGGAAAGTCTGAATTGGCTCACTGCATTGGTAAAGGCTTGGTAAAAAATCATAAAATTCCAACTAAGATTATACATTCTGACAATTATTATATGACTCATCCACAAATTAGGAACCAATTGAGAGTGGAAAGAGGAATAGACTCGGTAGGGATGAACGAGATTGACTGGAATAGACTTATCGGAAATGTTAAGGATTTTCTTGACAATAAAATTTCGCAAATGCCATGTGTAGATCTTGTTCCCGATGAAGTTGATATGCTTACAACAGATTTTAGTAAAATAAATATTTTGATAGTTGACGGACTATACGCCATAAATCTGCCCTCCGACATCAAAGTTTTTATTGATTTAACATATCATGATACAAAACTGGCACAAGCCACACGCGGAAAAGAAAACACTGATGAACTAAGGTGGAAAATACTCGAACAAGAGCATAAAAATGTTGTTTCGCTAAAAGAAAAAGCAAATATTATTATTAACAAAGACTACAGTGTAACATGCGTAGAACCATAAACATATTTTTTGCTTTCCAAATTTTGTTAATCGGATTTTATTCGTGTAACAATAAAAAAGAAAACATATTTGATGCTGATACTGATCCTCTATATACTATTACCACTCCTATACTTTTAAAACCAACGGAAAACATAATTGCACTTGATAATTTCATTAAGGATTTTGCAAATATCGATTCTATTTATTACACACTAGGTAAGTTTATCTATAATTCAAAACTGAAAACTTTAGAAATAACAAGTGAGTTTAATGATATTGAAACCCTTTCAAGCATCAATATAGTTGTTGACAATAAGACATACTCTATTGTTTGCAGAAAAAGTGACAAGACAAATATTGAAATCAACTTTGTTCCAAAACTAACCGAAGAAATTTCGGATGTTAAGATTGCTGGTGATTTTAATGATTGGAATCCTGATAACACGCCGATGCAATACATTGATAATTGCTGGAAGTCAAAACTAACATTAGACAAAGGGATTTATCAATATCAACTTATTGTTGACAGTGTATGGAAAAACAATTACCCTGAAGGAGACACAGTTTCCAATGGTATTGGCGGCTACAATACTTTATTATTAGTAAAAAGTCATTGTAATGCAAATGCACCTCAGCTTTTTACTTATAGCCATAACGACCACGAAATAATCATAGAAACAAATTACACTCCTGATAAATTATTTATTCTCTGGCAAAACCAATTCATACCTATTGATTTAAACAATTTTGACGACAATAAATACAGAATATCAATACCCGAAGAAGCAAAAAAAATTGAACGAAGCAATATTAGAGTTTACAGTAGTTATAAGGGTTGTCAGTCTAACGATCTTTTAATTCCTTTAAAAAATGGAAAAGTAATTGCATCCACCCAAGAGCTTTCAAGAAACGACAAGCATTACAACATCATGTATTTTATGCTTGTTGACCGTTTCTATAATAATTGTGTAGAAAATGACAAGCCTGTAAACGACAACAGGTTAGCAAAGAAGGCAAATTATCAAGGAGGCGATTTGCAAGGAATAAATAAGAAATTAGAAACTGGCTATTTCGATGATTTAGGGATAAATTGTTTGTGGATTTCACCTATTTTTCAGAATCCGCTAACTGCATTTAAAGAATTTCCTGAGCCTCGCAGATATTATTCTGGTTATCACGGATATTGGCCTATCTCATCGATTGATATCGACACCCGTTTTGGAAATGATAGTGTTTTTAAAAATCTAGTTGATAACGCTCATACAAAAAATATAAATGTAATATTAGACTTTGTTGCTAACCATGTGCATCAAGAGCATCCACTTTATCAATTAAATAAAAGCTGGGCAACAGACTTAAATCTCCCTGATGGTCGCAAAAACATCAGAATTTGGGATGAATGCAGGCTTACAACATGGTTTGACACATTTTTACCCTCATGGGACTTTAATAATCCCGAAGTTACAGACACTATTTCGGAGTTAGCAATATATTGGATTAAAAAGTTTGATATTGACGGTTTTAGGCACGATGCAACAAAACATATACCAGAGGTTTTTTGGACAAGTCTAACAAAAAAATTAAGAACCAATTTTCCAGAAAAGACTATTTATCAAATTGGAGAAACATTTGGCAGCCGAGAGCTCATAAATAACTATGTGGGTAGCGATAAACTGGATGGGCAATTTGATTTTAATCTATATTTTGATGCACGAAATTGTTTTGCCGACAGCTTATGCAATATGAAAAATCTTGCCCAAAGCCTTACGGCATCATTGTCTATTTATGGATATAACAACCTAATGGGAAATATAACAGGAAATCATGATATTATAAGATTTATTACTTATGCAGACAAGTCAGTTTTATCTGGAGAAGATGACAAAGAAGCTGGTTGGACAAGGGATATAAGTGTGAAAAACAAATCATCATACAAAAAACTGCAAAACCTTGCAGCTTTTACAATGTCAATACCAGGAATCCCCTGTATTTATTATGGCGATGAGATTGGTATGCCTGGAGCCGGCGACCCAGATAACAGAAGAATGATGGTTTTTAATAACTTAAATCCTGAACAGGTGGAAACATTTGAAATATTCAAAAAACTTATAGCAATCAGAAAAGAAAACATTGAGTTTATTTATGGGGCAACCACTATTATTTGTGAAAGTGAAAATTCACTAATATTAAAAAGGCAATATTTTGATAAGGTCTCATATTTATTGATTAACCAATCTGCAAACACCAAAGAAATAACACTAAATAAAAACGAATTAGGAATAATTAGTGACTATTTCATTAATTTTAATTCTAAAATTAATGAATTAAGTTCAAATTATCAAATTGTATTAGCCCCATATTCGTTTGAAATATTAACAAAAAATTAAAGAAATGAAATTTAAAATTATTTTTATGCTTTTAATAGCTTTTTTATTATCACTTTTTGGTTGTAATAATGTAAAACAAGACAAAAAAACCAAAACTTCGTACCAAAAGACTATGCCAGAGTGGGCTAAAGATGCCGTAATATACGAAGTGAACATACGTCAACACACGAACCTGGGTACTTTTGCCGAATTTACTAAAGATATTCCGAGATTAAAAGAACTTGGAATTGATATTCTTTGGATTATGCCAATTCAGGAAATAGGTATTGAAAATCGTAAAGGGAGTTTGGGTTCATACTACTCAATAAAAGATTACACAAAAACAAATCTGGAGTTTGGCACAATTGAGGATTTTAAGAATTTAGTAAATGTGGCACATGAGCATAATATGTATGTTATTTTAGACTGGGTTGCAAATCACACATCCTGGGATCATGTTTGGACAAAAACCCATCCTGAATTTTACACAAAAGATAGTCTAAATAATTTTATCCCACCTGTCGAAGATTGGGGTGATGTAATAGACCTAAACTATGATAATGCCGAATTACATACAGCAATGATTAATGATATGGCTTTTTGGATTAAGGAAACTGACATTGACGGTTTTAGGTGCGATGTTGCTGAGATGGTACCAACGGAATTTTGGAACGAAGCACGAGAAGCCCTTGATAAAATTAAGCCAGTCTTTATGCTTGCCGAAGCTGAGCAGCCCGAGCATCACGATTCTGCATTTGACATGTCGTATTCGTGGTGGTTATTACACGGTATGAATCAAATAGCAAGCGGAGAGAAACCAGTAACAGAATTAGACACAATTTTAAAATGGGAAAAGAAAAATTTTCCAGAAGGAAGTGTAAAAATGCGTTTTACCACCAACCACGACGAAAACTCTTGGAATGGAACAGTTTATGAAAGATATGGCGAAGGTAATTTATGTTTTTCAGTATTGTGCTACACTCTGCCCGGAATGCCTCTTTTATACAGCGGACAAGAAGCTGGTTTAGACCATCGCTTAAATTTTTTTGAAAAAGACAGCATCGACTGGTCTATAATTATTTATGAAGACTTTTATAAATCACTAAATAAATTAAAAAAAGACAATCAGGCTTTATGGAACGGCAGCTATGGAGGCGATTTTAAAATAATTAATAGCTCAAAGAAATCACCAGTCTTTGCTTTTACTAGAACAAAAAACAATAACCAATTACTAATTATTTTAAATCTCTCTGATAATATTGCCACTGCAAAATTAAAAATGAAAGATAAAAACGCTGAATATAAAGAGTATTTTTCTGGAAAAGAATATTCCAGTAAAGAACTAAAAGATATAAAATTACAAGCTTGGGAGTATATGGTTCTAATTAGTGTTTGTTCGTAATGTGGGGGAGAGAGTGGGGAGTGGGGAGTGAGGAGTGGGGAGTGGGGAGTTGGGAGTTGGGAGTTGGGAGTGAGGAGTTGGGAGGTGGG
>Ga0265295_1008176_pt1 | contig 11703 bp, 8 predicted proteins | sample Munlansysbiofilm_FD_192503 | JGI IMG/M metagenome (GOLD analysis project Ga0265295, IMG submission 192503) | Leachate microbial communities from a municipal landfill in Southern Ontario, Canada - Methane capture system biofilm | ecosystem: Engineered > Solid waste > Landfill > Unclassified ... | reverse complement strand
AAAAGCGGACGCCCCCATTTTCCGGTATCCCCCGAAATTTTGGAAGCGTCCAATCAAATCATGAGCCACGTTTTCGGGCTGGCGCACGACGTAAACTGCGCCGTTCAACTGCACGTGGAGGACATGACGGAAACGAGTTTAAAAGATATTTCAAACATCGCAAAAAACGCGAAAATGAATTGCGAAAAAATAGTGAACCATCATGCAACGTCCCTTGTCTTCGCCGCCGAATCCGTCGGCATTTACCCGAGCGTTCCGGCCGGCAAAGACAATATTGAAATCGCGCTTGAGCAGGGAAGCCGCTTTTTAATGGAAACGGATTATGTCGACGACCCCGAAAAACCCGGTTTTGTTCTCGGTCCGAAAACCGTTCCGAAAAAAACGAAAAAACTGATTGAAATTTACGGCGAAGAGCCGTTTTGGAAAATTCATCAAGAAAATCCGAGCCGAATTTATGATGTCGATATTGAACTTTGAATAAAAAATCATAAAAATGGCTACCCTTTTTATATTTCGGAAGGGTTTGTTGCATCGAAAGTGTTTTTAAAAAACATGAGAACAGAGAAGATAAAATGAATGAAAAAACCATTTTAGAAAAAGCATCCGAAGCCGGCTTTATGATTAATAAAGAAGCGGTCGATTATTTGGCGGACCGCGAACTGACGGACGAAAGTTTGCAATTTGTTTTTTCAAAAATTGATCTCTCCGTTTTTGTCATTGAAATCAAAGATTTGGAACTCCCGATTTCGGAGTGGGAAAATCAAAACGGTTTTAAAAAAAAGCGCGGGACTGAAAAAGAAAGCGGGATTGAAAGCGGAAACGAAAATGAAAACGAAACAAAAAACGAAACAAAAGACGCTCCCGAAAATTCGTTTTGTTACAAATATTCGTTTGACGAGAATTTGGTGGACGTCTTAGAAGACGTGTCCGAGAAAACGACAAGCGTCGGGGAATACAATCAATTCGTTCAATATTTCAGAGACAGGTATACGCGCATCAGCGAAATGATTCGCTCCCGTGTCAGCGCGCGCCCGATTGAAAGTTTGCCGAAAGGAAAAAATATCAAACCGTTGTCGTCTCGAGAAAGCAATTCGGAAATCACAATCATCGGGATGATTTCGGAGAAAAGCACCACCAACAATCAGCATATTATTTTGGTCTTGGAAGATCCGACCGGAACGTTTCCCGTATTGATCAATCAAAAAGACACCGATTTGATTGAAACGGCGGAAAAACTGGTTTTGGACGAAGTTGTCGGAATCACCGGGAACCTGACGCCGGAAGGAACCATATTAATGGCAAGTAAAATCACGCAACCGGACGTGCCGAACAATTATTCCTCCTACCGCCTGCGCTCGGAAGGATTCGCTCTTTTCATATCGGATATCCATGTCGGCAGCAAAGAATTCATGAAAGAGGAATGGGAAATCTTTTTGGATTTTTTAAACGGGCATTCGGAAAATCCTCAGCTTCAAAAAATGGCGTCCGAAGTCCGATATATTATCGTCGCCGGCGATATTGTGGATGGAATCGGCATTTATCCGGGACAAGATTTGGATTTGGAAATTCCGGAAATTACAAAACAATATGAAGCCACCGCCAATTATTTTAAAAGAATTCCTCCAAATATTCACGTCGTCATCGCGCCCGGCAATCACGACGCCGTTCGCCGCGCCGAGCCGCAAATTACGTTTCCCAAGGAGATTCAAATGTTGTTTCCGGAAAACGTGACTTTTGTCGGAAACCCCGCCGTCATTTCGATTGACGGCATCTGCGTTCACATTTATCACGGTTGCTCCATGGACGATATGGTGGCGAGCATCAAAGGCGTTTCTTACCAAGAGCCGACATCCGGAATGGTTGAAATGGTCAAACGCCGGCATTTGGCACCGACGTACGGCAGCCGTGTTATGATTTCTCCGGAAAAGAAGGATTATTTAATCATCGACAAAGTGCCCGACATCATTCATTGCGGACATGTTCACACCATCGGCGTTCAAAATTACAAAAACATTCTGTTAATCAATTCGGGAACCTGGCAGGCGCAAACGGATTTTCAGAAAAAAGTGAATATTGTTCCCAATCCCGCAAAAGTTCCGTTCGTGGATTTAAAAACAATGCGGCCGGGAATTTTAGATTTTAATATTCCGGAAGATTAAGAAGAATGAAATGAAAAGCGGACACGAGAAACAGAAATTAAAAAACCTGAAACATAAACGAAAAGAGGAAAGGAAAAGAGCAGGAAAAGAAAACGGGAAACCGAAATGGAAAATAAAAAAGGGAAAGGGAAAAAAATAAAAAAGAGAAAGAAAAAAATAAAAAAGAGAAAGAAAAAAATAAAAAAGGGAAAGAAAAAAATAAAAAAGGGAAAGAAAAAAAATAAAAAAGGGAAAGAAAAAAATAAAAAAGGGAAAAAAACAAAAAGGGAAAGGAAAAAAATAAAAAAGGGAAAGGAAAAAAATTGAAATGGGAAATGAAAACAAAAATCGAAGCGAAAAAGGAGGGGGTGAAAAATGACGATTGTTGCGTTTGCCGAAAAAAACAAAGCGGCTGAAGAAATCGCCAATATTTTGGGAAAGGGCAATTACAAAAGAAATTACATTGAGGGGATTGCCGTTTATCGTTTTCAAAGAAACGGAGAGGATTGGGCAATTTCGGGGCTTGCCGGGCACATCATGAATTACGATTTTCCGGCGGAATACAACAGTTGGACAGGCGTTTCTCCGGGGGAGCTTTTGGATATTTCTCCGATTAAGCAGGTGACAAAGGAAAACTTCGCGTTTGCGATTGAAAAACTGGCCAAAGAAGCCCGAGTGATTATTTTGGCGTGCGATTATGATCGGGAAGGAGAAAACATCGGTTTTGAAGCCAAGGAAATCGCCGAGCGCGTTTCAAAAGCGCCGATAAAACGCGCGCGTTATTCGACGTTTTCTCAAAATGAAATTGAAAAGGCATTTGACAATCCGGGAGAGCCGGACGCGGCTTTGGCGATGGCGGCTGAAACTCGGCAAATTTTGGATTTAAAAATGGGCGCGGCGTTTACGCGCTATGTCACGCTCTCGGTTCGCGAAAAGGCGTTTACGAAAGAAATTTTATCCATCGGCCCGTGCCAGACCCCGACATGCGGTTTTGTTTATGAGCGCGAAAAACTCATTCGCGATTTTAAACCCAAAGATTTTTGGAAAATTACCGCCGACTTTAAAGCGAAAGGCGGGGATGAAATGGTTTTTACGGGAACGCACCGCGCCGGGCACATCCCCGAAAAAGAAAAAGCCGATGAAATCATGTCGCGGATTAAAGGGGAAAAAACGGGAATCGTTCATCAAAAAACGGTCAAAGAACAAAGTTTGGCGCCGCCGTTTCCGTTAAACACGACGGAATTTTTAAAACGCGCCTCTTCTTTTTTAAACATCAGCCCCGAAAAATCATTGGAAATTGCCGAACAGCTTTACTTATCCGGTTTGACCAGCTACCCGAGAACGGAAACGAACAAGTACGCGGAGGATTTCGATTTTAAAATGATTTTAACGGATTTGGCCAAAAACAACGCGTATACCAAAACGGTTTCGGAGATCATTTCCGCTCCGTCCGGAATTCATTCCAGAAACGGACCCAAAGACGCCAAAGATCACCCGCCGATTCATCCGATTCGCGGCGTTTCAAAAGAAACGGTGGAAAGCATGGTTAAATTGCCGGGCGCGTATGTCGTTTATGATTTGATTTGCCGGCATTTTTTAGCGAATTTGATGCCGCCCGCGATTTTTGAGAAAACGCGTTTGGAAATGAAAATAAAAGATGAAACATTCGACGCGGCCGGCTCCGTTAAGAAAGAATCGGGATGGCTTTTGATTTACGATTACGAAACGAAAAACGATAAGTTTTTGCCCGATATCGATGAGGGCGACAAAACCGATGTCAAAAAGATTCAAAACATCGCGTCCAAAACGGCGCCTCCAAAAAAGCTGACGGAAGCCGAACTTTTGACCTTGATGGATAAAAACGGAATCGGAACGAAAGCGACGGCGCCGACGCATATTGAGACAAATAAAAAACGCGGATATTTTGAGGCGAAAGGAAAAACGCTTTCGATATTGAATACCGGCTATATGCTCATGGAAAGTTTGGACGATTCCGTTCCGATTTTAATTCAGCCCAAAATTCGCGCGCAGGTGGAAGAGTTAATCCAACAAGTAGAGGACGGAAAAATCGAAATGGACGAGGCCGTAGTCACCGGAACCGATTTGATTAAAGAAATGTACGCCGACTTAACGAAAAACAAAGAGCGTTGGGTAACAAAACTCAGCGGTAGTATTAAAACGGAAGCGGCCGAAAGCGATAAAAAGAATTACATCGGGGTTTGCCCGGCTTGCCAAAACGCGCTTCGAATCGTAACAACCGATAAGGGAAGATTTGTCGGCTGCGTCGGATATCCGGATTGCTCTCAAACATACCCTTTGCCAAAAGCGGGCGCACTCACGGCTCAAAGAACGAAGACGTGCCAAAAAGGCGGTGTCGCGGTATTGGACGTCGGCAAAAAATACGAGTGGGCGGTCGGTGTCGGCCCCTGTTTTAATTGCGATCAAAACATCGTTTGCAATCCGCCCCAAATTGTCGGAATGTGTCCGCGCTGCAAAGAAGGGGAGATGCAGTTGATTGAATACAAAGAGGGGCGTTTTTTAAAATGTCTTTCGTGCAGCCACACGCAATCTTTGCCGGAAAAAGGAAGAATGACGATACAGGATCAAAAATGCGAGATTTGCGGGTGGAATCTGTTTCGCGTAAAAGAGCAAAATAAGGACGCGGTTGAGTTTTGCGCGAATCGACGGTGCAAAGCGATTGCTCTTCGAAAAAACGAGAAGGACGAGAAATGAAAAAAAAATGAAAAAAAGAAATGAAAAGGAAGAAAAATAAGTCAAAATGAATCGGTTTTTTTAAGAACCGCCAAAACCGTTTAATTCTTGAAAAGAAATCATTAAGAAGACAAAATGATCATTTTTATTTTTAAAAATTCGCTCAATTTTAAAGATAAAAATAAATTAAAGATAAAAATAAAGAAACGGAAAAAATGCTCCCATGACCGTTCAAGCTCCCGAAATCTCAGATTTTTTTTTGAGATATGAACAAATCATATTCGCCGATGTTGAAACAACAGGCTTGTCCGCCGAGTCCGATCAGATTATCGAGCTGGCGGCGATTCGATATTATCAAAACGGATCCGTTTAGAATGAAACGGAAATCGACCTTTTCATCCGATTGCCTCTCGGCCAAAAGCTTCCCGGTGAAATCGTGGAATTGACGCACATTACGGATGAGATGCTGGAAGAAGAAGGCGTGGATGAAAGCGATGCAGCCGACCGATTTTTAGAATTATTTCATCCGGTGAAAACCCTCATTATCGCGCACAACGCTCAATTCGATTTGTCATTCATTTTAAAAATGCTGGAAAAAGAGAAGAAAACCGTTCCGGCGTCATTTGATGTTTTGGATACGTTTACCGTTTTAAAAGATCGAAAAGCTTACCCGCATTCGTTAAAAGACGCGATTGAATATTACGGGATATCGGGAGTAGAAAACACTCACCGCGCCATTGACGACGTCAGAGCGTTGCGTGAAATTGTCAGGCATATGAAAGCGGAAAGGGACGATTTGGACGATTATATCAATTTAATCGGTGTCCACCGCGTTCACGGTTTGTGGGGAGAAAAGATAAACGGCGTTGCCTATTGCATTCAGTTGCTCGGCTCAAAAACGAAACGTCTGCCGGATTTTTTAAAAGAGGGAAAACGCATTTATGATCCGGAAAAATTAAAAGAAACGCGGCCGCTTAAATTTCAAGAATGAATAAAATAGATAAGTGCGTAAAATAATAAATAAAATAATAAATAAAATAGTAAATAAAATAGTAAATAAAAATAATGATGCGGCATTTCAACAAAACTGCAAATGTAAACCGCAACCAAAACCGCAAATGCAAAAACAAACGGTAAACATAATAAAAAAGCGCCGCGCCAAACAGCGAAACTGTCGGATAAATTATTAAAACTGAAATGAAAAAACGATGTTGTTTTTTGATATTTTTTGGTACGAATCTGCAAGTTTTCGATTATTTTTTGTTTGCCGACGAAAAATGTGATTTTTTATTTGATATCTTTTGGTTAAATCCGCAAATTTCCGATTATTTTTTGCTCGCTCCGCTCACAAAAAAAATCGAAAATTAGCGGTCGTATTTGGGGTTTTCAAACATTCCTTAAATACAGCCCGGAAAAGTTTTTCCGCTGATGCCCTGTCCTGTTTTCAAAAGAAAATCCGCGAAAAATCAGAAATTTCGTTTTTGAAAACATTTTGTTACAGGTGCAAACTCAAAACGTCGACTAAAATGTAAAACAAAAACATTGGCAAAACTGAAAAATAAAAATACGATGCGGCATTTCAACAAAAATCACGCCGCGCCAAACAGCGAAACTGAGATATAATTTTTCAAAAACTAAAAATGAAAAAGGCAGGGTGTTATTTTTTATAGATACTTTTTGGATCCATCCGCAAATTTTCGATTTTTTGCCCGCTTCGCTCACGGAAAAATCGAAAATGAGCGGGGGCGGTGTGTGGAATTTTTCAAAGATTTATCAAATCAAAGTTGAAGTTGAAGTTGAAATTGAAAATACAAAATAAAACGCAGAAACAGAAGAAAATAAAAAAATTAAAATTAAAAAATTAAAATTAAAAAATTAAAAATATTCAATCCGGAAAATTAAGCTGTTATTTTCAAACCGACGATTCCGATTAACAAACATCCGACAAAAATCAGTCTCGGGGCGGTTGTGGGTTCTTTAAACAAAATAATCCCGACAATAACTGCGCCAAGCGCGCCGATTCCGGTCCAAATCGCATATGCGGTTCCGAGCGGCAATGCCTTGGTCGCCTGCGCTAAAAAATAAAAGCTGATAATCATTCCTATGATTGTTACAATCGTCGGATATAATTTTGTGAACCCATCCGAATATTTCATCGAAGTCGCCCATACGATTTCAAAAAGACCGGCGATGAACAGATAAATCCAATGCACTCTCCTTTTCTCCCATATTTTGACGTGTTTTTTCGTATGCTGTTTTTAGGGCTGTTCTTTTATTGTATTATATGAATGAGTGGCTGTAAGTCTTTTTTATCTCTTTTTGTTTTTTATAACTCTCCGCTTGCCAAATCTTTTGCGATCTGCTCCAATTGTTCGGGTTTTAACATGTCGTTTTCATCATTCAGCAAATTTCCTTCTTTGAAAAATTTAAATCCGGGGGCGGCAACGATTTTATAACGTTTTGTAATATCTAAGTTTTCCATGGCGTTAATGCGAACGAACGATACTTTTTCTCCGTATCGGCTGTCCAAATCCGCGAAAACAGGTTTCATCCTTTCGCAGTGCGGGCAGGTTTCCATATAAAACATGGTCATGACCGGTTTTTCCGTATTTGAAATAAGTTGATCCCAAGTGTCGGTGGTTGCATCTGTAATCGTCATATTTTTATCTCCTGAATCGGCACAGTTTACATTATTCTGTTTTTGCCGTGTATTACTAACAAGGAAGTTTCTTTATTTCATTTTATTTCTATATTTCCTTTCAAAAGTTTAATTTTTCTTTAAGACGGATTTATTTTCACTTTTTATTCCGAACGAATTTTATTTATCATTTTTTTCATTTTGCGCAATTATGTTTATATAAGATAGATTGTTTTACACATACATTCATTACAGTTCCGATTGAAACCATTAGGCAGATAGCGGAAATGTGATGTGACAAGATATTGTCGCAACGGGAAAAAACGACCGTATCAAAAAACGGCTCTGTCAAAAACAACTTTTAAAAAGTTGTGTCAAAAACGGCTTTCAAAAATTTGTATCAAAACGATTGCGTAAAAGCAATTTCAAAAAAACGACCTCTTAAACGGCATCCTCATGCGGTTTTAAACCTTTAATCCGTATCTATGCGGTTTTAAACCCTTAAACCGTATTTACGCGGTTTTAAACCTTTAATCCGTATTTATGCGGTTTTAAACCCTTAAACCGTATTTACGGTTTTAAACCTTTAATCCGTATTTACGGTTTTAAACCCTTAAACTGTATCCTCATGCAGTTTTAACCTCTTTCCGAAATTCTGTTTATTTGAGCGATGACCAAGATAAGATATATAACCCACTTGGAAAGCGAGTTTCGCTGACATCAATAAAGGAGACATACGATGCTCAACATGTTTAAACCAAAAACCGTCGCCGTTATCGGCGCATCCGATACAAAAGGCAAAATCGGCCACGACGTTTTAAAAAATTTAATCGACCTTTTTCCGGAAAAAATTATTCCGATTAACACGCACGCTTCTGAAGTCATGGGACTTAAAGCCTATCCGACCGTTTCCGCTTGTCCGGAGCAAATTGATTTGGCAGTTTTTTGCATTCCGTCTAAATTCGTTTTAGATGCCATCATCGATTGCGGGGAATCTAAAGTCAAAAGCGTTGTCGTCATTTCCGCCGGGTTTAAAGAAGTGAACCAAAAAGGCGCCGAAATGGAAATCCAAATCGCAGAAGCTTGCAAAAAATACGGCATGGAATTGGTCGGCCCGAACTGTCTCGGTATCATTGACACTCACGCGAAATTAAACGCTTCTTTTGCGAAAATGATGGCGATTGAAGGCGACATCGCGTTTATGTCTCAGTCCGGAGCCATTATGACGGCCATGCTTGACTGGGCGGACGCTCGAAACGTCGGTTTCTCACGTGTCGTCAGTCTCGGAAACAAAGCCGGAGTCAATGAAAAAGATTGCCTGGAAGACTTTGCCGAAGACCCGAACACAAAAGTGATTGCCGCATATTTGGAAGAAATCGTTGACGGTCCCGCGTTCATGGAGGCCGCCAAAAAAGCCTGTAAGGAAAAACCCATTATTTTAATCAAGTCCGGAACAACCGAAGCCGGATCCGCCGCGGTTTCCTCTCACACGGGATCCATTGCGGGCGCCGACCAGGCGTATTCTTCCGCGTTTAAACAATCCGGAATTATCCGCGCTTCCGCGTTGGACGAAATGATGAATTACAGCTGCGCGTTTTCCGCTTGCCCGCTTCCCAAAGGCCGCAACATCGCCATTATCACAAACGCCGGCGGTCCCGGAATTATGTCCACGGACGCCGTCATTAACAACAACATGCAAATGGCGAAATTAACCGACGCCAACTTTAACAAATTAAAAGACGCGTTGCCGGAAGCGGCCAGCGCTAAAAATCCGATTGACGTTTTGGGAGACGCCAAGCCGGACAGATACGGTTTGGCATTGGATATCGCGCTTGAAGACGACAACGTGGACGGAATTATTTTCCTCGTCACACCGCAGTCCGTTACCGAAGTTGAGAATACGGCTCAGCTCGTCATTGACCGGTTCAAGTCCGCGAAAAAACCGATTCTTTGCGTTTTCTTCGGCGGGACTTTAATCGCCCCGGGAGAAAAAATGCTTCAAGCCGCCGGCATTCCGAATTACACCTACCCGGAAGCGGCCATTGAAACGATGCGCGCGCTTTGCGATTACGCCGACATCCTTGAAACGGACTTTAAGAAACCGGATGTCATTCAAGCCGACAAGAAGAAAGTCCAAGAATTGATGGACAAGCAAACTCAAAACGGCGACTACGTTTTGGGACTTGAGTCCATTGATATTTTGGAAGCCTACGGTTTGCCGCTTGTCGGAAACAAAGAAGCTGCAACAAAAGAAGACGCTGTTGCCGCGGCCGAAAGCATGGGCTATCCGGTCGTTATGAAAATCGTCTCGCCCGACATCACGCATAAATCCGACGCCGGCGGTATTCGATTGAATCTGAAAAGCAAAGAAGAGGTCATGGCCGCGTATGACACCATGATGACGGATGTCAAGCGCAATGTTCCGGACGCGAAAATCGAAGGGGTTCAAATTCAAAATATGTTAATCGGCGGAAATGAAATCATTATCGGCATGATTCGCGACCCGACCTTCGGCCCGTTGATTATGTTTGGTCTCGGCGGCATTTACGTCGAAATCTTGCAAGACGTGGCTTTCGGCGTTGCGCCGCTCAATCGCGACGAGGCCGAAAAGCTCATTCGCTCGATTAAAACCTTTAAACTCTTTGAAGGTGCTCGCGGCGCCAAACCGGTGGACATCAACATTTTGATTGACGCGGTCATGCGCGTTTCTCAACTGGTGACCGATTTCCCCGAAATCAAAGAGTTTGAGATCAACCCGATGAAAATCATGGACGACGGCGTTACGGCATACGCAATCGACATGAGATTGATGCTTTAAGCTTCAAAAATTAACGCGGAAGAAGTTTAAAACTTCTTCTTTTTTTTATTTTTTTATTTTATTCTGCTCTATTTCTGTCTGTTTTTCGTTTCTTATTCCTTATTTATTCTTTATTATTTCTGTTCGTTTTTTTTCTATTAATATTACCATCCGTTTTTCGTTTTATTTTTTAAACCCATCGCGGGTTTTGTCGTTTGGCATGGCGTGTTTTTTAAAATCCGCAGTTTGTTTTTTATGTTGTTATGTTGTTGTGTTTTTGTTTCTTATTTCATTCTATTGCTTATTTCTGTTCGTTTTTCATCTCATATTTTAAGTTCATCGCGGGTTTTGCTGTTTGGCAAGGCGCGTTTTTGGCAAAAGCCGCTCTTTGTTCTTACTTCGTTTCGATGTAATCATACGGCGTTTCTTGGTAGACGAAATAGTTCAGCCAGTTTGAAAACAACAAATTGGCAAACGATTTCCAGCGACAAACCGGTTCTTTTTTCGGGTCGTCGTTTGGGAAATAATTTTTCGGTATTTTTGTTTTCAGTCCGGCTTTGAGGTCTCTTTCGTATTCTTTTTTCAAAACGTCTCTTTCATATTCCGGATGGCCGGTGATGAAAAATTGTTTTCCGTCCTTTGTTCCGATTAGGGCGACGCCGGCTTTTTGGGAAAGGCTGAGAACTTGAAGATTTTTCTTTTTTTCAATCTCCTTTTGGGAAACCCCGGCGTATCGGGAATGGGGAATCGAATAGATATCGTCAAACCCGCTGAGCAAATAGTGTCGGCAGACTGCGTTTTTATGTTTGAAGACGCCGAATATTTTTTTCTTTCGCTCCTCTTTTGGAATCCCGTGGTGATAATAAAGCGCGGCCAGCGCCCCCCAACAAATGTGAAGGGTTGAAAAAACATTCGTTTTGGTCCATTCCATGACGGCGCAAAGCTCCTCCCAATACGCGACTTCCTCATACGAAATTTTCTCTACGGGCGCGCCGGTGATGATCATGCCGTCATATTTTGAGTTTTTGATTTCATCAAACGTTTTGTAAAACTTTAAAAGATGTTCTTCGGGCGTGTTTTTCGGGCGATATGTCGTCGGTTTTAAAAGTTCGATTTCAATTTGAAGCGGGGTGTTTCCAAGGAGGCGGAGCAATTGGGTTTCGGTATCGATTTTATTCGGCATCAAATTGAATATGACAATCCGAAGCGGGCGAATGTCTTGCGTTTGAGCGCGCGCTTCGTTCATCAGAAATATGTTTTCTTTATTCAATGTCTCTTTTGCCGGAAGGTCGTCGGGTATTTTTATCGGCATTTTTTTCCTCCGTTCTTTACGTTTTTCATTTTTTTTTTTTTTTTTTTTTTTTTTTTTTTTTTTTTTTTTTTTTTTTTTTTTTTTTTTTTTTTTTTTTTTTTTTTTT
>Ga0265295_1008175_pt1 | contig 11705 bp, 12 predicted proteins | sample Munlansysbiofilm_FD_192503 | JGI IMG/M metagenome (GOLD analysis project Ga0265295, IMG submission 192503) | Leachate microbial communities from a municipal landfill in Southern Ontario, Canada - Methane capture system biofilm | ecosystem: Engineered > Solid waste > Landfill > Unclassified ... | reverse complement strand
GTAAGGTTTAAGCATCTTAGATAAGCCCGACGGTTGTTGGGCTTATCTTCTTTTATCACTAATTAAGAATATATGTTAAGTTGCTTTCCACAACACAACCCCTTTTTCGGCTTGTGTTTTCACGATGCTTTAATTGTTTTGCATGTGCTTGATGAGGATAGATTCGATGATGGCATCATTAGGGGTGAGCTCTTTTCAACCAAGCTGTTCGTAAGCATACTCTTTTGCTTCTTTAAACGAGTATTCCTCTTCTTTGAGTGTATGCGTAAAGCTTCTATACGTTTGTTGATGCGGTATTTTTCCCAGTCGACGTAAATGCCACGTTGTTTACTTGCACCCAGTATTTTTTCAATTTTTTGTACGTTATTAATCGCAGGAGTCATGGAAGCAATGACAATGTCATATTGTGTTGTCAGCGCCAAAGTACCCCAATCGCTTTGATGGGTTTGGACATGGTGTGACACGCCTGTTTGGATAGCATCTTCATTGAGCGCTTTTAGCATACCCTCTGAAACATCAATGACCGTGACACCAGTTTAAGATAGGATGGATATCTTTGCTTATTGATGCGTCATTAAAACGTGGATAACGCTTCGTCATGTTGTCCCAAAAAGCCAACTTTTGTTCCATGAAAATCCTTCAAAATTCATTATATATTTAAAACTATAATGAATTTTGAAGGGAAGTACAAGAGGAATGTGTCTAAATTTGAACCATTGTGTGATATTGGCTTGGTTTTGCAAAGGAACGATTGAGCGTGGGGAGGCTAAAGGCGCTTTCATAAAAGAGGCGGTAAAAGACTTTAGCCTCTTCTAAAACATCGAAATGGTAAAGCGTTGGATGGAGCATGTTGGCGATGTGCATCAAACCCAAAATCCAACGGGGGCTTCCAAAATCAAAACAGGGTGCAAGGTGTGTGTAGATACGTTTTTGTTTGAGTGCTTCGACGACGATGCCTTGCTTTTCACAATACATGTAAAACTCATCGAGCGGGCAGTCTAAAAATGATGAGATAAAGATAATATCAGGGTTGAGTGCGTTGAGCATTTCGACAGATATCTTTTTTCCAGGTCTTCCCTGCAAATCCAGCCCTTTATTGACACTGATACCACCTGCCATTTCAACCAACTGATTTTCAAGGCGTTCTTCTTCGAGTGCAAATAAGGGTTTCCCCATCACATAATAGACCCGTGGCTTAACGTCAATTTTGGGTAATTCTTGGGTGATTATGGCAATCTTTTCTCTCATGTAAGCAAGGAGCTTTTGAGCCAGAGGTTCTTTGTGGGTGAGGTTTGCAAGATATTCTATTGTTTTGGCATAGTCGTCAAAGTTTTGAATGTTTACATGTAAGCGTCGTAGTCCATCATTTTGCAAGAGTTTTTCCCAACATGCGGTGACATCTTTTTGCTTCTTTACGCCTAGTGTCGCAAGTGTTCCCTCTACGATTTCCAACGCTCTTGTGAGTGGATAGCCGCCTTCAAAACCATCTTCATTGAAGATTTTTTCGGCAGGCTCTCCTTTGATGGGAAGAATGTGATGGCAGTTTGGGCAGGTGTGTTTGTGATAGTTTGGGTGAATGGCTCTTAGCTTTGCGCCCATAGGACCGTAAAAATCTCGCTCAAAAATCAATGCGCCACATTTAGGGCAGTGAGTATTTAAAGACTCCGTTCCAGGGGAGTTGAAAAGATAGACGTAATCAAGATGCGATAAGAGTTTTTTGTAAAGGGTTTCAGATGCTAAGATGGAAGGCTCTAGGGTGATGCTCGCATCTTCAATAGGGATAAATCGCATGATTTGAAGGGGAATCTCTTTGGAGATGTTTGCCAATGTTTGGGCAATTTTTAAAAGCTCTTCTTCGTTGTCTGTTTTATGAATGCACGCCACTTCAACGTGCACACCTTGATGGTGAAAAAGCTCGATATTGCGTAATACAGGCTTGTAGCTGGACGCACCGCAACTACGGTAAACATTATTGCACAAGCCTTTAAGCCCAATATTGACAAAATCCAAATAAGGGGAAAGTAAGGCTAGGGATTTTTGCGTAAAATAACCATTGGTAGAGCACCCTGTCAAAAGTCCATGTTTTTTAGCCAGTGTGCAAATCTCTAAAAAGGTGTAAAACGAGGCGAGAGGGTCATTCATAAGAAAAACAATGCCATCACACGCTTGCTCTAAGGCTTTGTTGATAATTTGCATCGGCGAAAGCTTTTTAAGTGCGGGGCTTTGTACATCCATTTCTTTGGCAACCACCGTTGAGATGCACCCTAAACAGTCAAAATTACACCCTGTAGTGCTAATTTGCAAAAACTTGGCACGAGGGTGAAAGTGCAGCACAGGCATAGTTTCTGCTGAAATGGGTGCTACAACAAGGTATGCGTTTGGAAAACGCTCTATCATGGCATGGTCTTGGCATTCATAGCGACCACACATCCCAATGCCTTTTTCTTCGACATGGCATCGTCGTTCACAAATCGGGCAAATCATAAAATATCCTTTTGTTGCTATAACTTAAAATAGGTTTTTAAATCTTTGTTACTGAGTTCAACACCAAAAAAGAGCTGATAAAATGCTTTGACTTTGTCTTCAATTTTATAGGGATAGCGTGTGGGATAGAGTTTGCTCGCAATCCAATGTGCCCCAAGAATACGCATAAAAGAAGGTGGTCTATCTGTCCAATTAAAGGGGGATTTTGGGACTAAGTATACTTTTTTATTTTGAACGGCTTTGAGCACTGCCCATTTTTTCTCACGAAAGACGGTTTTATAAAACGTTGGATTTTGAACGATGATAACTTCTGGGTCATATAAAAGAATCTGTTCAAAACTTACTTCTTGTAATCCTACAACACTGCTTTGCACGCATTTATGCACTAAGTTACCTCCAGCTAGGGCTAAAGGTTCAGAGTGAAAAGAGCGGTCACATTCTGTTTGAAGCCCAAAATCACCTTCAGCGTAATAGACTTTGGTACGCTCTTTTTCAGGGATACTTGCTACAAAAGTTTTGAGCTCATCTAAATAGGTTTGTGCCATGTTAGCTAGTGCATTGGCACGCTCTTCTTTTTGCATGACTCTTCCAAGGTAGCGAAAAACCTCAGGGTAGTTTTGCGAATCGTCAATATTTACTTTCAGAGCAGGAATAGAAATGCGTGCTAAATCTTTAGCTGTTTTTTCATTGAGTAGTGGCGTATCCCATGTGATAATTACATCAGGCTTTGCGGCTAAAATTGCTTCTAAATTGGGAATATTGTTGCCATGCCAACCTCCTAAAATAGGAAGTTCCATGAAATGTTTACTTAAAAACTTTTCACCATTGTTGTTGTCTTTATTTGTTTGTGGAGAATTAACACCAATCAGTGGGGTGTCATCAATGACATAAATCATAAAACTAATGGGTGGAGCTGAGCCATAAATGCGAGTGATATGCTCAGGAAGTACAATAGGCTTGTTGCTAACATCTAAAAATGTTCGCGACTCATTTGCAAAAAGTGAGGTTACGAACAGTAGAAAAAAAATGAACACATGCATAAAACGCCTCCGTATGGAAAATGTCTTTGCATTGTATAAATAAATATATAATGAAAATCTTAAAGTTCTTTCTAAAATTAAAAGTTTAGAAATTTATCAAGGCGTATTGGCTTTAAATACCTAAAATAACGTTAGATGCTTTAAAGAAAATATATGTTTCTTCATTGATTTTTAACCCTAAAGGTTCGAATGCTTCATTTGAAATCGTCGCTGTAATCGTACTTTTACTTTCTAGTTCTAAGGTGATTTCCGTGCTAGAGGTATCGCTGAGAATTTGAATGATTTTGCCCTGTAAGAGGTTTTCACACGCAATGGTAGGTTTCGTTTTTGAGAGAAAAATTGAACTGGCTTTGATAATAGCAATAGCGCTATCGCCAAGGTGGAGTCCTAATTCTTGATAACTGTTTTTGGTAATGCTAGCATAAATTTTATTGGCTGCCTTTATGGTAAGTTCTATTTGTACATTAACAGGAGATTCTCTTATGGCGCTAATTGTGCCGATAAGTTGGTTACGAGCGCTAAGTTTTAATGAAAGACGATTCAGTGTTTGAACAATGGTTGCTAAATCATCACTGCTTCCAAAAAGATCTAAAAATTGTTGATGTTTCACTTGAAGGTTATGAAAAGCGGCTATTACCTCTTCACCTTTGACCGTTAAATGTGTCCCACCACCTCCTTTTCCACCACTGATTTTTTCGACAAGGGGTGTTTCGGAGAGGTTATTCATCGCATCGACGGAGTCCCAAGCAGCTTTATAACTCATCTTCATCGCTTTAGCGGCAGCATGGATAGATCCATGTTCACGAATGCGCTCTAGTAGTTCAATACGTCCTTTACCAAGGTAGTTTTTGTTGCTTTTTTTCATCCAAAGTCGTGCTTCTAACATGGGTATCACCTTCTTACGATCTTTATGTTCTCTAAAGTATAACCAAATCATAAATCAATCGTCAATTTTTGCAATGATTTATATTAGAACAGGCATCCTAAAATGATTTTAAAGAACTTATGGAAAGAGCCAATGTCTCTTTGTTTGAGCATCATTCTTGATGTAAGTCATAGCGCATGTAAAAAAGAGAAGCTAAAATTTTCGTTATATTTATAATTATATTACGATATAATGCAATGTCTCTTAATTCTTATTGTTCGTTTTATTGTTCGTTATTTATATAAAGTAAATAACGACTGTTAGAGAGTTGTAAAGGCATAGAAAATGTTTTTAATCAAGGAGAAAAGATGCTGAGTGAAAAGCTTTTATCGTTTGCCCTTTTAGGGATTGACCCTGTCCTTTGGGTATTGGTTGTTATGAGTATGATTGCTGTTGGGGTGATGATTGAGCGTTTTTTAGTGTTTAGCGCAATTCAAACGAAGTATCAAACGATGGATTATTATACGTTGCGACTCAGTCTTGAATCGCGTTTGGGCATATTAGCGACCTTTGGTAACAATGCACCATTTATTGGGCTTTTTGGAACGGTGTTGGGTATTATTCAAGCGTTTCATGCGATAGGCTCTAATAACGCTTTTGATGTTCAACCTATTATGCAAGGTATCTCTGAAGCGCTGATTGCCACGGCAACGGGGCTTTTTGTTGCTATTCCTTGTGTTATTGCGTATAACTATTTTACCAGACGTGTCAAGGTTTTCTTAACTCAAAAAGAGGCACAGCTTAATGAAGCGTGAACCTTCTTATGAAAGTGATATTGCTGAGATTAATATGACTCCTTTTGTGGACATCGTCTTAGTTATTTTAGTCATTTTTATGGTGACAGCCACGTTTGTTACCCAAGGCAAAATTCCGCTTACGCTCCCCCATGCATCCAATGCTCAAGACCAAAAAGATGAGAAAAAGCCTATGGTTTTATCACTCACAGAAGTGGGAGAACTCTATTGTGATGATGTGGCGCTTTCCATAGAAGCGTTAGACACAAAAATAGCGTGCATGAACACTCAAGATCCTCATATCGTACTGAGAAGTGATGCAAAAACGCCGTTTGAGCATGTGGTCAAGGTCATCGACATTTGTAAAAAGCATCGCATTAGCACGTTTGTGATTCAGACAACGAAGGGGGGAGTGTGAAAACATCCCATTTCGTTGTTGCCTCTTTTGGGACACTTTTGGTGCATGTTTTGATTGGGTGTGCACTTTTTATAGGAAGTGACATGCTGCCTAAGCCTCCTATAAGAGAGTTAATTATCACAGAGGTGAGTTTTTTAGAGGAGCTAAAACCTGAGATGATTCATCAGGAGATTTTGCAAGAGCTTCCACGTAAAATAAAGCCTATTGTTGAGCAAAAGCTTGAAAAAAAAGTGCTAAAAGTATCGGCAAAAACGTTTCCCATTCAAAAGCCCATCCAAGAGCTTGTTGTAGAAAAAACGATACATTCCAATGTGCCTATCAAGGAGCAAGCAGAGGTATTGCCAGTTACGCCAAAGGCGCAAGAAGCACCGATGAGAACAACGCTCTCAAAGCGCAAGGATGACCTGCTTTTGGTCTATCTTGCTAAAGTAAGAGATAAAATTCAAGAGAGCCTTCGTTATCCTTCTGCGGCAAAAAAGATGGGTATAGAGGGTGAGACCGTGGTGCAATTTTTAATTCATACCAATGGAATGGTCGATGCTACATCGATTAAGATCGCAAAGTCTAGTGGCAAAGTACTTTTGGATCGCAATGCGATTGATGCTGTGCTTGAAGCAGTGCCTTTTGAGTTTCCTCCCCATGAGGAGATCGAGATTAAAGTCCCTGTTGTTTTTAAACTCACTTCATAAGAAGTTTTCAATGTGTCATGCTAGTTTCTTGTTAGGCTGTTGTTGGTTTATAGCGTACAACAGGGTGTGTAAATAGCCCGAATAGAAAAATCTTGCTCTTCTTGCACCTTGTTGTGTTACTACGTGGAGAGTGTAGAGAGTCTTGGTGAAAATAGAAAAATATTGGATAGCAAATGAAAAATTCACTTTTTTTTAGTTTAATGATAGTCAGTCTTGCTACAAGCGTGCTTATCTCTTTAGCATTGGGACGTTATGAGATTGAATTAGGGACGCTTTGGCAGTTTTTGGCATGGAAGTTTTTTAACATAGGTGAGACACCCCATGAGGTGGTATTGCTTACTAACATTGTTTTTGATATTCGCCTGCCACGTATTTTAGCCGTTCTTCTTGTAGGGGCTGCGCTTTCAGTTTCTGGTGGAGCGTTTCAAGCGATGTTTGTCAATCCATTGGTCTCTCCTGGCATATTGGGTGTTTTAGCGGGCGCCTCGTTTGGGGCAGCCCTTGGCATCATGATTTCTGATAGTTGGTTAGGGGTACAACTCTTTGCGTTTTTATTTGGTTTTGTAGCCGTTTTAGTCGCTCTTGTCGTAGCAAAAATATATGGAAAGAATAGCTCACAAATGATTTTATTGGTTTTGGGTGGCGTTATTTCTAGTTCTTTATTCTCAGCGCTTCTCTCCGTTACCAAGTTTGTTGCTGACCCGTACAATAAGCTTCCAACGATTGTTTACTGGCTGATGGGCTCTTTTAGTGCTGTCGATATGAACACACTCAGCAGTGTAGCGCTGCCTCTACTTTTTAGTACCATCATGCTTTCGTTGATGGGTAAATACCTCAACATTTTAAGTCTTGGTGATGATGATGCAAAAGCACTGGGTGTGCGAGTGGCATGGGTACGCAATAGCGCTATTTTACTTGCTACTTTGCTAAGTACACTCACGGTTGTGGTTGCTGGTATGATAGGTTGGGTAGGTCTTATCATACCGCATATCGCGCGCTTTTTGGTGGGTGCAGATAATCGTGTGCTCCTTCCGATGTGTGCGCTTTTGGGTGCTCTATTTTTAGTCATCGTAGATACATTGTGTCGCATCTCTATGAACATTGAAATTCCCATAGGGATTGCGACATCTTTGATTGGAATACCGATTTTTGTGCTGGCACTTCGCAATGCTAAAAAAGGATTTGTATGAGTTTTTATGAGGCACGTAATCTTCATTTTGCCTACAACGATAAAGTGGTTTTACAAGGGGTTGATTTATGCATACAAGAGGGTTCAATCGTCTCTTTACTTGGATCAAATGGGGTTGGTAAAAGTACCTTAATGAAACTTTTTTTAGGGTTACTCAATCCAACGTGTGGCGAGGTAATGCTCAAAGGAAAGCCTTTAAAAAACTATTCGATTAAAGAACGTGCTTTACACATTAGTTATGTGCCTCAAAGTACACAAGTTGCGTTTGCGTTTTGTGCTTTAGATATTGTGCTCATGGGACGCATTGCTTTTGAATCGTGCTTTAAAAGAGCCTCGAAAATAGACATTTCCCTTGCGCGTGCAGCGATGGAGCGGTTGGGTATTTTGCATTTGGAAAAATGCACTTTTCAAACGCTGAGTGGTGGTGAAAAACAGTTGGTCTTAATTGCACGCTCTTTGGCGCAAGGGGCAAAAATCTTGGTGATGGATGAGCCTGTGTCGGGTTTAGACTATGGCAATCAGTTGCGTCTTTTGGAAACAATCATACTCCTCTCCAAAGAGGGGTATACCTTTTTAAAATCTACCCATTTCCCTGAACATGCTTTGATGTTGGGTGGGTATACCTATGCTTTAAAAAAAGGGAGGATTTTAGCGCATGGTGATACACATGAAACGATAACACAAGAGCTAATCAACGAGCTTTACAACACAAACATTGCGCTTAAACAGACCGTATGTGGGTATCCTGTTTGCATTCCATCGTTTGTGCATATTAAGTAACGGAAGGAGGAAATTATCTCTTTAGGGTAAGGGCAGATTTATCGTTATATAAAATAAAATATATTGTTTTGGTACATATCATTTAAAAAGGAGAAAAAATACAAGGTTGGCTTAGTGCTTTCATGGATCATTGTATTTGTTTTGATGAGTGAAACGTTTGAGATAGAGAAAATTGAGGTGTCTATGATACAGATATCCTGCAAGCTAAACACTACAATCAATTCTTATAGCTTTTAAAATAGGTTACATGTAAAACAGGGCAGTGTCATTTTAAGTGCTATATGTTTTTTAGAGATTGACTACATTAAAAAGGAGTTTTTATGGAATTACTATACAAGACAATACTCATTGTGCATCTCTTTTGTGCAATGTTATTTATGGGTTGGGGCTTTGCAAAACTGTTTGTTATAGCACCTATTAAAGGTACGATTGGTAAGGATAATTTTGACAATTTACAAAAAGAGTTGTCCAAAAGAGTCTGGAAAATTTATCCCGCTAACATGATGGTACTGATCTTGACAGGTACGATTTTAAGTATGCAGTATCTTACGTTTGAAAATGGCATTTTTCCTACGACGTTTCAAACAATGCTGATTATAAAAGTCTTGCTTGCGTATGGCATTGGAGTCAAAGTGGTGTTTTCGATTACAAAGCGCCTTCTCTTTAAGATAAAAAATGCAGAAGATCCAAACCCCGTTGAAAGTTCTGCTTATTATTACATTTTCACGGTGGGTGTAGCGATTGTTTTGTTAGCTAAATTGATGTTTTTGATTTAAGTTTTGAAAAAATTTACATAAAGGTTCAAGATGAAGCAAAAAGTTATTTTGATGAGTTTAATGGCTACATTGAGTATTCTTTACAGCCAAGATACGTATACGTTAGAGAAAGTGACTGTATCAAATGAGAGTCACGGGGGTGCTATTTTTGAAACAGATAATAAAGATAATATCAATTCGCAGGGGTTTACCAAGGAAGCAATAGAGCTTTATAGTGGACCTGTTGGTATGTCTGCTTTGAAAGTTGTTGGCATGTCGCCATCTGTGGATTATCAACCTGCGGAAATATTTGGTTCGAATGAAACATCTTTTCATGATCCATTAAGAATCAGGGGTAAAAATCAATCAGGACCAGGGGGTGTGTATATGTTAGAATCCTTGCCCATTAGTGGTAATCCTGGTGGCGGTAAAACCATGTTTGATATGGAAAATTTTTCTGGTATTGATCTTTATAAAGGGTACGCACCTGTGGATAAAAGTCTTGGATTTTCAAATCTTATAGGTAAAGTTGATTTAACCGTCGCTAGACCTAAAAAAGAGATGGAAACGCAATCTGCTCAAACCGTTGGTTCAGACAACACCTTAAGAAGTTTTTTGCGATTTGATACGGGTAAAATGGATGATGTAGCAATTTTTGGGTCTTTTTCTAAAACAAGTGGCGATAAATGGAAAGGCGAAGGTGATTTAGACAGGAAAAATATGATGTTAGGTGCGGTTTATACACCTAATGATAATTTTAAAACAGAAATGTTTGTCATCCACAATGAAGATAACCACCATAATTATTATGGATTGAGCTATGCAGAAGCGAAAGATTTGGATACCTATGCTAAAAAAGATTGGAATAGTGTCTCTAGCGTGGGAAGCTCAAATTATTATGATTGGAATAAACAATCTTTTAAAGACACCGTTTTAACTGCGAACGTTGAGTATCGTTTTGTCAATGATTCTGTTATGCGCTTTAAACCCTATTATTCAAAGGATAAAGGAAACTATTGGTTTGCAAATGATGCTAAAACAAGAGAGATCGAATGGTTAATTGACCATGATAGGTATGGAGGTGTTTTGGAGTATGAAGTTCCTTTAAACGATGAGTTAAGTATGAAAATGGGATATTGGAGAGGCAGACAAGAACCCCCAGGACCACCATCAAGTCGAAGACTGTATACGATTAACGCATCAGGTCAATTACAATATGCTGGATGGAATATTTTAGCTAAGAATCAATACCATGAGTTTAATTCACCTTTTATAGAGTTTCGTGGAGAGAGAGATAGGTTGAGTTATTCTTTAGGTATTCGATACCTTAATTTTAAATTGGCAGGGTTGAAAAATTATACCTTTGGTACTAATGCTACGACCAGTTCTGATTATGATACGGCGATAGCTCAAGGAACCGTTGATGAATGGGGAAGTGTTGATGCCAAAACATTTACAGAGTGGTTGCCCAGTGTGTATGTAGGTTATCAACTGACGCATAACATTGATATCTATTTTGATTATGCTAGAAGTTACGGATATGATGTCAATCTATTTCCAACGTATGTCACAAATCGTGCTAAGTTTGTCGCAAAAAATGTAACGCTACAACAATTATGGGATCAACAAAAATTAGAATTGTCTGATAATTTTGATATTGGGATGAAATATAGATCTAATGGAATTGTTTATAATCCAAATCTATTTTTTACTAAAGTAACAGGAAAACAGGCAAATGTGTATGACTCTCACTATGGCATAGCGTATCCTACCAATAGCATAGATGCGATGAGTTATGGCGCAGAATTTGCTATGAGTGGTCCTTTAGGTGAGTCTGTTGATGTTCTCGCAAGCCTTTTTTATAACCAATACTACTACACAGAAGATTTTCAGACGAGTGCAACAAGTATAAGTTCTATTAAGGGGGATCAAATTCCTGATGCGCCGATGTACGGTGTTAAAGGAGCGTTGACGTATAAAATAGAAAATTTTAAATTTACTCCTATCGTTAAATACACAGGAAGCAGATATGGAAATGTTGATCATACACAAAAAATTCCTTCGTTTACAACGGTTGATTTTGACATTGATTATAGGTTGCCCAAAATCAAAGGGTTTAAGTCGGCTGATGTCAAGTTGAGCTTTATCAATGTGTTTAACAAACGTTATATTGCTTCTATTATTACACCAGATAATGCTCTTGCTGCGGATACAACACAGCCTACCTATATTGTAGGAGCACCTTTTAGTGCCTATCTAAGTGTTGGGTTAACGTTTTAGAGCACTGCAAATCGTACCCACACGTACTCTGCTACAAATGTTTTGACTTCTTACATGTAAAAATGTAGCGTACTATTAACTTTAGTGCGCTACAATCTCCTTTATTGACGTTAAATAGGAGAAAAAGTGGAACCTGTTTTTAAAACTACGATCACAAAAATCAAAGGAAAAGAGAAATTTGAGCGAGAGGACACGTTGGTGCGTGAAATCAAGCTAGAACTGATTGTCAATGGCAATCGTGTGGGTGCGGTCATGGCAACACCCGTGGATCAAGAAGCCCTTGCAATTGGCTATTTGATGAGTGAAAATATCATTGAAAAACTCAGCGATGTCACCTCCCTTAAACTTTTAAATGATGGTATGCGTGTGGAGATTGAAGCGAAAGTGAATGAAGAGAGTATTCATAAATTA
>Ga0265295_1008173_pt1 | contig 11707 bp, 8 predicted proteins | sample Munlansysbiofilm_FD_192503 | JGI IMG/M metagenome (GOLD analysis project Ga0265295, IMG submission 192503) | Leachate microbial communities from a municipal landfill in Southern Ontario, Canada - Methane capture system biofilm | ecosystem: Engineered > Solid waste > Landfill > Unclassified ... | reverse complement strand
GATACCGACATTGTGAATCTCATTTTTCCCGTGGCCATGGTCAGCACCCTTGCTCTTTGGCTCGATGGAATGGACGCGGCAAATCGGACGGAGGATGCGGCACGACGGTACAAGCAGATGGGCTGGGCTTTGCTGGTGGGTATATTGGGCAAAATGTCGGTATATGTGTATCCCGGCAGTTCGAGCATTCTTCTGCCCGCGTTCGGGTTGGCCGTTTTGATTGGGCTCTGGCGGTCGCATCGCGAAGACCGTATCCTGCTGGGCAATGGGTTGCTGCTTATCTTTGCGGTGCTTTTTGCTGGCTGGCAAGGTGGTCTGCTGGTCGGAGCTTGGGCAATCTGGCTGCTGGTCAAAAAAGATATGCCTGCAGGCGTTCAGCTTGGCGGAATTGCGGTTCTCTTTGTGGCGGCCATTTTCCTCGGGAACTTTTTTGAAATTGTCCAGGCGCTTGTCTACCGCCTCTATCTCTACACCAAGGTCGGCACACCCGACATGATCAGCAATGCCACGGGCTTCAAACTGCCCGACATCGCCCAAAGCGTGCGCGAGGCTCAAAATCTTGATTGGAGCCTGATCGGCCCGCGCTTGGGCGGGAATTGGGTTGTTTTTGTCTTGGGTATGCTTGGCTTCGGTTTTGTGGCCTGGCGTCGCAGCGCACTCCTCGTCTTTTTGCCTTTTTTGGCCTTGGGCCTTGCTAGTGTGAAGTTTGGCAATCGCTTCGCCATGTACGGCACTGTTGGTGTCGGCATGGGGTTGGGACTGGGCCTTAGTGAATTTTTGCAAGTGCTTGGCCAGAGTCAGGGCCGGCGCTGGATTGCGCAATTGCTCATGGCCTGCGTGGTCTTGTGGCCTTCTGCCGTTTTCATGCAGGAGGTCGGGCCTGTTCCTGTACTTCCCCGGACCTATGCCGAGACGTTCGTGGAACTGCGGGATGCGACTGAGCCGGATGCCCTGCTTTGGCAATGGTGGGACTATGGCTATGCAGGACAGTATTATGCCGAAAGGGCGACATTTGGAGACGGCTCTCGGCAGTCTGGCCCATGGCTCTATCCCTTGGCCCGCGTGCATTGCGCTTCTTCGCCCCGCGAGGCTGCGCAGCTCATGCGCTATTTCGGGCAGGCCATGTTGGATTCGGGATCCATGAACAACACGGATGCTCGCACGGCTTTGTTCAGGGGCAATCCTGTTACCGAAATCCGCGAAATGGATCTTGCTCAGGCGCAAAAGTTTTTGTCCGACCTTGTCGTGAATGATGCGAATTGGCCCACGACCGTGCCTAATTATTTCATTGTGTCCTGGGAGAATCTGCGCTTGGCTTCTTGGATCAGCTATTATGGAAATTGGGATATTGCTTCCGGCACCAGTTCTCCGGGGAAGATCCAGCAAGTACGCGGTGAGGTTCGTATGGATTCGGCAGCGGGCACGTTAGTGGTTGGCGGCAAGTCAACGCTCCTTGATTCCATGGACGTGGTGGAGGATTCCGGGGCACGGCATTTTGAGTGGGCCAATGGGTCGGGGATGCATGTGGTAGTCAATCAGATGTCCCGTCAGGTTTTTCTGATGGACGCCAAGATGTACCGGTCAATGATGGTGCAGATGCTCTTGCGCCCAGCTTTGGACTTTGCCAAGGAATTCACCCTGGTCGTGGATAATTCTCCGTGGGCCAGAGCATATAAGGTGACGAATTAGGCATGGATCAACTTGGAACTCGCGTCCTGGTCACCGGCGCGTCGGGATTTATCGGGCGCTGTCTGTGCCAGAAACTGACGGATCAGGGCTTCGCTGTCACGGCCATGCTGCGCAGGCCGCAAACCGGACCGTGGCGACATGTGCTGGAAAGCGATCTTGCACGGGGCGAAGTCGACCCTCGGGCCCTAGATGGCGTGGACACGATCTTCCACTTGGCCGGTAAGGCCCATACGCGTGCCAAGAATGCCATTGAAAATGCCGAATACGAAGCCGTGCATGTGCACGGCACCCGTTCGCTGCTGCGTGCCGCCAGGCAAGCCGGAGTACGCGCTTGCGTATTTCTGAGTTCAGTCAAGGCCATGGGCGAGGGCGGGGTTGAGGTCTGGGATGAGTCTACGCCTTGTTCCCCGCAGAATACATACGGCGTCACCAAGCTGGCGGCCGAACGCGTCGTGCTTGAAGAGATGGCACTCTCTTGCCCGGTGGTCTTGCGGCCCACACTTGTTTATGGTGTTGGGAGCAAGGGCAATCTTGATCTGATGATCCGCGCTGTGCGCAAGGGCTACTTTCCAGCCATCGCATTTCCCCCCAACAGCCGCTCCATGATTCATGTGCAGGATGTCGTGCAGGCCTGTCTGCTGGCGGCAACGCACCCTGCGGCGTGTGGACAGGTCTACATTTTGACCGATGGCGGGGAATACTCCACCAATGAGATGCTGGCCTGGATTCATGAAACCGTGGGTAAGAAACCTGGTCCGGCCGTCCCTTACGCTGCTCTGCGGGTAGGAGCTGCTCTGGGGAACATGCTGGAGCGCCTTGGGATTCACGCCCCATTGAACGAGGATAGACTGGCGAAACTGGCGGGTTCCGCGCGTTATTCCAGCGCCAAAATTCGCCGCGAACTCGGTTTTGACCCGGACTGGGACCTGCGACGGGGCATCCAAGAAATGGTAGAAGGGATGATGCGACAATGACGGCAGCGGCACTGTATTTTTTGGCGGGGGTGCTGCTGAGCATCCCGTGCTGCATACTGGTGCCCCGATACCTGACCCGAGCAGGTTATTTGGACCTGCCAGGAGAACGCAGTTCCCATGCCCGGCCCACCCCCAAGGGTGGTGGCGTGGGGATGGTGCTGGCCTTTGTCTGGATCGCCATTGCAACGGGTCTTTCGCCATTTTTATGGATTCCGCTTCTGGCCTTGGCAATTCTTAGCTTTGCCAACGATTTGCGCCACATCTCCGCAGGGTTGCGCCTTGTCGCGCAGTTTGTGGCCGCGCTTCTCGCATTGGGAGGGGCATTGGGGTGGGGTCTTGCTTCATGGCCCGTATTCCTGCTCTTCCCGGCCCTTTTCTTCGTGGTCGCTACGACCAACTGCTTCAATTTCATGGACGGGATCAACGGCATTGCCGGCATAACCGCAGTGGTTGCCTTTGCCTGCCTGCTGTTTTTTGGCGGAGCGGCGGATACCCCCTTGTTTTACCCGATTCTAGCGGTCATGGGCGCCCTGGTGGGCTTCCTGCCTTTAAATCTGCCCAGGGCTAGGTTGTTTATGGGGGATGTGGGCAGCATTTTTCTCGGTTTTCTGTTTGCTCTGTCCGTCTGCCTGCTGGTCGGAACATGGACCGAGTTTTTGATTTTTGCATCCTTCCTCTTTCCATTTTATGCCGACGAGGCCGTGACCGCAATCGAGCGATTGTGGCGCGGCGAATCGCTCCTTGCACCGCATCGAAGGCACCTGTATCAGTTTTTAGCCAATGAGTTGGGTATTCCACATTGGAAAGTGAGCGCGGCTTACGGAGTGATCCAGATTTTGGTGGCTGTGCTGGTGGTGATCGTGGGCAAGCATGGATTTTGGTCTTTGCTGGGTATTGATGTCGCCTTGCTGTCAATATGGGCGACGGCTCATTATTTTCTCAAGCGCAAATTTTATTTCAATCAAAAGGATACATGATGGAATTGTCTCAAATTTTCAACTATGCGCTGAAAAAGAGAAATCTATTCCTCATGCTTGCGGGAGAGTCTGGCCTTTTTGGCCTGGCTTTACTTATATCTTATTCCCTTCGCTTTGAGTTTGACATTCCCGAGCCTTTTTTGAGGCAAATGTTCTCCCTGCTGCCTTTAGCTGTGGCCTTGAAAATCGGTTTTTTCTGGATGACCGGCCTCTATCGTGGGATGTGGCGCTACACGGGGCTGCCTGACCTCTGGAAGATCGGCCGGGCCGTTTTCATGGCTGAGGCCGCGATGATTTTTTATGTGGCGTACGTTTCGCATTTCAGGGGTTACCCCCGGTCAGTCTTTATCTTGGATGCACTTTTGGCGTTTGTTTTCGCCTGTGGCGCACGGGTGCTGATTCGGTCCCTTTACGAGATAACATCAAAACCCGGTGAGTGGCGGAACGTGTTTCTGCCGGATAATTTTTGTGCTTCGTCTTCAGGCACACGAGTCCTTGTTATCGGAGCGGACGACGATGGTGCGCGTATTGCCAAGGAAATTCTGGACGTTCGTAATTCCGGTTTGCGTCTGGTGGGATTTGTCGACAATAACCTCGACCGGATCGGAAGGAAAATTCATGGCTTGCCGGTTTATGGCCCTCTTGAGGACCTGCCGCGTGTAGCGGCCATGGCCTGCGCCCAGGAGGTACTGGTCAGTGCCGGGCAGCAGGGGACACGACTGCGTCAGATCATGAAGGCTTGCGAGGCTGCCCAACTCGGCATCAAGAAACTGCCCGCCCTGGCGGATATCGCCAGCGGAAAGGTTTCGATCAAATCGCTTCGTGACGTTCGTTACGAGGATTTGCTCGGCCGTGAAGAAGTCCGTCTTGATGAAGAGGAGATCAAGGGCTACCTGCGGGATAAGGTTGTCCTGGTCACAGGTGCCGGGGGATCCATCGGCTCCGAACTTTGTCGTCAGATCATTCGGTTTGAGCCCCGCCAGCTGGTCCTTTTTGATGCCGGCGAAGAAAATTTGTATTCAATCGAAATGGAACTGCTGCACCAGCACGGTTTTACCCGTTATGTCACGGTGCTGGGTCAGGTGCAGGACGCGGCCTTGGTGGAGGCTGTTTTCTTGGCCCGGCAGCCGCAGGTCGTTTTCCACGCCGCGGCCTACAAGCACGTGCCTATGCTTGAATGCAACCCATGGCAGGCTGTGACCAACAATATTCTTGGTTCACGAACAGTCATGGAGGCCTCGGTCCGTCATAGCGTCGGGCGCTTCGTGCTCGTGTCCACGGACAAGGCCGTGCGGCCGACCAACGTCATGGGCGCGTCCAAGCGGGTGGCGGAGCTGCTGATGCATGGCTTCCAGGGTAGGGGGACGACGTTTATGGCAGTGCGGTTCGGCAATGTGCTGGGCTCATCGGGCTCGGTCATCCCGCTCTTCCGCAGCCAGATCGAACGCGGCGGCCCGGTCACGGTCACTCATCCGGACGTGACCCGCTATTTCATGACCATCCCCGAAGCGGCCCAGCTTATCGTTCAGGCCGGGGCGCTAGGTGAGGGTGGAGAGTTATTTGTACTCAAGATGGGTCAACCCGTGCGTATCGCTGATCTTGCAAGGGATCTGATCGTTCTGTCCGGCAAGGATCCGGCCGAGATCCGGGTCAAATTCACGGGGTTGAGGCCAGGGGAGAAGCTCTACGAAGAGCTGATTACCGCAGGAGAGGGCGTGCTGGAAACTAGGCACGACAAGATTATGGTGCTACGGTCCTCGACAACGTTCGCTAAAAAAAGTGAATTGTTAGAGGAGCTGCTTGTTGCCTCCAATAACTTTGATGCAGATAATATTAAGGCAGATTTAAAGAGATTAGTTCCTGAATATTCTCCATCGATCTCGTCGCTTTTGTAATGAAAAAATGCATTGACCTTTATATAATGCAGCATGTGCTATTTTAGTAAATTTTAAATATAAAAATATGCGTAAAAAACCATTAGTATCAATAATCACGGTATGTAAAAATTCAGCAAAAACAATAGAAAAAACTTTAAAAAGTGTTGAGCTTCAAAAATATTCTCCCATTGAGTATATTGTGATAGATTGTGTTTCTCATGATGAAACAATAGATATTATTAGGTCATCTCCTGCGGTAAGTAGATGGGTAAGCGAGCCAGATAATGGGGTAGCGGATGCCTTTAATAAGGGACTTAGTCTTGCGAGTGGCGACTGGGTAGGGATTTTGAATGCTGACGATTGGTATGAGATAGACACGGTAGCTACTATGGTGCAATATATTGACCATGCGGACGTAATTCACGGGGCGGTCAGGTATTGGCGTGATGATGGAACAAGTCAAATTTTTTATCCTAATCAAACAGTTCTCCGACGAGAAATGTCAATCAATCATCCATCAGTATTTGTAAAACGATCAGTATATGAAGATGTAGGCGGCTTTGATCAGTCGTTTCGCTTTGCTATGGATTATGAATTGTTGTTGCGCATTCTAAAATCGAATTATAGATTTTATTGTGTTCCAGATGTTGTGTTAGCAAACATGCGTTGCGGAGGATTGTCTGATATTTATTGGAGAAAAGCACTGGACGAAGTAATGCGAGCTAAAGAGAAGCACTTTCCTGCATTGATGCGTCATAAATGTTATTACTATTTTCAAATTATTCGGAGTTATGTTCAAAAAATGCTGACCATGTTCGGGTTGCAGTGCTGTGTAGATTATTACAGGAGGTTTTTTTCTTTTATGAAAAAAATATCCTAAAAGTAATATTTATTTGTAAATAGATAAAATAAAGTAATATATTAAGCTTAAGGGCATTTGATGATTTCTTCGCAATATAAAAAAAATACACTAGCTAAATTTATAAATTTTTATAAATTTTTCGCTTTATTAGATTATGAATTTTTGATGATGCTTTTTACGATTATGGTTGTTCCACATTTTTTCTTTGTGTCATTGCGTCTTTCTTCTTTGGCTTTGGGTTTAATGGGGTGCGCTTTTTTTTTGTTACTTTACGATTACAGGGTGGTCACTGCGTATCGTTTTGAGGGTATTGAGAGGTTTATCTTAGGCCTAGTCATCTGTATTTTAGTTGGCTACGGTTGTTTGGGATTTCTTTCTTCCGGTGGGTACAAGCCTCTTTTTTCTTCAATAATCATTGTGTGTATTATAATGCCTTTTTCTGTCTATACTCGATTTGTCTCGGTTGACTTTAAAGGTATATACACCGTCTTTATTGTATTGACAATGCTGATTGGAGTATTGGGTTGGTACTCTGTTTTTTTTAGCGTAGAAATGTTAAATTATGAGCTTCTAAATAAAAATGTGTTTCCTTTTTCTGAGCCTTCACATTATGCTTTATCTTTGGGCCTTCTGAGTGTTTCTCTAGTTCCTGTTTCTTGCAATTTGATTTGTATTTTTTTAATATTAAACTGTTTTATTTTGTCTTTAGTGTTTCCTAGTCTTGTATTGTTAGTGTTTTCTTTTATGGGGGCTTTGTTATATACAATTCGATTTAAAATTTCATTTTTTATATATAGTATTATTTTATGCATAATTGCATTTTTTTTTGTTTTTTTAAAAAATGAGTATTTTATTTCTCGAGTTGATTTCTTTTCTTTAAATCACTTAAGTGCTCTGGTATGGCTTCAAGGTTGGGAATTGGCATGTGTAAATTTCGTAGAAACATATGGGGTTGGGCTAGGTTTGAATTCACTTGGTTTGCCAGGAACGGTATTCTCGACAATAACAGAGAGAATTAATGAGTTGTATGGGTTTAATTCAAATATATATGATGGTGGATTTCTTGCTTCAAAAATTATTGCTGAGTTTGGGCTTATAGGTTTATTTGTAATATTGGCATATATGTATTGGGTATGTGCCTTTGTGTTGAGAATAAAAAAAATATACAAAGAGATGCGATGTCTTGATATTGTAGGCGCGCCAAAATTGAGTATTGTTAAAAAAGAGATTCTGTTTTCAACAGTGCTGTTGGGTTTTTCGGTCGAACTATTTTTACGAGGTTATGGCTATTTTTCTCCGGGGCTTGTACTCGCAGTGGCATCTTTGTGGTATTTATCTTGTAGTAGGAAAGCGTTACTTTGATGTGTGTATTTTAGGGTTATATGAATATAATTATACTCAATGATTATGCTTCAGTTCGAGGTGGCTCTGCTCAGGTTGCGATTAAGAGCGCAGTCGGTCTTGCTGATTTAGGTTATCCTGTAGTCTTTGTATATGGTGGCGGAGAGGTTGTAAGTGCACTTGACCATAGGAACATCACGTTGGTGAATCTAGGTCAATATGACTTGCTTTCTAATCCTAGCAAAATAGATTCTGCTAAAAATGGCCTCTGGAATTTCACAGTTGAGAAAAAGTTGTTGAGCTTTTTAAAGCAGTTTGATGTTAGAAATACTGTAGTACATATACACTCTTGGGTTAAATCTTTGTCTATCAGTGTTTTTTCTGTCGTTTTTCAATTAAATTTACCTTTCGTAGTGACTTTGCATGACTACTTCAGCGTTTGTCCAAATGGTGGGTTTTATAATTATCCGCAAGAGAAAATATGCCTATGTAAGCCAATGTCAACTCAGTGTTTGTTGGCAAATTGCGACGCTAGAAGTTACTTTCACAAATTGTGGCGAAGCGTAAGGCAGATTTTGTACTCATGTTCCAAATTTCCATATAATGTAACGAATTTTATAACTGTATCTAAATATAGTGAGCAAATTTTACGTCGTTATTTGCCTAGTGACTCTGTGTATTGGCGTATAAATAATCCTGTTGAATCTATTCAAAGCTATCCTGCGACGCCTCGCAATTCTCAAATTTTTACTTATATAGGCCGTTTATCGAAAGAAAAAGGTTTAGAGCTATTAACTGGATTAAAAAAATTTACTGGTGAATCTTTCCGTTTTGTTGGCGTCGGAGATTTAGAGCCTATTCTTAAAGATTTTTTTCCGGAAGCTAAATTTTTGGGGTGGTGCGACTGGCCTGAGATTGATTGTGCGCTTAGGGATACAAGGGCGCTTCTGTTCACATCCCAATTGTATGAGACGCAAGGACTTGTTGTTGCAGAAGCAGCTGCGAGAGGTGTGCCTGCTATTGTTTCAGACGTCACAGCCGCTAAGGATTTTGTTGAACATAAAAAGACAGGTTTGCTCTTTAAATCCGGTTCTGTTGAAAGTCTTGAAGAGCAGATGCTCCTTGCCTCGGCAGACGATTCGCTTGTTGAGTCTATGGGAATAGAGTGTTATAATCGTTATTGGGGATCTCCGCTGTCTCTTAGTTTGCATTTAAAAAGTTTGCTGTCTTGTTATGACATAATAATTAGACAAAAATAATAAAATGATTCTGTATGGCAACATTATTAGCGTGTCTTAAATTTTGTTTATAGGGACATTAAGTCAATGTTATTTCGATGTGTTAATTTTTCGTTTGTTATTGTGGAGAGTTGTTAATTTTTAAAAAAATAAAAAAAGATGGTTATCTTCGTGAACCCTAATGTTTCTGTTATATTGCCTTGCTATAATGGTGCTCATTTTTTAAATACGCTTATTTCTGTTTTGTTAAACCAAAGTATTTCTCCCATAGAAATAATAGTGGTGGATTCTGAATCAACAGATGGTACTGAAGAAATTGCACGCGACCTAGGATGTACCGTATTTTCGATTCCTCAGAGTGAGTTTAATCATGGGGGAACTCGAAATTTTGCTTCCCTCCGTGCAAAAGGCGATATTTTAGTTTTCTTGACTCAGGATGCATTGCCGAAAAATTCTCTTTTTTTGCAGCATTTACTTGCTCCGATCTGTTCAAGTAAATCTACGGCTAGCTTTGCGCGACAGGTTCCTTATCCAGAGGCATCCGTTGGCGAAAAGTTTGCGAGAGCTTTTAATTACCCACCCGTGAGTGAGATTCGTACAATTACAAGCATTCAGACTATGGGCCTCAGAGCCTATTTTTTTTCTAACGTATCTTCGGCGATTCGGAAAGATGTGTTTATGGATGTCGGCATGTTTGCGGATGATGTAATCATGAATGAAGATATGCTTATGTGTGCAAAGCTGTTGAATGCAGGACATTCAGTCGCCTATGCTGCTGAGGCGGAAGTTTTTCACTCTCATGACTATTCTTTGCTGCAGACATTTCAACGATATTTTGACATTGGCGTTTTTTTTTCTAGACAATTTAATATTCCAGATTTGGCAACCAACGAGCGCGGCGCTACATATACACGGGAATTGCTAGCGCATATGGTAATAAATGGTGAAATGTTTGCGTTTTTTCATGCTATTGGAGAAACATGCGCAAAATTTGGAGGCTTTTTTCTTGGTAAATTAGAAAAATTTATACCCATGGTATTGAAAAAACATCTCAGTATGCATGCAGGATTTTGGCAATCAAGTACGTTTCAAAGCAAGGCCAAACATTGATGAAAAGAAAACTCAATTCCTTTGCCATGGCTGGAATATTTGCTGTTTCGGACCTCATTGGCCTGTTACTGGTGTGGTGTTTGAGTGTTTGGATCCGGTATATTTTTGACGGACATTTTGGGCTTATCCTTTACTGGAACCTTGTTCCTTGTCTTGGGTTGTTCATCGTATCCAATGCTCTTGTCGGTTTGTATCCTGGAATTTTGCTCAGTCCTCCTGAAGAACTCAAAAAATTATCCCAGTCCACATCGATCATATTTCTTGCTCTATCTGGCGCAGTGTTCCTTTCAAAGCAGGGAGAATTATATTCGCGCGGCATTTTTGTCATGGCTTGGTTCGGAGCTTTGTTCGTTCTTCCAATGTTTCGTTCCTTGCTGCGGCGGATGATTCACACGAAGAGTTGGTGGGGGCACCCTGTCGTGATTTTGGGGGCCGGAATAACGGGAAGTGCAGTTTGTACTGCATTGGCCCGAGAGCATCGTCTCGGGTTGCGGCCAATTGCTTTTCTTGATGACGATTCAGATAAAATTGGGACTTGTATTCAAGGCGTTCCTGTGGAGGGTGCGCTTCATGACGCAGGAACTATGTTCCGTGAGTTCCGCGATGCCGTAGCCATAGTGGCCATGCCAGGGTTGGCCCCAGAGCGTCTTGTTGAAATATTGGAAGGCCCGGCATCAGAATTCCGTCGTTTGATTTTGATTCCCGACCTGTTTGGAGCATCCTCGCTATGGATTTCAGCCTTTGATTTGGGTGGAATTTTGGGGCTCGAGGTGCATCAGAAATTGCTCGATCCTCGGCGACAATGGGTCAAACGATGCATGGAGCTTGGGTTGATTTTAATTTTTCTTCCCGTCCTAATGCTGCTGTCCTTTGTTATCGCCATCTGGATTAAAATGGATTCGGCAGGTTCGGTCCTGTATTGTCAAAAACGCATTGGTCTTCATGGCAAGGATATTAAAATCTGGAAATTTCGGACCATGGTCCAGGACGCAGACGCTGCACTGGCAGAGTGCTTGGCAATAGATCCTGAATTGCGTGCCGAATGGAGAGAGAACCACAAGCTGGCATGCGACCCGCGTATAACTCGTGTGGGACGCATATTGCGGAAAACGAGCCTGGATGAACTGCCGCAGCTATGGAACGTGCTGCGCGGAGATTTGAGTCTGGTGGGCCCACGTCCTATTGTCTGGGACGAAGTGGACAAATATCAGGGAGGTTTTTTTCTCTATAAGAAGGTCAAGCCCGGATTGACCGGGCTTTGGCAGGTTTCCGGACGAAGCGACACATCGTATGCCGAGCGGGTTCGTCTGGATGCGTACTATGTGCGCAATTGGTCGGTTTGGTTTGATATTTATATTTTGGTCAAGACCCCTGTGGAAGTTTTCCGTTGCCGAGGGGCATGTTGATTAATGGCTGGATCTGTAAGGGGCTTATTCCTGCGCCTGAGTTCCAAACTGGAGTGTGTAGAGGCGATTGTAAATTGCACACTGCTTCAACAATTCTTGATGATTGCCCACTGATTTAATCTGCCCGCCGTCCATGACCACGATTTTGTCTGCAGTAAGGATTGTCGACAGGCGATGAGCGATGATCAAACTTGTTCTGCCCGCCATCAGGTTTTCCAGCGCCTTCTGGACAA
>Ga0265295_1008172_pt1 | contig 11707 bp, 10 predicted proteins | sample Munlansysbiofilm_FD_192503 | JGI IMG/M metagenome (GOLD analysis project Ga0265295, IMG submission 192503) | Leachate microbial communities from a municipal landfill in Southern Ontario, Canada - Methane capture system biofilm | ecosystem: Engineered > Solid waste > Landfill > Unclassified ... | reverse complement strand
ACCGCTTGATCGAGGGAAATCTGGATGCCATCAAGCGTGGACTTCAGTGCGAAGCCGACCCTCAAAAGCTCTCTCCCGAGATGAAGAAACTGCTTTTCAGCTCTCACTATTGCACCAAGAAATGGCTGGAAGATTGCCTGGATCGCATGCAATATAACACTGCGATTGCCGCCATAATGGAGCATCTGAACCGTTGTATCTCGGTGAAAGATACTGCCAGCATGGATAGTGATGCCCTGGCAGTATATGCCGAAGCCTGCGGCATTATTCCCCAATTGCTGTATCCTTTTGCGCCCCATGTAGCTGAAGAGTTATGGCAGATGATGGGGTTCCAGAGCCTGTTGCACGAAAGCGGCTTGCCCGGTTACGAGGATGAATATCTGGTGCAAGATACCATTACTTTGGTGATTCAGGTAAATGGAAAAATACGCGGCAAGCTGGAGGTAGCTCCGGATACCGCCCCGGAAATCCTGAAAACCGAAGCCCTGCAAGTAGATAACGTAATCCGCGCCTTAGAGGGTTTTGAAGTGGTGAAGACCATCGTGGTTCCCGGCAAGATGATCAGCATCGCCGCCAAACCTGCAAAATAAACTCCCGTTTAATCATTCAAGCCTGTTGCATCCTACCGGATAGTGACAGGCTTTTTTATGCATTCTTGCCTCATGGCTCGGCTCATGCGAAAAATCAGATTGACAAAAATCCGCCTTTGATTTCCGTGGGAGGACTTAGTGATGGGGCCTATAGCTCAGCTGGTAGAGCTTCCGGCTCATAACCGGATGGTTGGGGGTTCGAGTCCCTCTGGGCCCACCACTTTTTTCTTTACTTCTTTATTGCAATCATTATCTTGTCCTCATGAAAGGAATTGATATGAGATACATAAAAATCATGCTCTTAATCCTGAGCCTTGCCCTACCCTTGGGAGCCACCAAATACGCGGGAGAAATCTTCGGGTTCAGCCCCGGTGTATTGAACCAGGCTATGGGAAACACCGGGCTCACCTTTAGCGAAGCACAAGCCGCCGGGTGGTGGAATCCCGCCCTGCTTGCCTACCGTGATCATTCCGGGATCGAGCTGATGCGTAGCGACCACTTTGAAGGGTTACTTACCCAAAACCAAATCTCGTTTCGCCCCGGCAGCCAAACCTCCATCAGCATCAATCACTTGGCTATCGACAAAGTAAAACTAACCAAGCTGGAAGATGAATCCGGCGAATTGAGTAACGAGAATCGCCCCTATGTGTGGAAAACCGTAACCAACCAGGATCTTATTGCTTATGTGAGTTATGGCCGCGCTTTGGGCAGGAATATATATCTGGGGCTCTCCCCCAAAATCGCCTACAGAAGCTTGGCAGATCACGATGGATACGGGATTGGCGCTGATCTTGGCGCGTTGTGGAACCCCACTGGCAACTTCCTGATAGGAGTCAATCTGCGTGATTTCTTTGGAACTCAGATCCTCTGGGAATCCGGCACCCGCGAGATCGCCATGCCAAATCTGGATCTGGAATTGGGGCTGAAAACCGTGTTTCCCAAGTTCGACATCCCGCTTCACCTTGCCGCCCGCATGAACCTGTATCCGGATGAACGCGGAGACGCTTCCAGCTTCAGTAGCTCCAACCTGAGTGGAGACCTCCATGCCGGGCTGATGTTGCGCCCGATTGCCCCTTTGATGTTACTTGTTGGTTACGATGTGGATAGTTTCACCACCGGTCTTGGCGTAGAAATCCGTTCTCTTGGCATCAATTATGCCTTCAAAACCAATGCCCCGGACGGACTCGGCTACACCCAGAAAATCGCTCTTACCTATTCATGGTAAAAAAGATCGCGCTGCTTGGCGCAACCGGCTCAATCGGCGGTTCTTGCTTCAAGGTGGTAGCAGAGCAAAGGGATCATCTTTCTATTAGCCTCGCCGCTGCCCATAGCAATTACTCCAAGCTCTGCCCTCTCGCGCTTGAATTTGGCATCCCCACCCTGGTTTTCACCGGCATCGATGACACATCCCTCCAAGCTTCCATTCGCCGGGAATTCCCTACCCTACGCATCTATTTTGGCAAAGACAGCCTGCTTTCGCTCCTGCTGAATGAAGATTACAAAATCGCTCTGAACGCCATCGGCGGCTCAAACGGGATTGAAGCTACTTTTGCTGTTTTATCCCGCGGGAAAGACCTCGCCTTGGCAAACAAGGAATCTCTGGTGATGGGCGGCCATCTGGTGAAGAAACTGCAAGGCAACGCAAAAATCCTGCCGGTGGACAGCGAACACTCCGCAATCTTCCAAGCCCTGGGCAAGCATCCCCTTTCCGAAGTGGAAAAGCTGATCATCACCGCATCCGGAGGCGCATTCCGCAGGACGCCGCTGTCGGATTTCCCCGCGATTACACCCCAGATGGCACTGAAACATCCCAATTGGGATATGGGCGCCAAAGTAACCCTGGATAGCGCAACCATGTTCAACAAAGCTCTGGAGGTGATGGAGGCGCATTGGCTCTTCGATCTCCCCTACGAGCGCATCGATGCCATCATCCATCCGCAATCCATAATCCATTCGATGGTTCAATATGTGGATGGCTCGATCCTTGCCCAAATGAGTGTTCCGGATATGAGCCTGCCCATTCTCTATGCTCTCAGTTTTCCGGAGCGTTGGGATTCTGAAATTGTGCAGACAGACCTCTACCGCTTGCCGGATCTAAGCTTTGAACCCATCGCAAAAGAACGCTATCCCCTCTTCCACCTCGGTCTTGAAGTGGCAAGACAAGGCGGCATCCTCCCCACCGTGATGAACGCCGCCGTGGAAGCCGCGATGAAACTATTTTTGGAACAAAAAATTCGCTTCACCGATATCCCCAGCTTGGTGTACCGCACCCTTTCCCAAACAATGCAGATCACGGATCCCGATCTTAAGACAATCCTTTACACAAACGAAACCAGTTATCAGCTTACCCTTGGCTATGTTAGCCACTAATTAACCTGGAGTTTAGATGAATTACACAGAATATGCTGTATCCCAGATCCTTGCCCTGTGCAAGACCCCCAGCCCTACCGGCTTCACCAAACTTGCCGCAGAATATCTGATCCAAGAGCTTACCAAGCTTGGCTTCAAACCCAGCACTTCCCGCAAAGGCTCCGTCCTTGCCACCCTCGGTGGTAGTGGTGAACCCCTCGTGCTTGCCGCTCATATCGATACCTTGGGGGCAATGGTTCGCGCCATCAAAGGCAATGGCAGGTTGCGCTTCACCAAGATCGGCGGATATCCCGAAAACAATATTGAAAACGAGAATGTTACCATCCATACCCGCGACGGAAAAACCTATTCCGGAACAGTTTACATCGCCGGTCCCGCGGTGCATGTCTATAGCGATTCCGGCTCTGCCCGGCGCGACGACTCCAGTGTGGAGATCGTATTGGACGAGATCGTAAAGACCAAGGCAGATACCGAAAAACTCGGTATTTCCCCGGGGGATTTTATCTCCCTGGATGCGCGTACCATCCTTACCGAATCCGGCTTTATCAAAAGTAGGCATCTGGACGACAAAGCCAGCGCCGGAATTCTTCTCGCCCTCGCCAAAGAAGTTAGCGAAGGCAAACTGAAGCTTAACAGAAAGACCAGCATCCTCTTTACCACATATGAAGAAGTCGGACACGGCGCCGCTTCCGGCTTTCCGGATGATACCGTGGAAATGATCTCCGTAGATATGGGAGCGGTGGGCGATGACCTGGGAACCGATGAATACAAGGTATCCATCTGCGCCAAAGACTCCGGAGGTCCCTACGATTACGACGTCACAGACGCTCTGGTGCGCCTCGCCAAAAAGCTTGATCTGCAATATGCGGTGGACATTTATCCCTATTATGGTTCAGACGTGGAAGGCGCTCTTAGAGCCGGCTACGATATCCGCCATGGCTTGATCGGACCCGGTGTATTTGCCTCCCACGGCTATGAACGCACACATACCCAGGCTGTTGAAAACACCTTGAAGCTCCTGGAGGCTTATCTCAGCAGTTAAGCAAGCTCAATAAAACTCCCGGAACACTTATACCAGCATACATCCGCTTGAGATATTTCTCGGTAGCTGGCTGGGCTTATGCATCATCCTGCTTTCTTTTTGTATTTGGTGCAGAAATTGCATACTTCATCGTTATAAACCATAATTACGGAGTTAAATAATGCGCATATACTTGCTTTGCTTGCTGATCGCTCTATTGCCCCTCTTCGCCATGGCGAATCTGCCGGATTGCTATCACACCTACGACGAGATTACTTCGATCCTCTTCCAATTGGAAGACACCTATCCCGAAATCGCCAAAGTGCATTTGATCGGTTATTCTCAACATGAATCCCTGCCGATATATGCCATGCAGATTTCGGACGATGTGAACGGTGAATGGGAACGCCCCGCCATGCTTTTCGTGGGTCAAGTTCATGCCGAAGAAGTTTTGGGCGTGGAGATCACACTCAGCAACATCCAAAGCATCCTGGAAAACTACGATACGATGCCTTACTCCCAATGGGTTTATCAATTGGATAGCTGGTGGATTCCCACCCTGAATCCGGAAGGCCACAATGTAGTAACCTCCAACATGGATACTTCTTATCGCAAGAACAAGCGCGATAACAACAACAACGGCATCTTCGATTTCTCTCCGCTGGTGGGCTACGACATCGATGGCGTGGACATCAACCGGAATTTCGATTTTAACTGGACGCATGGCGATACCCTGATGCAGCCCGGCGGCACCGAAGTTTACGACTATTACCGTGGCCCCGCTCCGATGAGTGAGAGCGAAATCACTGCCATCAAACAACTTGCCGATGCCAAAAAGTTTGTATATAGCATCTGCTGGCACTCCTCCCGTTCCGGAAACTTCAGCGAGAAAGTATATTATTCATTCAATTGGAAGGATGTCCGCCCCTCTCCGGATCTATCTTTTGCCCAATCCATCGCGCAGGGCGTTGCCAACAAGATTCACAAGGAATCCGGCGGATACTATGAATACTATCCCAATGCCAGCCGCCGCGGTGCATTTCACGACTGGATGTACAAAGAATATGGCACTATCCAACTCCTCATCGAAGTCGGCACTCGCAACCTGCAGCCACTGGAACCCTTGATGCTGGATACCATCCAGCGCGCCAGCAACGGCGTGTGGTGGCTGATGAACCGTGCCTTGATGTTCTCCACAGATGTGCCTTCCAGCTCGATGCTTACCGGACATACTACAGATGCCATTACCGGCGAACCAATCGAAGCCGAGATCATCATCGAACAAAGGCATGCCCCCTGGTTTGTTCCCCGTACCAGCTTTGCCGATACAGGCAGATACTTCAAGCCTCTACCCCAAGGCAGCTACAACATTCTTGCCCGTAAAAAGGGCTATTGGGATACTCTGCTTACCAATTCCACCGTGAACAACAGTAGCTGGACCACCCGCAACCTTGCTCTGCAACCAAAAACCCCCTCCATCATGCATGGCTATGTGAATGGCAACGGCAACCCAATCCCCGCCCAGATGATAATCAAAGATTTTATCCCGGATACCCTCGCAGTGGATGGATCGTATATTTACAACGGATACGAAGGCGAGTATCCCATCGAGATCTTCAGCGAAGGATATTTCCCCTATCTGGGCACGATCGAACTGACTCCCGGAAACAATCAACAGAGCTTCAGCCTCAGCTCGGCAACCACTCTATTTGCTGAAGATTGGGAAAGCGGAACCAGCGCGTGGGAGATTCAAGGACCCTGGGTTCTTCAAGATCAAATCGCGAAAAGCGGCAATGCCATCACCGATAGCTGGGGTGGCAGAGGGCACTATGCCCAAAACTGCGATGTCTGGATCAAAACCGCTGATGCCATCACTCTTCCCGCCGGCGGAAATCCCATGTTGTACTTTGATTCTCACCTCTATACCGAGTGGGATCACGACCCCGTAACCGTGGAGATTTCCACCGATGATGAAAACTGGAACGAGCTTTGGCTTTCTTCCGGAAGACAAGATTGGTGGCAGAAAATATATGTGGATCTCTCCGAATACGAGGGCGAAAGCGTGTATCTGCGCTTCCGCCTGCGTGACAACAGCATCGCTGATGAACTCACGGATCCCGGTTGGACCCTCGATAACATCCGGGTGATTACCGGTAGCGCGACCTCAAACAGTGATCTCGTAAGCGATATCCCTGTAGCCGCGGCACTGTATCCGAATTTCCCAAATCCCTTCAATCCCGAGACCACGATCAGATTCAGCCTTGCTCAAACTGATGATGTGAGCCTGGAAGTCTTCAATCTGCGCGGTCAGAAAGTGCGCAGCTACCGCCCCGGAACCATGAATCCCGGAAATCACAAGGTGATCTTCGACGGCATGGACGATAACGGCAGCCCCCTTGCCAGCGGTGTTTACTTCTACCGCTTAAAAGCCGGCGCCTTCTCCCAAAGCCGAAAAATGATCCTAATGAAATAACCACTTACCATTACTATCGTGTATGCCCGGATCACCCCTGATTCCGGGCTTTTTCTTGCCCATTTCGCATAAGAGCCGCCAAGCTGTGTCCAAGCTGTCTCGATACAGTGTCGGCTGCAACGGCGCGGCTCCGCGATAGCCTCGATAAATGGGGTTGCTAAGCTTTAGAAAACCCGCTCATTCGCCCCCATGCACTGCTTGAGAAGACTTAAAGAGGAGTTCTTATAGAACACGAGGTGGTAATCAGGTGGTAAAAATAGACCTATTGATGCCTTGTTTTAAGCGGCGAAGAGCTTTTTCCCGCAGGACCCTCACTTGCTCTACCCGAAGTTGAAGCAAGATCGAGATTTCTCTCAGAGTTTTCTGCTTTCCTATGCTGAGCAAGATAATCCGCTTTTCAATCTCAGGCATAGAATCCGGTAAAGTGATATCAGCTTGCTCAGGATCGCTACTAATGGGTGTGTATGAAGTTTGATCAAGCTCCTGACTTGTGGCAGCGCTCTGGTATTCCTTTTTGATAGCTTGTAAGATGTATTTGCGGATGTAGTATGTAGCATAGGTAGAGAATTTCGCTTCACGCTCCGGATCATACTTGCGGAAAGCATGAATCAGACCCAGCATGCCTTCTTGGATCAGATCCTCTTGAGGCAATCCCTGATACTTTCTGGCTATCGATTTCACCAGGGGCAGATATTCATGCACGATCTGGTCTTCAGTCATGCCCTGCACCTATGGTAACTTGATCAGGAACGTGGTTCCCTTGCCATGTGTACTGGTAACGCTGATGTTACCGCCATGGGACTGAACAATGTGTTTTGCGATTGCCAGACCTAAACCAGTTCCAGAACGTGATCTGGCACGGGATTGGTCTACTGTGTAGAAGCGTTCGAATACTCTGCTGAGATGCTTCTCTTCGATTCCACTGCCGGTATCGCTGATTTCAATTATTAGTTGTCCGTTTTCTTTATGCAAGTTTATGATGATCCCTCCTTGTTTTGTGTATCTAAGTGCATTGTCGAGGAGATTTATCATTACTTGCTCCATGCGATATGGATCAAAACTAGCACGGAGATTCGGTGGATTAATATGAATATCCAGATTCAGCTTGTGTTCAGCAAGGCGTGTTTCATATAGGCTGTGGATGTTTTGGATGAAAGTAGTAAGATTAACGTCCTGGATATCAAGCTTGGGAGCTCGTTCCAGCTTGGTGAGATCTTCCAGATCAGAAACCATGTTTATCAAGCGTTCTGTATGGCTCTTTATGATGTTCAGATAACGCATTCTCATGATATCTGTCTCATCGGAAAGGACTTCAGCAAATCCATGTATTGCCGTCAGCGGAGTTCGAAGTTCATGGGCAACATTCATTATAAAGTCCTTCTTCATTCTCTCTGCAGCTTTGATGTCATCGATGTTCTGCATGATAAAAATGACCTTCCCAGCCTCTTTGTTTACTGATGCTGAGATCAAATATTGTACATTCTCCAGGCTCACTTCACTGATCCTAGGGGTTTGTCCTGTGGATATCTCCTGGATAATTCTCAGTATGCCTGGCTCACGGATCACTTCCCAGCAATAAGCATTTTGCTCCTCCTCATGCAAGAGAAACAACCGCTTGAATACGGGATTAGAAAGCTCTATTTTGCCACTGGTATCCTGCACCCAAAGAGCATCTTCTATGGAGGACAGGATCAGTTGTAACTCATCTCTGTTTTCCCTGTAACGCTCAATACTCAGGCGCATCCGTTCCAGCATCAGGTTTGAGAATTCAGCCAGTCTAGAAATCTCCCAGTTCTGTCCGGTAGGCATTCTGGCTTTACTATCCCATTTCGTCATCAGATCAGCCACTTGGGTAAGCTCCCGAATGGGTTTTACTATCTTTCTATGCAAGATAAAAGCCAGGAGATGGATTAGTGTCATCAGTAAAGCAGAACGGAGCAAGTAATGAATCTCCAGATAGCTGATTATTGCCGCCGAAAAGACACCCAGCGAGAGGATGTTGATGAGAAAGGGATGCAGACTAGGCTTCTTCACTACTCTCTTCCAGAAGGTACTTGTAGCCTATACCGCGAACAGGACGTATACAAGAGTCCCAAGGACGGATTTTATCGCGCAGATTCTTGATATGGACATCGATTGTACGATCAATCACTATTTTATCGTTGCCCCACAGATAATCCAACATCTGGGCACGGGTATATACCCAACCTGGACGCTTTGTGAGCAGTTGCAGTAGTTTGAACTCCGTAAGGGTAAGATCCAGCCGTTTACCATCCAGATGTGCTTCAAAACGGTTAAGATCAAGCTTTAAGCCTGGAGCAATCTCATAAACCCCTGCTGCAGTCTGCCACCCAATGCGCCTTAACACCGCCTGCACTCTGGCGACCAGTTCTTTGGCAGAAAAAGGCTTAGTAATGTAATCATCGGCACCTTTATCCAGACCAGTGATTCTATCCTCAACTCCAACTCTGGCAGTTAACATGATGATAGGCATTTTGTCGTAAGCTGGATCTTTCCTTAGCCCGGCACAAATCTCCATCCCATCTGCATCAGGTAGCATCAAATCCAATATCAACAGATCAGGTTTTTGCTCCGATAACGCCGAGAAAAGCGGCTCAGCACGTTCAAAGTTGCGCGTGTCAAATCCCGCTTTATGAAGATTCAGACTTACCAGCTCTAGAATATCTGGTTCATCATCTACGATATAGATAAGCTTAGACATCTATAGCTCCTGATTATGTTTGATAACGCGTCCGAGAGCAAGATAAACAGTATTCTCAGCAATATTGGTAGCAAGGTCGCCGATTCGCTCCAAATTCTTGGCTATCCTGAGGACATGCAAATACCGCTCAGCATGTGCAGAATCACCCTTGATCCCAGTCAACACCCTGTCATATATGGCTCTATTGAAGGCATCAATAATATTGTCATTGGCGCAAACTGCTGTCGCAGCGTCGGTATCTTCATTGAGAAATGCGGTTATGCTATTGGTCAACATTTCCATAGTGGCTTCCTGCATCTGCCAGATATCGGGGAAATCCAATTCATAGGATTGCAAGTGCCTTGCACTCTCAGCGATATTGACCGCTTGATCTCCCAGCCTTTCCAGATCGCTATTGATACGAAACATCATCATGATCCTGCGTAGATCCTTGGCTTCTGGCTGAAACAGAGCGATCAGGTTGATTGCCAGAGTGTCATTTTTCAGTTCGAGTTCATTGACTCTGGCTTCCAGGGCCATTACCTCATCGAAACTACTGCTTTCTTTGGGATTGAGCTGAATCATGGCAAGCGATAGCATTTGCTGAATCAGCGCAGCCGATTCTAAAAGCTTTGCCTTCAATTCCTGAATTCTATGTTCCTGCATTTTATCTCCAGTATTCATCCATTATATTATAATTGTACATACATCATTTGCCATTAGCTAATCTTATGCTTAACCAAACGCTCCTGTGAGGTACGCTTCCGTTCGTTTGTCTTTGGGCACTGTAAAGACCTGAGATGTTTCTCCAAATTCCACAAGTTCGCCAAGATACATAAAAGCTGTATAATCCGAGATCCTTCCTGCCTGAGCAATATTATGAGTTACGATCAGGATGCTAACCTTTTCTTTCAGATCAAGGCACAATTCCTCTATCTTTGCTGTGGATTGCGGATCCAATGCGCTGGTAGGTTCGTCCAGCAACAGGACATCTGGGCTATTGGCCAATGCCCGGGCGATACACAACCTCTGCTGCTGCCCACCTGAAAGGCACATGGCAGATGAATTCAAACGATCTTTCACTTCATCCCAAAGCCATGCAGCTTTAAGGCTTTCCTCTACTCGGGTATATATATCACAACGAGAGTGTTTTCCTTGTATTACAAGACCGTAAGCCACATTTTGATAGATCGTCTTGGGAAAAGGATTAGGCTTCTGAAAAACCATCCCCACTTTAGCACGTAATCTGGATAGATCTACCTTATCTTCATAGATATCAGATTCTCCCAAATGCACAGTGCCCGAGATTTTAAGATCTGCCGCAAAATCGTTCATGCGGTTAAAAGTCCTGAGCAATGTAGATTTCCCACATCCAGAAGGACCGATGATTGCCGTAATCTTCCTTTCATTGATGGAGATATTTACGTCCTTGAGAACATGATTTAAGCCGAAATGCAGATTCAGATTTTCTGTTTTAATTTTTACCATTGTCTTTTCTTCCTCAGATAATATCTCAATGCTAGAGCAGTACTACTGATCAGGAGTACTAATGTCATGAGCACTAGTGCAGATCCATAAGCAATTGGCACCTGTTTGGCAGGTTTTGTACCTTCTGTCATGAGAGCAAAAATATGATAAGGCAAAGCCATCACTTCATCATGGATGGATTTTGGCAATTGACGGTTAAAAAATGTTACTGCAGTATACATGATGGGAGCAGTCTCTCCTGCTACTCTGCCCACAACCAAAATGATACTGGTGAGGATGTTTGGCAGGGCAGCAGGAATCAGGATTCTTTGGATAGTCTGGCGTTTACTGGCTCCCAAGGCATAAGAGGCTTCTGAGTTATCCCGGGGGACACTTGCCAGCGCTTCTTCTGAAGCATTGATGATCATCGGCAAAGACAGAACAGCAAGTGTCAACACCCCGCTGATAAGAGAAACCTGGAGATTCAGCATATTCACGAAAAGCGCCATCCCGAATAAGCCAAATATAATGCTGGGTACTCCTGCCAGCGTATTGATCGTGATTTTTAGAGTGCTCACAAACCATCGTGGTCTGGCGTAATTATTCAGATAGATAGCAGTAAAAATGCCCACCGGCACGCTGATCAAAACAGCCAGGAATGTGAGCCAGAATGTCCCGATCAGGGCGGGTAATATCCCACCTGCCGTCATAGCCTCACGGGGGGGAGTCGAGATGAACTCCCAGGATACTACGTGGATTCCCTGACTAAAAATCCTATACACAAAGATGAGAAGAAATCCAATCGTTAGCATCATCATGAAGCCTATCAACCCGATTCCGATGGATTCCTTAAGCTTGCGTTGGCTGATCATTTCTTCCTCGCAACCAGTTCCGAGATCAATGACACTGTGAATGTGATTACAAACAGAATTATTGCTATCGCGAAGAGGGATTGGTAATGTAAATCACCTATCACGGTCTCACCCATTTCTGCAGATATTGTGCTCGTCATAGGACGTATTGAGGAAAATATTGAGTTGGGAAACTGGGCTGAGCCACCCACAACCATCAAAACTACCATGGTT
>Ga0265295_1008171_pt1 | contig 11708 bp, 9 predicted proteins | sample Munlansysbiofilm_FD_192503 | JGI IMG/M metagenome (GOLD analysis project Ga0265295, IMG submission 192503) | Leachate microbial communities from a municipal landfill in Southern Ontario, Canada - Methane capture system biofilm | ecosystem: Engineered > Solid waste > Landfill > Unclassified ... | reverse complement strand
AATCCGCCGTTTATTGGATCAAGGATGATGAGCAAAGAACAACGAGAAGATATTGCCTCTGTTTTTGGAAAAATTAGAGAAATTGGATTTCTTGATTATGTTTCTGGCTGGTACGTCAAGTCTTTAAAATATATTAAGGATACAAAAATAAAGTGTGCCTTTGTTTCTACAAATTCCATTACTCAAGGCGAACAAGTAGGAATACTTTGGAATGAACTTTTGAATAAATATGGAGCAAAAATAAATTTTGCGCATAAAACTTTTAAATGGGGTAATGAAGCTCGCGGTAAGGCAGGAGTTTATTGTGTGATAATTGGTTTTGCTAATTTTGATACTGATAAGAAATATCTTTATGAATATGAAAATATAAAAGGTGAACCCCATCAGATAACAGTAAAAAATAATATTAATCCTTACCTAATCGATGCTGAAAATATTATTATAAGAAATAGGCAAAAATCAATTTGTGATGTTCCAGAAATATCTTTTGGAAATATGCCTCGTGACGGCGGAAATTTGATTTTTACAGATGAAGAAAGAAGTGTTTTCCTAAAAGTCAATCCAAATGCGGATAAATATATAAAAAGATTTATTGGAGCGAGAGATTTTTTACATAATGAAAAAAGATGGTGCTTATGGCTAATTGACACCAATCCCTCTGAGATAAAAAATATTTTTGGAATAATGGAAAAAATTGAGGCTGTTAAGAATTTTCGTCTAAAAAGTAAAGCAAAATCGACTCGTGAATTTGCTAAAATCCCTGGATTATTTGCTCAGAGAATGCAGCCAAATTCAAATTATATTCTAGTTCCTCGAGTTTCTTCAGAAAATAGGAAATATATTCCAATGGGATTTTTTGATAAAAGTTTTATTGTTAGCGATACTTGCATGGCTATTCCAGACGCTACACTTTATCATTTTGGAATTTTAGAAAGTGAAATGCATATGATTTGGGTGCGTCATGTTTGCGGAAGACTGGAGAGTCGTTATCGTTATTCTAAAGACATTGTCTATAATAATTTTCCATGGCCGGAAAATCCGAGCGAGGAAAAAGTTAAAAATATAGAGAAATATGCTCAAGAAGTTCTCGATGTGCGTTTGAAATATTCTACAAGTTCTCTAGCTGATCTCTATGACCCACTCACAATGCCCGCCGATCTCGTCAAAGCCCATCAAAATCTGGATAGGGCAGTAGACTCTGCCTACGGCAAAAAATCTTTTGCCTCATCCGCCGAACGTATGGAGTTTTTATTCGGGTTGTATAAGAAGTATTTAAATTAGTCTATCTAGGTCGGAATTATTTGAGATAAGTATTAAAAATCAAAAAACTTGAATTTATAGAAAGTATAAAATTATAATTTAATGTAAGGATTATTTATAGAAAAATATGACTAAGAAAATTCCAATCAAAGAGCATTTGAAAAAATATTTTGAAGCAGCGGAAAAAGTTTTCGCTGATCAATTTGATTTGTCGACAGGTGCCTCGGGCGGTCACATTAGCGCAATGGGAGAGAATAGAGAAAGAATATTGATGGATTTTCTTGCCAAACATATTCCATCAAGATTTACAGTTGAGCAGAGAGGAATAATTTTTGATTCTAATTATAATAGATCTGATCAGGTGGATATTATTATATATGAGCATAATTATCCAAAACTAGGCGGTCAAAGTCCCACATTGTATTTTGTAGAGGGTGTAGGTGGATTTTTAGAAGTTAAGTCTACCTTAGATAAGAAGACCTTAAAAGATAGTTTGGAAAATATTGCATCAGTAAAAAGACTAAAAATTTCTCCAACAAATATGATCATAGGGAACATTTCTCAACCCGATTTATTATTTGGGGGTATATTTGCATTTAAAAATACTTTATCTAAAGAAGACATATTGGAAATTCTCAACAAAGCCGTAAGAGAAAAAGGAGTGAAATTGTTACCAGATTTTGTTTATTCAAATGACGGACTGTTTATCTTTAAGTCGGATCAGCACTTTATCGAGGGTAAGCCTGTGCTTAATGATTATATTTTTGTAGAATCAGAGTGTACAAAATTGTTTCATTTTTTAATTCACATATCTAGATATATAAGTGGTATGAATTTAGTCCCAATTGATTTAAGGGAATATTTTAATCAGAGCCTAGATTAAAGTAATAGCAATTAAAATTAATAATTTATAAAAAATATTTTTTATGGATCAATCAGAAGATAAAGTAGCTTCTAAAATAGATATAGATAAGGTTAGTAGGAAATTTGAATCTTTTTTGAGGCATCAGCTACCCCAGCTTTTGAATCTTTCAATCTCTAAACAGATAGCATTTGAAAGGATTTTTTATCATTATTCTGATAATTTTAAAAGATTAGCAAAAGAATGCCCAGAAGAAGCAAGTGAATTCGCGAATGAATTTATGGATAAAATCAAAAGAATAGAAAAATGGCGCAGACCAAGAGGAACTGATATAACTCCGATTATCCATAATGAAAAATTTTTCCAACAACCAAATGGGGGAATAAAATATAAATTAGTTGGTAAAAAATTATATAAAAAAGATTAGAGTAAATATTATTGAAATTAATATTATTATGAAGCCATGCCAAGATATATAAAATTTCCACCGCATTTAGATTACTTGAGAAACAAAGATTTAATATGGTTTAATCCCTGCTGGGGTTTTTATGCTTTTTGGGAGAGATTTGAAATTTTTAAAAATGAGAATGATTTAGATTATGAAGATGCATGGTTGCATAAGAAAATGAAAAATAATAAAGAAAAATATTTTGCTGCTCTTGTCGCCTTATTTTTGCAGCAAAATAATTACGAGAAGAATGGCTGGTGGTTTACGAAAACTTCTCAGGATCCCCCTGATGCTATTGTTGGAACTCCAAGGGAAACAAATATTGGAAATATAATTAGTGTAAGGGAAATAGAGATAACTGAGCATATTGGAGATGGTGATATTTTAGAAACTATTAAAAAGAAATTGGGTAGAAAGATGTATGAACCCAATACTATTTTAGTATGTTTTATTTCTCCTAAAAATATAAAAACGTTTAATTTTAAAGAGATTTCTGCAAATTTAATAAAAGAAAATTTTTCTTTAAAAAATATTTTTATTTTATTTCATGGATTTTATGTCAAATCTTCAAAAATAAAAAAAGAAGAAATTCTTTTAGAAATGCAAAAGATTTCGTTTATTCAGTTGACTCCAGTCTATAATTCTTTTAGTTTATTGCCTCAAGACTGTTGTAAAAATTTTTTATCAGGTAGCGAGAAAGCATGGCTAAAATTTTCTGGTCGTGGTTTAAAACCAGGCTTTCAGGATTCAATTTCTGATGGTGTTTATAAGATTTTTGATTAGGGTTTTAATATATAAAAAATTGATAAAATTTATAATATATATGCAGACAACTTTTTTCAAAAGTGAATTTGACCAGTTTTTATCAAGATATTATTTTTCAGAATTTAAAAAAATATATTACGATTTCGATTGGAGCTATGAGAATAGGAGATGGATTAGAAAAAATATTGAGATAAATGAGTTTTGTTATCTGATTTATTTGACCGATAAATATTGTTTAAAAATTTATTCCAGTATAGAAAGAGGGGATAAAAAATCTCGTGGATATGGTCTTGATGCTATTAGGATTGTGCCAATAAGAAGAGAAGATTTGAAACCCATTAGGATAAAATTTAAAAGAGTTAATAGGGGATTTAATTGGAAAAATAATTTTAGATTAAGGATATCTGAGATATTAGAAAATTTGGGAAATGATATGAGATGTCCCAGATGCGAAGCTAAATTGGTTATGCGTAAAAACATAAAAAGAAGAGTTAATTTTTTGGGATGCTCAAGATTTCCAGATTGTAATGGAAATAGAAATATAGAAGTTAAATGCTAAATGTACTTTTCAGTGAAAACAATGATCGTATTTGAAGCCTAATATATACGGTGTTAAATTTGTCCATTTGCGACCGGATGGATATTCCTTCCGGTGTTGCATATCCGATTTCCAAGCCAAAAAAAAGTAATACGAGACTACGGCCGTAAATAAACGTTACTTTTTTATTTTTTATCTTCCTTTGGAAAAAGTAATACGAGAGCACGGCCGTAAATAAAAAACACTTTTATTTTTTTGAATCATTTTGTCTCTGCGAGTAATTTGAGTACTCTCAAATTGCGTGGCAGTCTAGAAATATTAGCAGTGGTTAAATTTCTGGATTGCCACGTCGGAGTACCGACTCGCAAAGACAAATATCAAACACTTGTTTTTTTATTTTTGTTATTTTTTAAATTCATGGTCGGATAACCGGCCATGAATCTTTTTTTGTGCAGATATTGGCATATTTTTCAAATTTGATTTAAAATATAAGTAGTTTGATTTGGCTAAAAATCAAGTTTTTATTAATTTTAAAAGTATGCAAAAAAGAAAGAAAATGAAAGGGATCATTTTGGCCGGAGGAACAGCCACGCGACTCTTCCCGATGACCGCCACCACCAGCAAACAACTCTTGCCGGTTTATGACAAACAGATGATTTTTTATCCGCTTAATACCTTGATCAAAGCGGGAATCAAAGACATTTTGATTATCGTCGCCCCGGAGCATAGCGGACAATTTTTGAATTTATTGGGGGCGCTTTTTCGCAAATATGATATTCACATTTCCTTTGAAGTGCAATCGGTACCGCGCGGTTTGGCGGAAGCGTTGATTCTCGGAGAAAACCATATCGGCAATGACAATGTAGCTCTAATTTTGGGAGACAATATTTTTGAAGATGATTTCTCCAAACAGATAAAAGAATTCAAATCCGGCGGGCATGTTTTTGCCAGAAAAGTGGCCGATCCGGAAAGATTCGGGGTGGTAAAATTCAACAAAAACAACAAGGCGGTGGAAATCGTCGAAAAACCCAAAGAGTGGATTAGCGATTATGCGGTAACCGGACTTTACCTTTATGACAATCGATGCGTGGAGATTGCCAAGAAAATGAAACCGTCCGATCGGGGAGAAATTGAAATTACCGACATCAATAAAGCTTATCTAAAGAAAAGAGAACTGGAAGTGACTTTATTTGAAGGAGAATGGTTGGATGCCGGAACACCTGATTCTCTCTTGGAAGCCAGTTTGATTGTCAAGGAAAAAGGTATTTCCAAAAAATTTCATCCGATTTTAAATGAGGCCATAGAGGAATTTGATGAAGAATTAAAAGTTAGATCAAAAAAGAGACTGCAGTAGCAAATATTAATTTACTTAATTTCAAATTTAAAATTTTGAATTTAAAATGAATTTTAAATGACTCAATGACTAAAACTAAAAAATATAGAAAGTAGAATTTGTAAATACATTGTTGAATAATCGATAAATAAAAAAATAAATAGCCGATATTTGTCTTTGCGAGTCGGTACTCCGCGCGGCAATCTAAAAATTCAATCACTGATAATATTTCTAGACTGCCACGCAATTTGAGAGTACTCAAATTACTCGCAGAGACACAATGATTCGTTAACTAAATAATAACTAATTTAAAAAAATAAATTTATGCAAAAAATAAAAAAAGCTATTTTGCCCGTGGCCGGATTCGGAACCAGATTCCTGCCTGCTACCAAAGCGCAACCCAAAGAAATGTTGCCCGTAGTGGATAAGCCGGTGATTCAATATTTGGTGGAGGAGGCAGTGGCCTCGGGAATTGAGGAAATTGTTTTTGTCACCGGTCGAGGCAAGCGAGCGATTGAGGATCACTTCGACACCTCTTTTGAGCTCGAGCATACTTTGGTGGAAAAAGATAAAAAGGATTTAGTGGAAGCGGTGCAAAGAATTGCCGGTTTGGCTAAATTTTCTTATGTCCGACAACCGCAACCTTTGGGAGACGGGCATGCTATTTTGCAGGCGGCCCACCTGGTCGGCGATGAGCCGGTCTTGGTGATTTTTGGTGATTGTCTTTATGACAGTCAGGTGCCGGCTTCCAAGCAGTTGATTGAAACTTTTGAAAAATACGGCGATCCGGTTATCGGTCTTAGCGAGGTGGAAAAGAAAGATGTCTCCAAGTTTGGCGTGATTGACGGGGTGGAATTGGATAAACACACTTGGGAGATAAAAAATATGGTCGAAAAACCGAAAGTCGAAGACGCTCCGACCAATCTGGTGGCGGTGGGAAAATATGTTATTACGCCGGAAGTTTTCCAAACTTTAGCTACGATGAAATACGGTAAATCGGGAGAAATAAGACTGGCGGACGCTTTTGACATAATGCTAAGCGAAAACAAGCCTCTTTATGGAAAAATTTTGGAAGGCATCTGGCTGGATACCGGCAATAAGCTTAATTTTATGAAAGCGGCAATTCATCTCGGACTTAAACATCCGGAAATCAAGGATGATTTGAAAAAATATATCAAAGGATTAAATTTATAAAATAAAAAATGGATCAATTTAAAATTCTAGGAGTAAAAATTGACAATCTTTCCAAAAAAGAAATCTATTTAAAGTTGGAAGAATTTTTGGAAAGCAGGGAATTAAACCACATTGTGACCGTTAATCCGGAGATAATCCTCAGGGCCCAAGAAGATCCGATTTTCCTTAAAATTATCAACAGAGCTTGTCTTTCGGTAGCGGACGGAATAGGGGTGCGCTTCGCTTTTTGGCGTTTTGGCAGACATTTAAAATGCAGATTGACCGGGATTGATTTGACTTGGAAAATATTGGAGTTGTCTAATCAAAAAAAACTCGCTATCCTCTTGGTTTCCAATAAAAACGGTCTCAGTACTTGGCAAGAGACCAGAGAAGCCATTTTGAAAAAATATCCCGATTTAAAAATAAACGGAATCAGTATCGATCCGACTGCCGGACATTATGACCGGAGTATTGAGTTGGCTATTCTCAAGAAAAAAGAAGGGCATATATCTTATGATGTTTTGCTTTGTAATCTCGGCGCTCCGCATCAAGAAAAATTTATCGCCGAACTCAATCGTTGGAGCGACTGGTTTTGTCTGGCAATGGGCGTGGGCGGGAGTTTTGATTTTATCACTGGCAAGGTTTCTCGGGCGCCAAAGTTTATGAGAGTTCTGGGTTTGGAGTGGCTTTGGAGAGTCTTTAGTCAGCCGGCAAATAAAAATGAAGGTTTCAAATTTGTTTTTTTGAGAATAAGACGAGTCTTGAAAGCGATAGTAATATTTCCGATTAGAGTTTTATTTAATCGATAGGGGAATAAAAATAAAAAAATTTTAATGAAAAAAATAAACAAAAAGACAGTATTAGTTTGCTTTTTTTTGGGAATTATTTTTTTGATTTTTCCAAATTTTTCCCAAGCCGCCTGCGACTGCGGTTCAACCGACAGCGCCAACCCTTGCACCGGTCAATCTATTTCCGTGACTGTCACCGCCGGCACACCCAACGGGGGAGTTGCTGTTAATAACATCTACAATTGGTCTTTTAATTCCGGAGGAGGAGACGCTTTTTGCGGTCAATTTGCCAATGGGGATTATTGGGTCGCCCCGGCAGCCGGACAAACCGAGGTTGCTGTCACCGGTATTACCAGTAACGGAAATGTGAGTGCCGACCTAAATCCTCGGCTTGAATCTATGGGTCTCTTGGACGGCTCCAAAAATTACGGAAACTATAGCGCTTCGGAAAATATAATTCCCATCCTTCCGCAAAGTTATTCGGGAATTAATTCGATTGTAGCAGCTATAAAAAGAAACGAGGCGCTGGAAGGCGGTTGCGGAACTCCGGCCATCGTCGGAGAATGCGCCGATTCGTATAATGTTTTAACTATTTTGAATTCAATACCGGAAAACGCCGGCGCTACAGTTATCCGACCTAATATTACCGGAGAAACCAAGGAATTGCTTACTTTTTCCGATTTTGATTTTACTCGGTTGCCGAGTTATGATTTTTTGACCGGACTGGATGCTACCGGCTATGAAACAATTCGCCGACGTTGGTCGCACAGTACGGAGATTTTCGGATTAGGAAGTAGCTTAAATGGAAATAGTGGTTATTCCGAGGGTGGTCGTGCTTTTAGGGCACATACACAGATAGATGATTATGGTGGAGGGGTAGCGGTTGCTTGGAATAATAATATGATGAATTTGTTTTCCGATAGCAACGCCCTAGAGGAAAAAATGCCCGCTATCTCGGCTATGCTAGCTTACGGTCTGGATATATATCATTCGATTTATGATTCTCCCTTGGAAACGAGTCGAACTTGGTTGACTGGTGCCACTCAACATCCCGGTAAACTCTTGCCCCCGGTTTTTTTATCCGCTTTAGCCAAAAATCGTAGCTATGCCGATAATTTAAAAACAGTTAGTCAACATGTGCATGATCCCGGAAAAATGGGTCCGCCGGAGTTAGCTCAAGTTGTCACCGGAAAAACCGACTATCTCTGGGGGGATATTCCCAGTCTTTCAGGAATTTATTTTCAAGGTTCCTACTGGGCCAATCTGTTTGCCTCTCAATGTTATGACGGAGCTTTAGGGGTTTGCAATCCGTCCTTGGGATCAAAAACAATGTTTGACCCCTATGGTTATATCGACGGACCACCCAATAAGCCGGGCACAAGCTATATCGGATCTTCTCTTGGGATACAAAAGGCGTTTGTGGCTATTATGATTCTTATGCCAGAGATAAGAGAAATAGTTAATTATCCACAATTAATCACTTACGTCGATAGAATATTGAACGAGGGGATAAAGACAGCTGATGACCCCTGTGTCACTCCCGATTCTCGAGAAAATCTGGAAACTTGCGACGCTTATCGTAATACCGGTTGTCTTTATTATGGGGTTACTTGGGGTCCGATTAATGTAATCGACGTAACTTCCGATTGTATTACAACTCCCACGCATCCCTATAATAAAGCGGGCAGATTTACCGAATTGGATGGCACTCATATCGGTATGACTTATACCAGCGGACAAGTGGAAAGCAATTGGAACACTATCAGAGCGCTCTATGACGGAGCTTCGCCCAACAATCCCAGCGGTTTAAATGTGTTATAATTGTATAAATGCTTAAGATAAAAAACAAAAAAATATTTAGCACAATACTTTTTTTAAGTAGTCTATTTTTATATGGAAATTATGCCAATGCCGAAGCCTTAAATCTTCCCAAGGATGAAAATGGTTGGACAATTTTTACACCGTCAGTGGACTCCGATGTGGTTTATGTGGATAGTGTTTTGGGAGATGATGTCACCTGTAGAACTTATCGTACGAGTGATGTGGAAATGGGCGCGAATCCGTTTATTCCAGTTGGTCCAATTTTGCCTTGCGCCACTTCTGCTAAAGCGGTCACTTTTATGGGAGGTGGTCAGCCGGACTGGATGCTCTATAAAAGAGGTTCAATTTTTGACACAGGCATTGTTTATGCTCGCAGCGGGAGGAGTGCGACTGAGCCGACAGTGGTAGGTGCCTATGGTGCATCAGGAGAGTTGCCAATATTTAGAGGCGGTTATGATAATAATGGTAATGTTGACACACATTGGTTGGCTATTGCCGGTTTGGATTTTTATGCAGATTTCAGAGATCCGAATTCTCCTAATTATGCCGGTGGACTGGATAATAGTGTCGGTTTATGGTTCTTTTCTCATGAGCAATATAGTATGAAAGGTATTTTGGTAGAGGGATGTAAATTTAGATTTTTTAAAGATAATGCTTTTCAGCCCGTTAATGCTAGTGATAATAGCGGATTGACGATCCGTAGAAATTTATTTGCAGATAATTATTCTATTTCCTCAGCTCATTCGCAAGGTTTGTTGGTTTCAAATTTTAACGGTTTGCTTATTGAGGAGAATGTCTTTGATCATAACGGTTGGCTGGTTCAAAATGATTCAGATGGAATCGAAGAAGTTGGGGAGGCAACTATATTCAATCATAATACTTATCTGACAAATAATAAAAATTTAATCATAAGAAATAATATTTTTGCTCAAGGCTCTAGTAATAACAGTAAAATAAAATATACTCAAACCGGAATTGGCACCGGGCTAGTTGTTGATAATAATCTTTATATCGGAGGGGAAATAGCTATTTCCATTGGAGCGCCCGATGAACATGAAATCTACAGTGTAGTTAACCCTTTTATTGCCAATAATGTCTATTTAAAACCCGGCTACGCTAATCCTACCAACAGAGAGATTGGGTGGTTTTTTTATAATTTTAATTGGGACGGAGGAACGGTGACTAATAACTATATGTTGCATCAAGACAATGATTTGTTTGGTGGCCATTTTTTTCATCTTCAATATTCCGGTCGCAATGTAAATGTTTCAAATAATATTGTTTATGACACCAAGAATATTACTCCGGTTTATTTGCTTCCAATAGAAACTGGTAACCCGAATAGAGAAGGGATTATTTTTGAGGATAATGTATTTGATGTTGAAAATAATTATATTGTGGATGCCTCAGCGCTTACGGACAGCTCGGGCTATTCTTTTGTAGAGAATCTTTATTACAGTACCAAATTGGCAGATACTTGGTTTCGAATCAATTCTTCAACTAAAACAAATGAACAGTGGATGACTTTGTCCGGTGACAATTCAACTTTTGGACAAAAAGAATTTACTGACCCAAGCCGCTCCATTGAGTCCTATATGACTTCTATTGGAGAGATAGGAGCAATAGAAAATTTCATTTTTAAAATTAGAAGTCAAAATAAATATAATTGGGACAATCGATTTGCTGCCGAGAATGTAAATAGCTACATTAAAGCCGGCTTTGTTTTTGATGATATTTTTCCGCCCAGTGCCCCAGTTGGTCTTAATGTTTTATAATAAAAATACAATTTAATTGTCAGTAAAAAATTGAAAAAAGATAAAAACATAAAAATATTTTTTAATCTTGGATTATTTTTAATCTTATCTTTTTTTATTTTTCCGAATATTTCCGAAGCGGCCACTTCCGTCTCTCAATATGGCATAACTTGGAATTTTGACGGAGATTATCCGGTGGGGCAATATGCCAACGGGGATTATTGGGTGGTGGGGCCGGTGAGAATAATAAGTATTACTCCCGATTTCGACGGATCTCATCATGGCTGGATGGTGAATATGAGCGGTTTATCACAAGGCTATGACTCCAGATCTTCAGGTTTTAACGCCTCTTTGGTTCCGAGTTTGCCTTATTCGGCCCAGCCGGGAGATGCGATAATAAAAGCGGTTTCCACTGAGCCTTTTGATATTTCTCCTCGTCCGGTTTTGAAAACAACAGCGGTATTAACCGTTGTCGGAAATATTCCGCCGGACAACGGGAGATCTGTCTTTCGGCCTTCTTTTTTTGGGACAGATCGCACGATGCATCTGGTAGATGAAATAAATCCCGCTTTATTGCCATCAATTACTCCGCCTGTTGGAGTTACCGGACCCAGCTTGGATTGGGTAAAGACTAGATTTAAAATGATGCAGTTGGATATTGATAGTTGTTGCAGCAGTGAAAATTTAAGAGCGGTGGATAATTTTTGTGAAGGAGTGGCCAGTCATGCTTGCAGTTATGGCGGAAGAGTGGCGCTTGATAATGGTGATGGGGCGCTCAGATTAATGCTCAACGATAGTTACGAAGAAAAAGAGGAAGCGCTTATTTATTACATACAATTCGGTTTGGATCTTTACTATCAAATGAAACAAGGAATAAAATGGTATCCCAATGGCGGACACGGGAGTGGAAGAAAACTGCCGATAATTTTTACCGGGATATTGCTTGAAAATGAAGAGATAAAAAAT
>Ga0265295_1008170_pt1 | contig 11709 bp, 10 predicted proteins | sample Munlansysbiofilm_FD_192503 | JGI IMG/M metagenome (GOLD analysis project Ga0265295, IMG submission 192503) | Leachate microbial communities from a municipal landfill in Southern Ontario, Canada - Methane capture system biofilm | ecosystem: Engineered > Solid waste > Landfill > Unclassified ... | reverse complement strand
CTGGTCATACAAACTGTCAATGTCATCTTCTTTGAAAACTGGCTTAATCATGGCATATACTCCCTGTTTTGTAACAATAGGGATAATATACCTCAATAAATTAATTTCTCAACCTAAACGAGTATAACAGTACTTTATTTAAATGCAAGTTTAAGACAAGTTGAGCATAAAGTCCGAAAAAAGAGCCGAGTAGGCCGTTTTGGGACACCAAGAGACACTAAGCTTTGAAAGCAGTCATAGGCGCAGATACTGCCCTGGCAGGTGAAAGAGGCCATTCACCAGGCCAGGTCGGTGAGCTTCTGATATTTTTCCCTTATAATACTGTCTTTGCTTGCCTCTCTTTCCTCAAGCAGCATCTTTAGCATTTTCATTTCAGTTTCCAGGCGTTTCAGCTCGATCTGCTGCTCTTGCTCCCTGCTCTGAAAATCATCCTCCAGCATTTTTTTCAGCTTTTGCTTGTTTTGGTAGAATTGCAGGAATTTTTCAGTGTGTTCTGTGATGCTTTTATCCTGCAACTCGGCGTTTTGCTTTTTGATGTCGGCACCCAGCAGCCTCATTTTCAATTCTTGGCGGAAGCGTTTTGCTCTCCATGTATATACGCTGGGGCTGCTTAATTTAAGTGCTTGCAGCTCCTCGTAGCCCTGCACCAGCTGTTGCAGGTACTGGCCTGCGGTCTCGGGCGAATTCAGGCAGACAAGGTGCCATTCCTGCAAAAGCTCCGGGGCATACTCCTGGTAGAAGGTCAAAAACTTGTCAGGAGAAAATTTCTCGCTGAGTTTGAGTTTTTGCAGGTATGCCGGCAGCTGTGCGGCTAGTTCCGCCTTGTCCGGTATTGCTTGCGCAAGGATTCCGGCAGGCAATACGATAGTCATTATCGCCATTGCGACAATTTTGATTTTAGGCAAGCTAAAACTCATGTTTTTACTTTAGACCCAGTCCAGGAATGAGGAGGGGCATAGTGGCGCCCTTACAGGGCGCCGGATTCAGGGGGGCCTTTACCCAGGGTACATTAGGTTGCCTCTTCGGGGCACCAAATGGACAGATTCTCAAGAAAAATTGAAATTTCAACAGAAAGTTTGCGTTTTTTATGCTATTTCATCGAGTTTTTCTGCTTTGTCCGGCTCCCTTTTCCCAACAAACCAAAACGGGCAAGCGGCTTATGCGGCACCGCAGGCGCCGCATAAGCCCTTTGTGTCTCTTTGTGTCCTTTCGTGTCCTTTCGTGTCCTCCCCCTTCGTGTGCCTTAGTGGCTCAAAGGCTTTTTGGACCTGGTCTTCTTTAGCTTAGGCTGTCAATATTTCGCGTATATGCTGATGGCTGACTTCGGCGCTTTTCAAGGCTCCCATGCTGCTGTAGTCTTGTTCATAGCTAAGCCAGTGCAGACCATGTTTTCTAGCAGTCTGGATGACGGCGGCAAAATCGATCACCCCATTGCCCAGCTCGGTGATTTTGCCGTTCTCGTCCAGGTCTTTGAGATGCAGCAAGGGGATGATTTTGGCCCATTGCTGCAGATGGGGGACTACTTTTTCGCCGCCGGCATGTATCCAGGCTGTGTCGGCCTCATAGAGCAGGCCTTCGGTCTCGTTGAGCAGGTGCTCCAGATAACTATGCTGGTCGAGCTTGGCAAATTCGTGCGCGTGGGCATGATAGCATACTTGGCAGTGGTTCTCAGCTGCGCTGCGCACTGCGTCTTTGAGCAGTGCAAGGCAGCCCTGGAAATCGTTTTGCAGACTCTCTTGCGAAAACCCCAAGGTAAGATAGCGGCAATTTAAGGCTTTGGCATAGGCATAGACCTGTGCTTTGGGGTCGGCCAGGTTTTCCGCCTTTTCATAGATGCCGCAGACCGGCAGCGATTTTTCCGCGAGCAGTTTGGCCAGGGCCTCAGGCTGCATTCCACCATAGAAAAAAGCCAGCTCGACGGCTTCAAAGCCGATCTTGCGCAGGGCATCGAGGGTTCCGGGGAAGTCTTCGGCAAGCTCTTGGCGCACGCTATACAGTTGAATGGCGAAATTTAGTTTTGACATACCTGCTCCTGGTTTTAGTGTTTAAACTGCGAATAGCTAAATATAATGCCAAATCAGAGCTATCCCATAAGGGACGGGCAGGATTTTGGACACTAAGACACACTAAGACACACTAAGAGCTTATGCGGCGCCGCATAAGCTGCTTGCCCGTTTTGGTTTGCTGGAAAAAGAAGCCGGACAAAGCAGAAAAATTCGATGAAATCGCATAAAAACGCAAATTTCCTGCAGAAATTCTAATTTCAGACTTCTTGGTACCGAAAAGATAGCATTTTGATGCTAACATCCGTGTCTTCAGTAATTAACAATAAATTTATTTTAATGCCGCCGACTTGAAAAAGTGGAAAAGGAGTTGTATCGTTTGAGCTAAAGCCTACGAAAACCTTATCTCAAAAAGGACACAACTCCTCATGCAGCTTAATCTAGCACTTGCTCCTTCGGATTCAACTCCAGTTGCAAAATCTTTCAGTTTTCAGCGTGTGCCTTTATGCAATGCCGGCAGCCCGGAGCATCATATCACTATCTGGTTTCGGGATTTGGCCGAGATCCAAAGATATAGGGATGATGACATTGATTCGCGCAACCGCATGATCTTCACCCTTGTGGATGGAAACCAGATAAGCCAGAAGCGCGTTGCCGATGCGCTGGGGCTTTCCCATAGCCTAATCAAGCAGATTATGAGGCAAATGCGCGCCACCCAAGGTCTGCCCACTGCACGTCGCACCCGGGGCGAAGCCCGAGTGCTTACCGAAACTGTTGTTGCCCTGTTAAACGAGGAGCTCTCAAAAGGCCGGCAGCTTACGGAGTTGGCTCAGGAGCGCGGCATTTGCCTGTCCACGCTCAGGAAAGGGGTAAGCCGCGGAGTGCTGATGCATCCTCTGCCGCGTCCGGCATGCAGCTTGTCATGTTTTGGCGGAGCGCCTGCGTCAGCGCCTGCTTCCTCATGCCCTGCTTCAACACCCAGCACCCAGGGCGAGAGAGCCCAAGTGGATGTGAACGCTTCAGAGGGTCTTGGCACGGCCTGCGTCAGAGTCATCGAACGCACTCTTGGCCTTATGCGAGGGGGGAAGGCCGTCAGCGACTTTGAGCCGTCTGAATCCCTTGCCTGGGGCGGCGTGCTCACTGCGCTGCCCGCGCTGTGCGCGGAGGGCCTGTTCCGCTCCACCGGCCTCATTACCGATGCACTTGACAAATGCTACTATCAGGCCACACACCTGCTGATTCTTCTGGCCATCATGGCGCTTTTGCGCATCAAGTCGCCTGAGCAGCTGCGCGGCTGGGCCCCCGGGGAACTGGGGCGGCTGATGGGGCTGGACCGCATTCCCGAGGTTTCCACCTTGCGAAGATACCTCGACAAGGCCGGTGCGCAAAGCTCGGAATGGCAGCATCGTCTGCTCAAGGAATGGTTCGAGCGCCAGGCTAAGGAGGAGGCGGACGACAAAATCACCTTGTATTTGGACGGGCATATTCATGTCTATACCGGCAACATGACTCCGCTGCCCAAGCGCTACTCCACTCGCCACCGCCTCTGTGTGTCCGGCATCACAGATTATTGGGTGAACGACCGCAAGGGACGTCCGCTGATGCGCATCGGCAAAGTGATTGACGAGGGAATGCGGCAGACGGTTTTTAACGAGCTTCTCCAGCAATGGGAAAAACATGTTCCCAAACCGGACGAGTCATACCGGGAAACCCATCCCGACTGGGTTTGGTTTCGGCTGATATTTGACCGGGCGGGAAGCAGCGCCGCGTTTCTCGGCGAGCTGAAAAAACACCATATTTTGGCAATGACCTACCAGATGCGCGTAAAAGAGCAGTGGCCTCTCAATGAGTTCAGCGAGGTCACCGTGACTTCGCCGACAGGCATAAAAACCGAAATGCTGCTGGCTGAACGCCTGATCAACCTCAAGGCCACAAACGGGGAAACAGTCGCGGTGAAGGAAATCAGGAGAATGCGCATTGGCCAGAAAAGCGCCTATCAGACTTCGATCATCACCACGGATTTTGACCTCGGCATGACTGAGGGGGCGGCACTTATGTTCGCCCGCTGGAATCAGGAAAACTACTTCAAGTACATGGCCGAGCAATACGGCCTGGATCACCTTCTGGAGTACGCAACCCAATCTTTGTCTCTGTCCGAAAACGTGGTCAATCCGCGCTGGCGCGAGGCGGAAAAACAATGCAAAATGGTACAGGGAAAACTTGATTCGCTGCACAAGCGTTTCAGGAGGTCCTACGAGGATCTTCCGGAGGACGGCAAGGGTGCCGCCTATGAACAAAAGATGGCCAAAAGAGAGGAGCTGACCGAGGAAATAAGACATCTGGAGGCCGAAAAGCAAGAGCTAAAGGCCAGACTTAAGGAAATACCGCGCAAGATAACGCTGGGAAGCCTCGATGATGATGAGCGCTTTGTCGCTTTGGCCGAGGATCGAAAAATGTTCGTCGACGTTGTAAAGATGGCTGCCTACAGAGCAGAGACGGCCATGACTGAACTGATTCGGGAATGGTTCGATGCCTACGGTGACGAGGGCAGAACCATACTGCAAAGACTGTACAGGCAGCCAGCCGACCTGACACCGAATCCGGATACCAAGACACTGACGGTCACGGTCTATCCCTTACCGGAAAAAAGGCAGTGCCTTATTGCGGAAAAAATATGTGAGACATTGAATGAAAGTGAAACCTACTACCCAGGCACAGAATGGAAGCTGTGCTACAAAATGCTGACGGCGGATTGCGACGACGGGTTGTGAGCGCAACGGGAAGCAGGACAATTCATGTTATCTTCGGTACCAAGAAGTCTGAATTTTAGACGAAAACTACTTGGTGTGTCTTAGTGTAGCTTCGTGTGTCTTCGTGTCCAAAAAGGGGGGGATCGTAGCGCCTCTACGAGGCGCCGGTTTTGATGGTTGCCTGCACCCCAGGCTGAAGCCTGGGGTTAAGCATGGTTATGCGCCTACGGCGCAAGTAGATACGCAGTTTTATGGTGAATTGTGCTAAGGGCAAAACGGCTCATTTCTGCGGCACAATTCATCAGATGATTTTGATTTTGCCAGCAGTATTGATTCTGGATGGTTAACCACAAAAGAAAAATCTCCTGAAAAACGCATTTTTTGGGCAGAAATTCTAATTTTTCTCTGCGGTTAAGTCCATTTGGTGCCCCAAAGGGGCAACGGCAACCTAATACAGCCCAGGGTAAGCGAGGCTCCGCAGGAGCCGAGCGCCACCCTGGGTAAAGGTTCCCCCCCGAATCCGGCGCCCTGTAGGGGCGCCACTAACGGCTTTTCGGCGTTATGAGCTTTTTGGACGCGGTCTAAGTTAGCGCCAATAGGCAAGCGCCCTTGACTGCCGCCCCGTTCCATGATCCCGTCCTCATGCTTTCTTGCCTCCTGCCGGAACTAATGCGCATTTTCATCGTTTTCCAGCGTGAAGCTGAACGGCTTGCCGACATACTTGTCGCTGTCTGTGGCAGGCTTGTCCCTCTTGCGGAACAAAACCCGTATGCTAGCGCGATAGTCCCCCAAAGGCCAGTTTTTATCGGCAACCAGCTTGATAGTGCGCTGTCTCAAATCGCGTTTCTCCGCCGCAAACCAAGTGGTGGAATAATTGAGATAGCGCCATTCGGCCTTGGCGGCCTTGGAGAAAGCCCGCTCTGGCGGCAAGGAGTCAACAAACTCCTTTGGCACATCGGATTCCACAAAGCTCAGTATCCAGGCATAAGGCAAATAATCCTCTGGACACTCGGTGTTAAGCGTGATTTGCAGGCTTTCTCCCGGGGCGAGCCGGTCTTTTTCAGACTCCAGGGAAAGAGAAAAATCCGCGGCGCTCACAGCGGCAAAAAGGCAAAGAGAGGAAATGAGCAAACAAAAGAATATATGTTTCATGTCGGGACACTCCATTTTAAAGCTTCTTCCAAGGACCGGTAAAAAGTTGCAAACATCCCCAGAGCGATGACGGCCTATGGGTATTTGCCTCGTTTGACGAATGCCTGGTTAATCCAAGTCCATGAAGTCGCCACAGTTCCCGAGTCTTCCAGCTGCCCCTCGGCAACCGCTACGACCACGCCGTCCGCATATAGGACGTTGCATCTTCCCTCATGCCGGAAATGTGGCAGCCCGCCGGCCGCTTGTGCATAGTTGTTGTCGTCAAAGAGGTAGTGTTGCGAGGTTGGATTCAGGCGGCTGGCGCTGTCTCCCATTAAAATCATGGTTGAGGCAGATTTCCAGGCTTTGCTGGAAACCCCGTTGCGCACACTGCGCGGCTTGTCCCCCAGGCGTAAAAATGTCATCGTCGCCGCCTGTCCGGTTCTTCTCATCCCGTAAGTGCCGGTATCGCTGTATTTCATAATTGAACAAGGGCAGTAAACAATCTTGGCATGAGTGACAGCCTGATTGTCACTGCGGTCACGCCGCAGGTAGCCGCCGGCATATAAATCGTCGAACCAAACACGACCAGGCGTATATGACGTGACTATACAAGGTAGCCAGTCCTCAGAATCATCCATGTAAAAGTTCAACGCCAGGCACATCTGTTTAAGATTGGATTGACATTTAACTGAAATAGACTTGCTCCTTGCCTTCCCCAGAGCCGGAAGCAGCATGCTGGCAAGTATGGCAATAATCGCTATGACGACAAGCAGCTCGATAATGGTGAAAAAGCTCTGCTTCATCATGTTCAGCTCCTTTTGTTTTTTGTTTTGTAATTTTGCCATGCATCGTTTATTTGTAAAGACTCCGCTTGATGCTACAAGCCATAACAGTCGCCCAGTTTTCTGGAAGGGGGGAGAGAGTTGTGAAACGGGAAGCGTTTTTATCTTTCCTCCAAATTCCAGTCTCTCCGCCGCTGCGCACTTGAGCGAGCTGCACATTAAAGTCGCATTGCCCTCTCTGAGCCGTCCGGAGTCCCCTGGCGCGTCTTGCTTCATTTTTCGGCCTTTTCATGTTCTTCCCCGCAGGACTGAGGCATTGCCGCAACTTGGCGCCTTGAGTATACGGCGTTCCCGGTTGATTTGCACAAAGACATTGCACACATTATAATTATAGCATTGCCGGATACGATTGAAATGTTTTTTTCTGCAAATAAAATGTATAATTCTAACAACACCCCAGCCCAATCCCCCGTCCGGCTTTTGAGCTGGGGTTGCGGTCATGTCGCCGACTGGAATTATCCGGCCAGCATTATGCAAACCTCTTTTTGGCGCTGTTACCTGAATGACCGAGCTGTCGCCCATATCTGGCTGGGGGCCAAAAAGTTTTCCCTGTCAGACAAACAAATCTGTCTCATTGCTCCCGACACCGCTTTTAGCTGCGCCAACGACCAGGATTTTTGGCAGCTGTACTTCCATTTCAACCTGGAATGGACCTTTACTTCAAAGCGCAACAAGGTTCTTTTTTTGCCGGTTTGGCCTGAAGCGAAGCAGTTTTTTTCACAAATGAAGCGCAGGGGCGCGGGGATCACCCAGCAGCATTTTTTAGCGGGTCTGGGTTTTTTACACTCTGCCCTGGGAAGGCTGCCGGCGGAATTATTCTCCGGAAAACCCGTCTTGGACAGTCGTCTGCAGGGCGTTATAAAAATGCTTGATCATCCGACGATTGGCCATTTCAGCAATTCGCAGTTGGCGCAGCGGGCGGGGATGGGCGAAAATGCCTTCATTAGGCTCTTTTCAAGCCAGATAGGCAAACCCCCACAGCAATATTATCGGGAGAAAAGAATAGAAAGAGCCTGCTGGCTGCTCAATAATTCCAAGGCCAGCATTGAACAAATCGCCAATGAGACCGGCTTTGTTGACAGATATCATTTTTCCAAAGTGTTCAAAACCAGCACCGGCGAAACTCCGGCAAGCTACCGCCGCCTGCGCCAAAAAGGCAAGGCCTGAATGGGAGACCGCCAGTCCGTCTCTCCATGCCTGGCCAGGGAAGACAAAGGCGGCCTTGCCCTGCTGTGCTGCTCACCGGTCCGGGAGCCAACCGGCGGGAAGGGATATTGCCCATCAGGGCAGCAAGCCATCGAAGAACTTCTCGGCTTTGGCAAGCTGGCCGGCCAAATTTTCCCGCATGATTTTTTGGGCCTGCCCGGGGTTGTTTTCCCGTAGTAGCACTCTTGCCCGCTCCCTGACCAGGCGATACTCCTGAAGAAGCTCCTGTTCCAGCCTTTCGATTTCCGGCATCTTGTTATGATCCATGCCCGCCTCCGCCTTGAAGCGCTGAGCCTTGGCAGTCCAATTGCCAGTGTACATCTCCAAGGGCAAAGCCTGGGCCGCGAATGAAACAGCTATGACCACGCTGTTGCGCGGGGGGCCGGAAGCCAGATAGAAGGTGCTCAATTCAGGAAATTCGGCGTCCGGCTGGCAGGTGGCAAAGGCGGTGGAACTTTCCCAGCAAACCGGAAAGACCCCTGCTTTGACGTCGCCGCCACGCAGACGGCTGGCGGCAAAACAATCCTCGACCCGCACTCCGCCGTGCCGCATCGCCTCATTTAACACATCGCGCACCTGATACTCGCGGAAGGCGTCATTAGCCAGATGCTTGGAGCCATGCTTGGATAATGCCGTCACCCCGGGCAGCCGCCAGGAATTGGCGCGGATGACATAGCCGAATTCCATGACGGCGAATTGCGAGGCCAGGGCGCAAAACTCGCTCAAATACGCCTTTTGCCTATCGGCCAGGAAAAGCATGGACCCGGTTTTTTTATGGTAATATGCCCCGGCCAAGCGGATTTTTTCCAGCAGTTCGGCAGCCTCATCCACATTTGCGCAGTTTTCCAGGATTATGCGCGCAATCATGCTGGTGTTCAAACCGCAGTTGTTCCAGCCATCATAAGCGTCGGCATTGTTCATGGCCACTGCCAGGCCGGCGGCATTTATTCCCATCAAGGGAAAAGGCATGTTTATGTGACAGGAGCCAAGCCAGTTTGCCAGGCGAGTGGCGCCAAAGCGGCGCATGCTCCAATTCGCTGGAATCACGATTTTTATGAAGTAATACCTGTTTTTCGCGACAAATTTCCGGCATTAGTATCCAAGTCGTACACTCGGGTTTTTTGGAGGCAAGGCTATTTCTATAAACCAAAAAACGAAGATAAGTTCCCTTTGCCAAAGCCAATTCTTGGTCAAAGGCGGCGAACTCGTCCAAAAAGCCAGGGGCAAAGCGCTCAATGTGCATCTTGGTTTCTGCCAAATAACGCTCCAGCTCCTCGGGCGGGTCTTTCAACTCTCTCTGTTTAATGAAATCCAATATCAACTCGGCCTTGATTTGCCGCAGTTGGACAAACTCCTTGGCGAAAGCGGCGGCATCCAGCTCCAGCCCGGGAAGCAGAGCGGCCACTTCGGCATTGGCACAGCATATTGTGAAACTGGATATAAGCATAATCAGCAGACTAATTAGCATGTTATACACCTTTGCATCTCCTTATTGTAAACAACAGTGAAGCAGAGCCTAAAATTGCAAGCAAGGGGAAGAGGGGCGAGTGAAGGGGCGCGACAAATGGTTCTTAGCCGTGATGCCCCTTTGCATGAGGGCAACTTGCTGCGCCTTCGTTTGACTTGGTGTGTCTTAGTGTAGCTTCGTGTGTCTTCGTGTCCAAATTCCTGCCAGGCCAGCTTTTTGGACGGGGTCTGGCGCCAATAGGCTGGCAGCCTGGTCTGGCATTTGACGCCATTTATTTCAGCATGCCCAGGGTCATCAGCACGTATGCGCTGCTTAGCTCCGGGATGCTTTCCATCCAGCGTCCGCTTTTCTCGTTCATCCAGGAGCCGTCCTCATTTTGGGTTTCGGCCAGCTTGGCGAGCAGCTCGCTTTTCCAGGCGCGGCTGCCGCCTTTGTCGTCAAGCAGTGTTTCCTCTCCCATGAGGGTCAGGGTTTTGGCCAGCAGATGCAAATAGTAGTAGTAGCCTGCTGCTCCGGCACCCGGGTTTTCCTCGATGCTATAGTATTTTTTCAGCCAGTCGAAAGCGCTCTGTATGCGTATGTCGTCCTTGTCGACTTTGGCGTAGATCAGGCTTTTCAAGCCGGCGTAAGTCATGCTGCCATAGGAGCGCAGGGCCTCGCTGGCTCCTTCTTTCAGGGCGTCCTCCGGGCAATAGATGAAGCCGCCGCGGTCTTGTTCGGGTGCCGAGCGCACCCAGGCGCTGCTGTTGGTGTCGGCCAAGTTTTGGCACATAGTGATGAACTCGAGCGCTTTTTTCCAGGCCAGACCGGCTTTGGCGGCCTGGGCCGGGTCGCTGTTGTGGGGTTCTTTGTCCAGGTGTTCGGTAACATAGAGCGCTTCGAGGGTCCAGGCCGTATTGCTCAGGTCGGCACGCATTTTTTTGCTGCCGCCGTAGCTCATGCCGCCGGCTGAGGCCGCATCATTGTCGCCAGTCTGGGTGGCCAGCAGGTAGGCCCGGGTCTTTTTGCAGAGCTCCAGGTCTTGCGGGCGGTTGAATTTCGCCAGGGCGGCCAGGCAAATAGAGCTGTTATAGACGGCGTACATGGCACCGCCGCCGCCGGGGCCTCCACCTCTGCCGCCGCGTCCGCCTCTTTTGCTTAGCGCTTTGCCCTTGTCGGTGTCGGCGGCGGCCTGGCTCGAGGCCCCATAGATGCCGCCATCCGGCTTTGCCGCCGCGACGATGTAGTCCAGAGCCAGGTTTATCTTGGCCTTGCCTTCATCGCTCTGATACAGCGGGCTGTCATACAAGCCCATGCAGGCCAGGGCGGTGAAGGCTGGCTGAGCGGTCTCCCCCAGCCAGGAGCCGTCCTGGTTCTGTCGGCTTAAAAGCCATAATCCGGCCTTTTGCTGCATACTGCTTATCTGTGCAGACTGAGCGGTGAGCAGCAGTGGCAGCAGGCTAAAACAAAAGACAAAGCATATCCTGGTATTTTTTAACATTGAGCAACTCCTTTGTGATTGTCTGCGACAGCCGCAGCGGCACTGGGGAATATCCCTTCGTGTGTCTTCGTGTCCTCCCCCTTCGTGTGTCTTCGTGTCCTCCCCCTTCGTGTGTCTTCGTCTCCTTCCTCGTTCTTTCCGCCCCCTCAAAATCCAGTAGGCCAATCAATGAATTCGCACTTTACTTTGAACTGTTTTCGCAGTTTTTTTTGCAGTGCTTTGATGCCTGTGGTTTCGGTGGCATAATGTCCGGCGGCAATGATGCTCACTCCCATTTCCCAGGCTGGGTGCAGGTGTTGGTGTCCGATTTCGCCGGTCAGCAAGGCGTCCAGGCCCAGCTGCGCGCATTCTTCCAAGGCGTCTGGTCCGGCTCCAGAGACGATGCCCAGGGTTTTCACCATGTCGCCATTTTTGCCTGGCAGCAGCTTGCATTCACATTTTAGCTGTTGTTTCAGCGTTTGCGCCACTTCTGCGAGAGAGGCTGGCGCGGGCAGCTCGCCATAGTAGCCGATTTGCGTATCGTCGTAGACGAAGAAGCGCTTGCGTTTGCTCAAGGCCAGCATATCAGCCAGGACGGCGTTGTTGCCGATTTCCTCATGGGCATCCAAGGGCAGGTGGTAAGCCAGCAGCGAGATATTGGCGTCGAGCAGGGTTTTTAGGCGCCGCTGATGGTAGTCGGTGATGCGTTTCAGTCCCCCGCCCCAGCTGATGCCGTGGTGTACAATGAGCATATCGGCGCCGCGCTTTGCCGCCATCTCGAAGACCCGCTGGCAGGCGTCCACAGCGAAGGCGATCTTGCCGACATCCTCATTGCCCTGCACCTGCA
>Ga0265295_1008168_pt1 | contig 11712 bp, 12 predicted proteins | sample Munlansysbiofilm_FD_192503 | JGI IMG/M metagenome (GOLD analysis project Ga0265295, IMG submission 192503) | Leachate microbial communities from a municipal landfill in Southern Ontario, Canada - Methane capture system biofilm | ecosystem: Engineered > Solid waste > Landfill > Unclassified ... | reverse complement strand
GAGCAGTTTCGAGTATTCATCAAGCAAGTAGACATAACCTTTTCCAAATCCAAAGTCCTCGATATTGTTCTTTCGGTATTTCTCGCAGACTGCGTTAATACACAAAAATTCTGACCAATCCGCAGTATCGAGTATGACTGTCTTGCAGATGGTTGGGTTGTCATAGATTTCCTTAACGATTGCGATAAGTTCATTCCATGACTTGTTGCATTTGATACGTCTGATGTTTAAATTCGATGTTCCACCTTCGGTGTCGATGAATAGTGGGTCAGGGAACTGACTTGCAAAGGTTGATTTACCAATGCCCTCTGGTCCGTACACCACGATTTTTAGTGGTCGCTTTTCTTTTCCTTCAATAATGTTTAGCATTTGTTAATATCTCCTTCTTCGATAATGGTGACCTCTTCACGAGGGTCGGTCTTGGGTACTAAAACAATGGATCCAGATTGCATGGTGATGTATGGTCCAATCAGTTCGTTGAGCTTATCTTTTCCTATACGTTTCGTGAGTTCAGTGATGCCCGCTACTTTTCTAGGAGCATATGGGTCAATACCGGATGCTTCACAAACCTTAACCACGGAATCTTCATCGGCAATCTTTCTTGAACCTTTAGACTGGACGAGCTTGTAGTTTGACCACTTATGTCCATTCATCGCCTTCTTGAGAGCAAACTCTTTGATGTCTTCAGCAAATTGAATAAGTTCATCAAGATTTGGTAGAAATAGTTCAATCTCTGCATCCGTCAAAGTAGCTGCAGGTTTTTTAATGTCTTTAATGACTTCAAGATTGGTTTCTGCTCGTTTGGCACAGATGGCTTTTCCTGCACAATAGCGACAATACTTGCCAACCTTCGCTTCTGGGCTATCGACCTTTGTTCTTTCAACAGCTGGAATCAATACGTTGGTTTCAAACTCGAGTAGCTTCTCAATCGGTATTTCATACTCATTTGTGTTGTTTATCACAGGTTGGTAAATGACGATTCTTACCTTTTTCACTGGGTAGATATCCTTGAACGCTTTATAGAAATAGAGAGCATAGATGCCAAGTTGCGAATTGAATTGACCAGTCTCGCTATCAAACGTATAAACGGGACCACGACCAGTCTTTAAGTCAATAACAGTGAGTGTGCCGCCATCCACAGATGAAATCATGCCGCAATCTAGAGTACCACCAGCATCTTCATCAAAATCCATGTCTAAATGTTGCTCGATAACGATGAGAGGTTCATCATCAGATCGCTTTCTCTCAAACTCGATCGCTTGGATAACAAAGTCTGCATACCCATCAGCGATTTCTTGCATTTCTTCTGAATACATGTCCAGCTCTTTGATGACATCTTGTATTGATTTGACCTCGTCATCATAATTAGCCAAATCAAGTGACTTACTGATGAGTGCTGCACCAAGTTCATGACACTGTGTCCCAAATTCAGCTTGTGGATTTGTCTCCTGGCTGGAACCATCATTCAGCAAGGTGCTAAGTGGACAGTTCAACCAAGTACTACTTTTACTAGGGCTGTACTTTCTACTATGAGTTTTTGGTGCCAGCATTTTTCTCACCTACACTTTCATGGATTTCGATTCCTGTTACAGAGTCACTTGGAGCAATGATCAAGACGCCTCTTTTCTTACCGAATAACTTGTTAAATAGTTTTTTCGGAAAGTGCTCGACCACTGACTCAATTACGTTGTTGCTCACATCGTCTTGGTCTACCAAGTTGATGCGAACCTTGTGCCTTTTGTCTTTCATGGTTTAACCTCTTTCTAGAAGGGCTCTTTGCCTTCTATATCTAAGTCCGCACTTTTTGCCTAAAGTTCGGGTTTTTCTGAAAAATGTTTTTTTATTTTGTTTTCGAGTGTTTTTACACGTTCCGACACAGTGCTTTTGGAGAGTCCAAGATTCACGCATACTTCTGCTTGCGTTAATTCTTGTATATAGATAAGGTCGAATATCACTTGCATTGATTTGGGTAAGGTATCTACATACTTGCGGATCAATTCAAGTTTGTCTTCGCAATAATCAGCATCCTCATCGTGGGCGAGTATAGAAGCTTCATATAACAATTTGTTCTTATCTTCTTGGGATTTTTCGTCATTGCCAAAAGCATCAAGATTGATGATTCTCTTGGGTTTTTCATAAGGATTGGGTTCGTCTGGATGTTCAGCTGCCCACTTTTTCTTATTGGCGATGCGTGTCTTTCGTTCTTGGTTGTCTTCGCAGTTTATGTACTTAAGATTCGCTCTAACTTCAACATCATCTTCTTGGTGTAGATTAGTTATGTTGATTTCAGTGATTGAAGGATCGATAGTTATCTCTATCTTTCCAGTTGCACATACCTTTGTAGATTTGCCTGGTTCAAGAACTACTTTGTCGCCATTATCAAAGAAGTAAGTATATGTCGTTCTTTTCGAAGCTGGTGTTTTACGCAATTTCATAAAAAAATACCTCCGTGTAAATTTCTTTACAAATCAGAGGTAATTGCTCTTAAAAGTGTTTTTTGGACGCACTTAAAAGAATAGAGTTTGGATTACACTCTGATTCGATTATGTGCAGTCCACTCCCACAGCTTTCTGCAATATTGTGTGTCAAGTAAGTACTACGTGGGATGCAGCGATATCTTCTGCAGTAGTAACTTACTCAACACGATGCCTAATTCACTTATCTCAAATTTTATGTTTAGCAAAGAACACATCTGTGAATTGTGAATACCGACATCTTGTGATATAATTAGTCAAAAGTATACGGTTACATAATCTTACAAATATGGCCTTACACGATTGACACTTAGATTTTACATAAAGCCTTATTTATAGTGGTAATCACGAAATTAGCACAAAATTAGCAATCATAAAGGGGGTTTCATTTTGTTAAGATTATCGTCATTCTTAAACCTATCATTTAGTCATCGCTTAAGACCAAGCGACGATCAGTATACATTTGGGTATAATTTTTTTTATGAACTTGCAGGCATAGAAATTGAGAAACCTTATAATAATAATCTCTTCAATGGTGTAAGAGGACTTACAGCTGATACAAAAACTTTTATACTCTCAACAGCTGCAGGGAAGAAAAAATGTTCTCTATTTATTACGTCTTGGCTTATTCCCTCTCTTCAACCTCTTTCCATTAATGACTACTATTCAAGTATCGTTTCCGTAATTAATAGCGATGATACAATTTCGACTAAAACAAAGAGTGATCTGTTGAATTCTTACAATGTCGGGAAATATGATAAGTTCCTATTCGATTCTTTAATGTATGCAATATTTAAAGACAACGTAGATACAAAAAGCACCATCGAAGTTGATGATGCAGAATTTGTATTTGAAGCAAACAAGAAGTGCTCCTTGTGTGGTTCTTCTATAGAAGTTAAAAAAACTAAAACTACTGCCTATAAGTATGGAATTACCAATATTTTTCCTGAAGGCTTATCTCCTTCATTAAAAACAAATTTCATCGCAATTGGTAAGGAACCCTTTGACTATAATCATCGTTCAAATAAAATATGTTGTTGCACCGCTTGTGCAGATGACTATGAATCAACTCCAACTACAGATAAATTCATAAAACTGTTAAATAAAAAAGATTTTTATAATAAAGTTGCTGTTGCAAATTCAAGTCTTGAAAGAGCAAAACTGGATGATCAACTCAGTACTGTTTTGTCTAAATTAAGAAACATACACTCCTATGATGAAATAGCTGATTTTAGAAAAATCCCTCTTGAATTGAAAGAGAAAATAAATGGCAATGAGCCATTGAGATTATCTATTCAATCCGATGTTGAGGATTATTATAACTATTTAAGGAATGAATTATCAAACTTAGATGATGTCGGTAGCGAGTTCAAAATAATTGCTAGTCAGTTCCAAATAACCTACGAGAAATTAACTCAAGTAATGACAGACCAAGAAGAAATTTATAATCGCATCATTAAATGGGTACTAGATGAAATGGGATTAACTGATAAATATACCACTGCCGTTAGAATTATCGTTTCATTCTTCGTACAGAATTGTGAGGTATTCGATGAGATTTCCAAGTAAAGTAACCCCATACAAGGATAGTACTCTAGCTAAAATTCCGCTTATTCTAAAATACTTGAAAGATAAGGATTATACCGTTCTTTCCTTATTTGATGCAGTAAGGAAAAAAATGGGTATTAGGGAATACATTGATGTTCTTGACTGCTTATTCGGATTGGAGAAAATTGTATTAAAGGAGGAAATTTTGCATTATGTTGACAGAAATATATTGTGATAAATTTAAGACTGGCGGTAAGAATGGACAAACTCGCCCAGCAATAAGATTTGAAAGTGGATTAAATGTAGTCGAAGGTGATGATCATGGTTCAAACTCTATTGGAAAGTCAACATTTTTGATGATTATTGACTTCTGCTTTGGAGGGAATGATTATGTCAACGTCCTTAAAGATGTTGAAAGGAATGTCGGAACCCATACAATTTTCTTTACATTTACTTTTGACAAGCCCTACTATTTTGCACGAAAAACCAGTGAGAAGGATTTTGTCTACTTATGCAATGAGGGTTATACTTTTACAGAAAAGAAAATCCCTCTAGATGATTTCTGTGAAATATTGAAGGCTAAATATGAGATTCCTATTCTTGATTTGACTTTTCGGAGCATGATTAGTAGATTTATGAGAATTTACAACAGACAAAACTTGAATGAAATATTACCTTTACGTGCACATGAGAATGAGACTGAAAAACAATCTTTAATCGAAATGACTAAGATGTTCAATTTGTTTGAACCACTTAAAGAGCTTACAAGAATTAGTACCGAAGCAAGCGAAATGGATACAACGTTTAGTAAAGCACAAGAGTATAAGTTCATTCCTAAAATCAATGCTTCAGAATATAAAGCAAATATTAAGAAGATTGAGGAGTTAAGACTTCAAGCAGAAAATTTGGCGGATAGAAGTGAACGTGGCTTGCTCGATTTACCAGCAGAAAAAGCAGAGCAAATAGCACGATTAAAAGACCAAGTATCTGCTTTAAAACGAAATCGTTCACGATACTATAATCAACTAAACGCATATAAAAAAGATGCAGAATATGAAGTAGTTGGATTAAAAAATGACTTTTCAGATTTAACAGAATATTTCAATAATGTTAATCTAGATAATCTAGTTCAAATTGAAGAGTTCCATAGAAAAATAACTGCTATTCTAAAAAAAGAAATTAAGAACTCAATCCAGGAAATATGGAGCAACATTAATCTTCTAAATGATGCAATCAAAAGTCTTGAAGACGAATTAGCTGATATACAACAAACAACTAATGTTTCTCGTGTGGTTCTAAAATCTTACTACACTATTGAACGTGAGGTTGAAATTCTTCAAAAAGCTAATGACCATTATCTAAAAAAAGATGAGCTTCACAAAGACGCTCAAGATAAAGAAAAAGCGTTATTCGATAGAACTGCTATCCAATTAGCCGACTTAACCAGTAAGATTAATACAAAAATGGCAGAGATCAACTCAAACTTCTATCTAAATGAAACTAATTCACCAATTATTGCTACTCCATCAACTAAAAAATACTTATTTGAAACTCCTGATGATCAAGGTACAGGATGCAGATATAAAGGGATGATTACTTTAGATACATCTATTCTTCTCTTATCATCGCTACCTGTTATTACTCATGACTCTGTAATGTTTGTGCAAATGTCATATGCACGTGTGGAAAGAACATTTAATCTCTATAGTCAAATTGCCAATAAACAGATTTTCGTTGCTGTGGACAGAACAACCAACTTAAACGAAGAGGCAAAAAGAATTATTGATACACATAGAAAACTTCTACTTTCTCCTAAAGGGAATGAATTATTTGGTTGGTACTGGGGTCAACCAAAGGAGCAAGCATAATGATTAGCTATAATAAGTTATGGAAATTGCTAATTGATAAAAAACTAAACAAAAAAAAGCTCATTGAGCTCTCTGGTGTTAGTTCTTCTTCAATCGCAAAGATGACTAAAGGGCAGAATGTGACTACAGATGTTCTGTGCAAAATTTGTCAAACACTAAGTTGTGATTTTAAAGATATTATGGAGTATATCCCAAGTTAGTTTATCGATTAAATAGTAACAATGAATATCAGGAGGTATGAGAATGTCAGAAATTAACCTATTTGAATTAATATCAAATGGCCAAGCTAATGAAATTACTAGTTCGTCTTTTTACATCGAGAAGAAATTACAATCCATAATTGAAAAGAATATGTCCACTTTTTTTGGTGTTCGATTTATCGAATCAGAATATCGAATTGATAATGGCAGAATCGATAGCCTTGGAATCGATGAAAATAATAACCCAGTAATATTCGAGTATAAACGCTCATCAAGTGAGAACGTAATCAACCAGGGACTATTTTATATGGACTGGCTAGTTAGCCATAAGGATGCTTTTTATGTCTTAGTCATGAAGAAGTTGGGCAAAGAAATCGCAGATAAAATCGACTGGTCATTACCAAGACTATATTGCGTGGCTAACAACTTCACTAAATTTGACGAAAATGCTATAAGACAGATGTCTAGAAACATATCACTTTATCGTTATCGCTTATATGGTGAAAAACATATCTTGTTTGAATTATTAGGCTCCAATGTTGTCAATAAGGATCAAAGTGATCAAGATGGAAACGTAGTTACCCAACCTGACAAGAAGTACATAGATCAAACATTTTCTGCTAGATATGAAAAAGCTCCACAAAAAATTAAGGTTCTATACGAAAACATCAAATCTTATACACTTTCACTTGGAGACGATGTCACAGAAAATCAACTGAAATTATACACAGCATTTAAAAAGATAAAGAACTTCATGTGTGTTGAAATTCATCCTAGTACAATAATACTGTATTTGAAATTGGATCCAACTAAAGAAACTTTAGTCAGTGGCTTTTCAAGAGATGTTACTAACATTGGTCATTGGGGAACAGGAGATTTAGAAGTCACTATTACAGATGATACTACATACGAACAAGCAAAGAATTTAATCGAAAAAGCATATTTTAACAACTAAGATCTATATCTATAAAGCAAAAAAGCGACTCAACTCAATTAAGAGCTGGGTCGCTTTGTCATTTATCTATCTAAATCAATATTTCACTATGCCTCATCGCCCCATCTATCCCATCCTGGAACTTCTCTTCTAGCAAATAGTTCTATCATTTTTTGTTCTCCAAAAAGCCTTTCTATCCTCCTCATTATTTCATCGGGTTTGACAGAATGACCTTGTCTTGGATGCATTAATATTTGAGGGACAGTTTTGTCAATGGATTTTATATGCCCTCTCATGGCCAATAAACATAATTCTGCATTCGCTTTTGTATAACTCCCCATACCAGCCAAAGGCATACCATCTTTTCTTGTCTTAACCCAAGTAAATGCACAAGTTTTATATTTAAATCCCCAAGCCTCGATGACTTTAAAAACATCTGGAAGAGTTGGCATTGTCACCCAAATAAATAGAGCACAATTTTTCTCTCTAATCTTTTTTATATATTCACCTAATTGACATATCTCATCAGTGCTCATTGTCTTATAGTGTTTCTCAGGTGCAAAGTTGCCTCCGGTTTTTCCTGTCCCCCATAAATATGCCCACGGTGGATCTGCGTAAATAATTGAATACTTTTTATCTGTATTTCTAATATCAATTTTCATATTTATCCAATTCTTTAGTTAAAAACAGTAGTACTGTTTAACTTCATTATGCTTTAGTTTATCAAAAAAGACTTTTGCAGCAATAGTTGGATTGAGTTGTCTAATTGATTTAAAATTGCATTTAAGTGTATCATTCTCAATTATACTATCCTCTAAATAAACAAAAAATAGGGGAGTGATCTTATAACCCGAAATGGCATTATCTCCACCACGTTCTTTTCTAACTTCTAATCTATTTAGCGGTAAAGTAACAATATTATTCTCAATCTTGCCGTTAAGATTGAAAATAAAACGTTGTAGTGATTTAGGTGTCCAAACAGCGTAGTGATTTCTTCCTGAAGGCCGTATTTCTCCTTCTACTCTTGCCCATAATTGGATTTGATTAATTGGCATCATAACAAGAAACCCATTTACATCTTCAGTACAACACACATGAGCATACTTATTGGAAGATGAGTAATTATCAGAAATCGCTTGATTAATGCTATCAAAAGTGAAATCATTGATGTTGCTTCCCATATGCTCAAAGAAATTGAGCCCTAAATGCTGTTTAAGCATTTCTGTAAATTGTGGATATTTCGAGCTAAATTTAATGTTCGTTATTAATTTTCCATCTTCGCCATACTTTGGTAAATCAGGTTCAGAAGTCTTCGCACCAGGTTCTTTGAATTCTATAGTATAGATATTTAGATCAATTACAGTAATGAGGGCACTATCTATGCCACCATGACCTCCTGCTTGTATAAGCATTCTCTTTCTATCAGCAGTACTGTAAGAGTATCTTGGAACCAGTGAATATGATTTTAACAAACTTAAAACAGTTTGTGGAATATGCATAGCAGATTCTCTACAATTATGAAACACTTCCAATTGAAACATATTGGCTAATGTTTGAGCATATACACATTCACTAAAAACTGCAGATTGGATATTATTACCATAAGTATAACTTTGTTCAATCTCATTATTCAAGGCAGGACATAGTTTACCCAAATTATAACTATCGGGAACCTGTTTTCTTGCAGTTGCTAATTTCCAAATATTTGTTCTTTGAGATTTATCTAGCAGAACTTTCGTTGGTTTGATTTCATAGAAATCCTTCATTATTTCATATTGTGGTTTAGTTAGTGGTATTTTATTGTCCATTTTCTTCTCCTTTAATTTTTTAAGAAATTTCAAGCACATACCAATTATCTCCTAGAAGAGAATCACGCTCTAAGTTTGTCAATGGATAATCTGCTCTATCTGCATTGGTTCTAATTTCGTCTTGTTCAACAGTAATTAGATCGACTGTTTGTATGGTTTTCAAATACTCTGATAAATCGATAAGTATTTCTTGTTCAGAGACTTGAGATTCCATGTAATTTTTGATTCTATCATTCAGAAGTGAAAGTATTTTTTTATTAGATGGATTATGATCAAAATGAAATAGTTTTCCAATATTAATTCTGTTTTGAGCACCTTTTGCATTATGATAGAATGCCAGATGTCTGTTTACAAGGTCTTTTTTGTTTAGCCTAACAGTATTACCATCTTCTATAACATCAAAAGAATTCTCTTTAAGCAGATTCAGCGCTGATCCACTTATTCTTTTGGGTACAAAAACTGGACTTAACTGATACCATGAGGCACATAGAGTAGAATTACCTCCACCACCTTTAAGAAGTTTCTTTAAAAACTTGTCACCATAAGCACCCGAGAAAATTCTAAAATAAAAAAGTGCTGTATCTTCAATCCACTTCTGTTTTTCAGTCATCTTCACCAATCTCCGTTATATTCCCAAAAAAAGAATTTTTGTGTACTAAATCAAATGTTGATGCTTTTGAAGTGCATGATAATAGTCTTAAAAATCTATTATTTAATGCATCTCGATATTTTCTTGGAAACTTGATATTTTCTTGTATGTTTCCAGCATTCATTTTTGTTACAGTATATATATTTTCATTTTCTATCATCTCAGTGGTCATTTGTGAAAAAAAGTTTTTATCATCACCTGTCAATAAATCATAAAAAATTGGCAACGAGTTGAATAAACTAACAGGATAGGTTATTCCACCATCATAAACTCTCCACCACCAGTATGCAAAACTAGAATTGATTAGGCAGTATAAAAAATTGAATTTATCAACATTATCTACAGATACAGTTAAAAATCCACCTCTGTTTAATTTTTTTTTCGAAGCGGTAGTAAAATATCTACATGTGTTTGGCATATAAAGTGTGTATTCACTTTGTGATTTTGAAATAAATTCATTAGCGATGGTGGTTGATTTAGATTTCCAATTTTCTAGGCAATCTTCCAGTTCAGCGTGACATCTTGCAAACATTCTTGATTTTGAATTTGTTGTTTGGTATTTTTTAGATAAAAGTTTCTTTAAGACTTCTGAATCAAGTACCATATCTCTTTCTTCATTTTTAAATCGAATCAGTGGAGTAGTTCTAAAACCTTTGATATGGCTTGTATTTTGTACAACCGTAATTGCAGCCCTCACCGAGTTTGCTGTATTCGAATTGAAAATCCCATGTTTTCTACCATTGAATATATTCCCTGGGACATTATCGAATGCGACAATAAATCCATCGAACTCACTAAGTAAATTTCTTAAATCTTGAAACTTCGATCCGCCAAGAAAACTGTAAGGAGTAATAATAACCGCTGGATTTCTAGAATCAATGATTTTTTCCATGAATGCGGCATAGAACTCTTTCGTATTTGATTGTATATTTGAATTTTTCCAACTATCTGAAACGATATCAAACTTTGCATATGGTGGATTTGAAATTACTTTAGAGTTTTGTGGAAGTTGAATTTTATCACTTAGGAAATCCCCATATATCACATTTATTTTACTTAAATAACTAATTCCATATGTCAAAGCAATTGAGTACTGGGCTATTGTAATAGCCGTTTTGTCGAAATCATATAAATATATACGTTCCTCGTCCAATAGTTTTTTAACATCATCTGGTTTTAAGATTGATAAATAGGACAGGATAAGATTTCCAGTTCCACAACCAACATCACAAATGTTTAATCCTACCAATTCATATAGCCATGTCGCCATCAATTTGGATACATCGGATGGAGTATAATATTGGCCGGATTTCTTTTTGTTGTTTTTGTCTTGCTCTGCAAGCCCCGCTTCATATAAGGATCCAAAATTAGTGGGATTTAAAAACTCATTGCAGCCGTTATATGTTACATGAAACAGAATGTGTGCCCACGTTTTTTCTAATCCTATTTCGTTCACATTATTAATATATTTATCGATATTGTAATCTTCAAAAGAAATTGACAAATCAGATAATTCTAGTAAACCGACTGCGATAGGTGCTATATCGAAAAGTGTATTCATTTCATTATTTTGTGAATTCTTAAATTTTGGGTAAACTTTTGTCGCCATATAATAACCTTCTTTCAAGAGTATGACATTTTGTATCAAAATTATAGGTAATCATATAGTCACAAGGTGACACAATATAATTCAATCATTTATGTACAAAATAATAAATTCAAATTTCCCGCAAATTATTAACTCCTTTTATTGTAGCATAAAATGATATATAAACCTACCCTTATCTCAATCAAATATGAACTTTTGAATAAATTTCAAAACAGGCCATTTAATATTCGATTTGCTAAATATAATACATAATCGTGTAAATATTTTAGCACCCCACACCAAATCGTGTAGTTTTTTTAGCACCCTACGTTCATATCGTGTAGAAATTTTAGCACCCCTCAGTCATATCGTGTAAGAACTGAGGTTAGAGATGTAAATCGATCATCAGTTTCAGCTATTTAAAAATGACATCATCAAGCTAAAAAACGTGAAAATCGACTAAAAATTGGCATATTTCGACTGTTTTGGCTAAATTTAAGCACAAAAAAAGGCCTGATTATTGTATCAGACCTATTCTAGTTAGATGGCGGAGAAAGAGGGATTCGAACCCCCGCGGCGACTTCTCGCCCTACTGGTTTTCGAGGCCAGACCCTTCAGCCGGACTTGGGTATTTCTCCAACAA
>Ga0265295_1008166_pt1 | contig 11716 bp, 14 predicted proteins | sample Munlansysbiofilm_FD_192503 | JGI IMG/M metagenome (GOLD analysis project Ga0265295, IMG submission 192503) | Leachate microbial communities from a municipal landfill in Southern Ontario, Canada - Methane capture system biofilm | ecosystem: Engineered > Solid waste > Landfill > Unclassified ... | reverse complement strand
GCCACCAATACTCTTGCCGGCTTTAATATCTTGAGCAAATTGCTCTACGTCTATTTCTATCTTCATATCTGTGTCCTTGGGTATTTGTTATTTTACCCGATTGACACAGAATTCTGAACGGTCCCAAAAAAGAAAATAGGGGTTGATACTTCACCTTTAAGCACTTTTCCACCTAATGCAGTTACTTGATTAAAAGTTAACCACTGATTGGTTTTGTATCCTTTTTCTTGTGCAATCATCCAAAGGAAAAAGACATTCAAGCCTCTATAAGGTTTATGGGTAGCATGATTTCTAGGAATACCTCCACTTCGAAACGGTTTAAGCCATTCTCCTACTTCACCATTTTCAATCGTAGCTATTAATTTGGCAGTCAATTCGTTAAATTTGTCTTGTGTTTTCATTTAAAAATCCTTTCTTTTCTTAGAGCTTTTTAGATTTTGAAGGCTTTTCCTGCTTGCCTTTTTTAGGGGCAATACCCAGCCTAACCTTTGGGGTACCTTTCTTCCCTCATCGCTTATCTCATTTTCGGCAACCGCCTTAAAGAAGCTTCTTATGTTATTTTCAAGGGTGCTTGCAGCATAAGGGAAGGATAAAAAACACAGTGGTTTATGTTCACTGCCTTGCCCTTGAAAATAAAAAAAGAAGGTACTAAGGTAAAAGGGTGCGAAAACATGCGATAAGCGATAGGAGAATGTATTATCCCATGGTGGTGGGGTGATGCACCAATGCTTCGCAAAAAAAGGCATAAAAGGAAAATTGAAATTAAGAAATCTGCTGCTTCAAGCAGCCTCTAAAAATTCTCTATGAGGAGTGTTGGCTATTTCGCATTGTTGTTTATGGGAATAAACACCAAAGCGAGTGCAACTATTTTTGTAAGAGCGAACGGTAGTAAAAAGAGTCTCTTCCATCCCATACCTTCTATGAATACATTGAATATCCATAGCGGTGAAACTAGAGCGAACATAGCCTTCAATCGTGATTGAAGTACCTCTAATAGCATTACGCAATTGCTTGGTGATACTTAAATGTTGAAATTCATTTGGGTTGGTGTCTTCTACCATACTTTTCAGAATAATAGTTTCACCCTCTTTGTAAAACGTATTGATAGAGAGTTGCTGATACCCAAGCAGTTTTAGTTCTTTACGACGCTTTGCTTTCATGCTTACTACGGCTTTGTGAGCTAAGCAATCTTTACGGGGTGCATTGTTGTTTTCAAGTGAGCTTGTGCTGAAAAATGGATTCATGCTGCCACCTCCTTGTTCATTGTGTCAATCATGATGTTAGCTGGCATTTGTGCACACAATAGATTTTTCAAAATGGCTTCTAAAACATTGACCGTAATAGAATTACCAATCTGCTTATAGGCTTGCGAGTTGGAAACAGGAAAGACAAAGTTATCAAAGCCTTGAACTTTTGCCATTTCTTCCACACTTAGGTGTCTGTAAACACTATTTTTGGTATCAAAGAAGGTGTTACGACCACCTGCTCGAAAGCATGGTGCAATTCCCTGTGTTGAAAAAATATGCTTATCACTTTTAAATGAGATATGAGCATATTCAGCTACTTTCTTGATAGGACTTTTAGACTCTTTTTGACACAACACGATATTGTCTGTTTTACACAATAGACGCTTATCAATAGAACCTTTTTGAATATAATCATTCAAACAAGGCATTGCAATATTGGCTTTTGGAAAGACAAATGTTTGTGCAATATCATTTCTAATACCGACAACAAACAAGCGTTCTCTATTTTGAGGATTTCCAAAATCACGGCTGTTTAAGACCGAGTATTTAATGGTATAGTTCAACTCTTCAAAGGCCGATTGAATCACTGCAAAGGTTTTTCCTTTATCGTGATTGAGCATACCTTTGACATTTTCAAAAATGAAATACTTTGGTTGTTTTTCTTGAATGATATTAAGACCATAAAACACCAATGTACCTCTGGTATCTTCAAATCCACCACGCTTTCCCTGAATTGAGAAGCTCTGGCATGGGCTTCCAAAGACAAAAATATCCACACTCTCTAAGGTGGAAGGATCAAGAGTGGTTACATCTTTATAGACACGATTGACGGCATGATTGGCTAAGAAGGTTTGACGTGCAAATGCATCAATTTCAACCATAAAACAATTGGTATGAGGAAGATTTAGATTCTTCATTGCCTGTTCAAAAGCACCAATGCCTGAAAATGCTGTGCCACATTTAATAGTGGAATAACCATTGTGAATAGATTGAATGTTTATCATGCAGCCACCTCCTGGGTAAAATCTGCATTATCGAGCAAATCTTCTCTGATAATACACGCTTGGATGAATACAATTTTCCCAGTTTTTTTGTAAGTTCTGGTATGCTCCCCTCTTATGTGGGGTTCTTTGAACTTCTTCTTTACATTGTGTATTGAATCTTTATCAGATTTCACTTTTCGAGAATGTTTGCTACCGTGCATATCCACAAAAACACTATTTTCAGTAGAGGTTGGGTTGAAATGGTTTTTTACCACCATAAAACAGTTGATTAGCCAGCCAAGTACATTGTTGAGCAATGAACTTAAAAACATGGGCGCTCCTTGTGAGATTTTTTTATCCAGTGGTTGGATAGTATTCATATGGACTCCTTGTGATTTGGAATGGTTTTTTGTGTTCATAGGCACTCCTTTGGTTAAAATGTAAATGTGATTTATAGTTCTCATTAGGCCACCTTTATGGTATTGGAAAGATAAGAGACAACGTTCTCGAGTGGGTAGACTAAAATACTGTTCTTTCCAGAGGAGTTAATCTTCAAATATTCAACCCCAACTCCTCTGGAAATACAATTGTTAAGAGTGGAGACACTTACACCAAGTTCATGGCTTAACTCAGTCTTATTTAGAACTGATTTGCCATATTTGGCAACTAAACGGTCATATCGCAATTGATCAAAATAATTCATCTGGGCTCCCTTGTTATTTGTTTTCATAGAGGACTCCTTTGGTTGGTTTTTTTTCAAGGCTGGATTGTTCATTCGAGCTCCTTCTGATTTAAAAGATTGAGAAAGTGAAGTTGTCATGGAATCTCCTTGTTTTGATAGGAGCATGATTACAAGTCTTTTTTGAACTGTGCAGTTAAAAAAATAGTAAAAAAAGTAATAAAAAAAGCAGTAAAAGTTATTAAAACTCCCTATTTATGGTATTTATTCCAATAGCATATTTGGATGCATGTCAATCTACTTCTTTAAAAATAATTTATTGGTTTTTTTAATCAATCATCTATTTTTTTAAAATATTTATTTTTTGTCTTATTTTCTTATTAAAAACCCCATAATTTAGGGATTTAATTAAATGAAAGAAATATGAAAATATTTGAGTTATTTTAAGAAATAAAGATAGAATGTATAAATATATTTATACTATGAAAGTATTTAGTGTGATAGGCTACCTTATTGGCATAAAAAGAAGAAGTTTTTTGGTAAAATATTTTGTTTTAAAAGCCCATTAAATTGGGTTTAAATGAATTATTTATGATTTTTTTAAAAAATTGAAAAAATTATCTAAAAATAGTACAATAATAAAATATCATATAATATATTATAAAATATCTATAAAAAAGGCATTAAATGGTTAAAGACAATGAAATAAAACATAAAGTTATCACTGTTTTTAATCTAAAAGGTGGTGTGGGCAAAACAACTATTGCAATTAATTTAGCACAACATTTGCAATTTTGTCTCTATGAAATTGAAGAAGATTACATTACTCACTTCATTCCAAACTATAAAGGACTCTCATTTGACTCGCCTTGTTGTAATGGTTGCACAAAAAATGCTGTTATAGATGCCAATACAACAGACCCTGTTAAATTAAAACATGTATTAATGAAAAGTAAAAGTATCATTATCCCAACCTGTTATGATATGAAGGATATTGTTAAAACTATTGCAAGTATCAAATTTGCCTATCGATGCAATAAGAGTGCTCAAATCTTAGTTGTTTTTAATCTTCTAGATCCTTTTCATGTGGCATCAGAAAGAGGATATACTAAGGCGGCACTTGATTTTATTCAAGAAAAAGTTGGAAAAATCACATTTGATGTATCGTATATACGCAAGAATAGAGTATGGTTTAAAAACAATGCTCCCTTTGAAGAGAAGCGAGACAATGTTGATTTAAATGCAGAATGGTTTAAACAGCCAAAACTTTTAAACTTTTATCAAAATGCATCACTCTATAGCCAAAACCATGAGGGTAAATCCAGAACAGATCTCTATTTAGCTGCTGAAGAGGATTCTGCATTTTCAAGCTATTTTTCCAATAATAATATTTTAGAGATCATGTATCAGTATCTTTTTTACTATAATCCCATTTATGAGGCTCGAAGTAAAATTTTTAATAAAACTAAAAATCAAATTAAAAATGAGTATGCTCCAAAAATTAAAGAACTGGAGGATTCAAACTCATCTTCCAAGATAAAAATTCTTCAACAAGAATGTAGAGCTAAAATTAGAAAAGAACGATATTCGCATCGACTAGAATATGTTCTTTCGCGTGAAGAAGTTGCTGAATTAACCAAAGACTTTCAAAAAGCAGAAGGGTTTCAAATGGTTACTCTCAACAACAAGTTATATAGGTTTTTACAAGAAGCATTTCCAGATGAAACATCCACCACAAAAAAACGTCTTCAAAGTGAAATATTGAAAGAAGCAACCAATGTTTCTTTGTTAGATGCGGATATATCAGAGGCAGAACTTGAGAATTTTGATCCTCTTGCCACTAAAGAGAATCTGGGTACACGTCAAAATAGTAAAGAGTCGAAGAAAAAGATTCTTAAATGGAATGTCCTTCTACGAGAAGAGTTTATTTATCTTGTGCTCATAAAGTTTATTAATTTTAAAGAATTACATACCCATAGAAAAACGATAAAAGACTTTAGAAATCTTTTAATCAGTTTAGGAGAATACAATGCTAAATATTGATCAAGTTATTAAAAAAACTTTGTCTCATGCTGGGATTCAAGACAAAGCAGGTAGGCCCCTTGGTAAGGATATGGATCATAAAACATACCATAGGATTACTATTTCATTAACACAAAAAGAAAAAGATAAAATTATCGCTTTTGCAGGTAAAAATTATAAAGGAAATGTATCGGAGTGCATTAAAGATATACTAAAAAAGAAAAAAGTACTGTGATATACTAAAAACCATTTGAAAGAAATCAATGAAAAAAATCTATTTAGCCGGCCCAGATGTCTTTTTACCTAATGCAATAGAACATGGGAACAAACTCAAATCCATGTGTGAAACTTATGGCTATGAAGGCTTATTTCCTATAGATAATGTGATTCAAGGCGCATCCCCACATGAAATAGCCCAAAAAATCATGGAAGCCAATAAAGCCATGATCATTGAATGTGATAGTGTCATTGCCAATCTTTCCCCTTTTAGAGGACCAGAACCTGATAGTGGCACCATCTGGGAAGTAGGTTTTGCGGAGGGTCTTGGAAAAGAGGTATTGTGTTACTCTTCTGATTTGCGCACGTTGAAAGAAAAAACACAATGTATACTTGCATTGGGTGATGCTGACACAGATAAAGATGGGATGGTGATTGAGGATTTTGGATTAACTCATAATCTCATGTTTTCGCACCTTGTGGTTAGTGAAAGTTTTGAGGGATGTTTAAAGTTATTAAAATAAACTAATTTTCTTAGTCAAAATACGCTATAGTAGTCGCCTATTTCAATATTTTTGCTCTTTTTCATTAAAATTTAAATAGAATATATTTATGAGTAGTTTAAAAAATAAAAAACATACAAACAAAGAATTGGCAAAAAGATTTAATATTACAGAACAAACATATAACAATTGGAAAAAAATGAAGCCTGAGCTAATAAATGTCATTGAGTTAGGACTAGAATTTGAAGAAATACTTTTAAAACATTACAATGAAAATAATTTTAATAAAATATATAATAATTTAAAATAGTTTATAGTAGAATAAACTTATGAATAAAGCCAAACAGACAATAGAGTATTTAAAAAATCAATATTTTGAAGATAATCGCCCTTGGGTTGTGACATACTCTGGGGGTAAAGATTCAACAACTGTATTGCATCTTGTAATTACAATGCTACAAGAATTACATTTACAGGGAAAAGCTACAAAGCATGTTTATGTGGTTTCTTCTGACACTACTGTTGAAATGCCAATTATTGAAAAATATACCAATGTAAGACTAAAACAAATTACAAATTTTGCTCTTAATAGTAATTTGCCTATATCGTGCCACAAATTAGAACCAAAAGTAGAAGACTCTTTTTGGACTTTAATGTTAGGTCTTGGATACCCTGCCCCTACAAGTTCGTTTAGATGGTGTACTGAAAGATTGAAAATCAATCCAGCAACAGAATTTTTAAAAGGTTTAGTAAATAAGCACCAATCTATACTTATGCTACTTGGCGTTAGAACAGATGAATCGATTGCAAGAGCAAATTCTATCGAAGGAAGAGTGTTAAATCATAGAGGGTTATCTGTGCATGACTCTATTCCAAACGCTTATGTACTATCCCCTATAAAATATTGGTCAAATGAAGAAGTATGGACTTATCTAGGGGAAAACCCTTTCCCTTGGGGTGATCACTCCTATATGATGGGCTTATACGACAAAGGAAGTGGAGAAGGCGACTGTAATATTGCTCTAAACCCAGAATCGCCATCTTGTGGAAAAACACGATTTGGTTGCTGGATTTGTACAGTAGTGGAGAAAGATCGCTCAATGGAAGGCATGTTAAGAAATGGTGAAGAATGGATGCTACCACTTTGGGAGTATAGAGAAAAACTGTACAACTATAGAAATGACACAACAAAAAGAGATACTAGAAGAAGAGATGGATCTACGGGGACAGGACCATTTTTACCTGTAGTTCGTAAAGAACTTTTAGAAGATTTACTACAAGTAGAAAAACAAGTCAATATAAACTATCATTCAATGAAAAAAAATGCTATTGATTATAATCTACAAGAAAAAATAGAACTTATTAAAGATGATGAAATTATGCTTATTCAAAAAAATTGGAATAAAGATGGTGACATATCCAATAATGCTTACAGAATAGCTCAAAAATTTAACCGTTTAAATGATCAAGCCATTACAACAGATTTACGAGAAGAGTTGGAAACATTTGCCGAAGAGAATTTCAATATAGACCTATTTGAAAGAATATATGAGATAGAAGCTTATAGAAAAAATATCTCAAATAGATATGCTATTGTCAATGATATTGAGAAAAAAGTTGTTGATTTTTACAAAGGTGAATTTCGTGAAACTAACTAGTATCGTCATTAATAATCTTTTTTCATATCATGGCACTAGCACCATTTCATTTGACAATATCACTTGTATTGTAGGAACAAATGGTTTTGGAAAAACTTCGATTTTAAATTCCATCAAGCTATGCCTAGGTCAATCAAATATCGATATAAAATCTATTGTAAATAATAATGCAACAGAAAAAAGATGCTCAGTAGCCTTGAATTTTGATGAATTTAGCATTAATAGAAGTTGGTTTTTTGAACCTAAACTTGAAGAATCTTTAAGTATTGTTTTTGCAGATGAGAATAAACTTGAAGATATAGAAGCAGAACATTTTATACAAAATAAAATCCCTGATTTTTTAGTTGATTTTCTTTTTTATGATGGAGAAGTAGGCAATAATTTGTTACTACTCTCAAATACAAAATTAAAAAATATTTTTGATTTTATTTTTGATTTGGACCTATTGGTAAATACACGAAAAGATGCCCTAGAAGTTTCAAAGAGACTTTTGGAAAAAAACAAAGATGAAGAAAGTGCAAGCCTTATAGACTTAGAAAATAGAAGATTGGCTTTTTTAAAAACTATTTCTGAGCAAAGAGAAGAGTTAAAAAGCAAAACAAAAGAGGTGAAAATTTTAGCACTCAATCTCCAAAAGTTAAATACTCAAATTAAAAATAGAAATAAAAAAAGTAAAATTCTTCACAATGAATTAGACCTTTTGCAATCAGAACTTGATAAAAAATCTATCACACTAAAAGAACTAATACTTTGGCAAATGCCCCTTCTTTTAAATCAAAATTTGCTTACTAACATGCAAAAGCGAACTTCTTGTGCTTTAAAGATAGCTGATGAATCTCTCTTTGTCAATAAGTTCTATAAATTTGCACAAGAGATTAACTCTCCGTTTGAAGAAAATAAATTGTTAGAATTATTTAAATCATTAATGCTTAATGAATCAAACCAAATAGAACTTACGCTTTCACCAAGCGACTTTAAACGATTAATAGAAGAAATGAAAGACCTAAAACTCGCGATAAAACAACTAGAAGAAAAGATAAAAGTGGCACAAGATTCTGCAATGGAGCAAGAAATAATGCGTTCTTTGGTTGAAACAAAAAGCCAGCAAGAAGCACGCCTAAATAATCTCGAGAAATCTCTCTCTGAGCTAGAAGAAAGCATTGATCAAAATGCATTAGAAGCAAAAGAGATACATAGAACACTTACGCAAAGTTTTAAAGCAAATCAAGAAAAATATGCTTTTATAAAAGGTTATGAAGAATTACAAATAATTGCACAAATAAGTGCTAGAGTCTATAATCAAAAACTAGAAAGAAACCTTATTCTTTTCAATCAAAAACTACAAGACAATACTACTAAGTTTTTAAAACAGTATGAACATATAAAAGAGATCTATATCGATAATACTCATCGCATAGTGATTGGTGATGGCAAAGAAATACTCAGTACAGAATTACTATCAGCTGGGCAAAAACAAGTTCTCAATTTTCTAATCATTAAAACCATTTTAGACTTCAAAGAATTCACATCATTTATTATGATCGATACTCCTTTCGGAAGGCTATCTAATAAAAATAAAGAGTTGCTTTTGCATACATGCTATTTGTCGTTTGACACTCTCATCTTGCTACTTACAGATAGTGAATTTGATTTTGTCAAAACACAAAATCTCAAATACAAAACTTATCAAATAGAACGAGATTCATTAGGCTCAAAGGTAGAGGAAATAGCATGATAAGAACAACTCAAGATATAGAAAACTACATTTATCCACTGTCAAAGATGCTAAATCTAGTAAATGAACCCAAATGGGTCATTTTACGCTTTATGATCAATATATCTTTATCGCTCGAACAACCTTATGAAGAAGAAAAAGTAGAAAGTTTTGATGGAAAAGAGTATCGATTAGAGCAAATTACAGGCGAAGGCAAAGGAAGCGAAGACTACACTAAACTTTTCTGGGACATGATAGAAGTATTTGATAATATCACCATCATTTCAAAAAAGCAGTTAGAAGAAAATCTCCAACGACATATTGCTAGAGGCTATTTAATACTTAAAACATCACTAAAACAAGATAGCAATATTTTTGAGTTTATTGGGCAAGATTTTTAATATAGAGATTCAGAAAAATTTGGAAAATATTGATACACTTCTGCATACTCTTTAGCTGCATTTATAAAAGAAGTATTTTCAATACCTACACTACTTATATCTTGATCTGTATCTAGTGGTAAAATTTTATTTAATTTTCTTATCTCATCAATAGTTAAATGTGGTGATTTTATTTCATAAGGTTCATCATTGTCTCTAAATGTAAGCAAATCATCAAATTTACACATGTTATATTTTTCTTCATCACTTTCTTGATAAATAAGAAAAGAAAATGTTTGCATTTGTACACCATCAGAATATCTAAAATTCATTATTTGCTTGAATTTATATCTATTTATTTGTAGTTTATTTTTTTTAATTAAAGTCTCTTCTATTTCATTAATAATTATTTTTCTATATACCTTATGTAGATTTTTTAAATTCAATTCCTTAAAGTTATTGATTTGAGGTATTTTGCTTTTTATTGTGATTTTTTCTTCTAATTTAGTTTTTCTATACTCAAATAATTCATCAAATTTGCTATTTAATTCATCTTTATCATCTGAATTAACATTTAATGTAATCATCAATAAGCTACCGCTAGTTGATTTAGCTATGAAAGTTTGTATATCATCTAATGTGAAATCTGAAATAGGAGAATCATAATCTAACCAAACTATATATTTTGCATCATTACTCATTATAGTCACAAGTTTATCATTAGAAGTCCCGCTAAATAACTCAATACATTTGTAAGGTAAATTAAATTTTGCCCTCGACTCATTCCTTTCATATTCAATACTACTCATTCGACGTATATTTAAATTTTTATGAAAAAGTATAAAATCGATATAATAAATAGAACCAAAACCTATATAATGATAATTTGTTAATTCATCAAAATTCGTTAGTTTATACAAGAATGGTATAATCATTTTTCGCTCAATTGATTTACTAGGTCTCAATGAATAATTGATTTTTTCAAAGCTACTACTTCTTCCCATTTTTATTCCATCTCATTTTCTTTGTAGTACTCATATGTTATTAATCCTACATCACAAAATTTACTAACACCTAAGTGTTTCATTATTTCTTGTAATTCTTCAATTGGTTTGCTATATGTGATTGTTCCCATTTTTCTTGTTGAAGGTAGTTTATAATTAGGAATAACAATTTTTTGTTCAGGAATTGACATTGTTAAATTTATTTTGTTTTTGTCATCTAATAAATTTTTAAAACTATTGTATATAATTCTTTCAACATTATCTGGGTCTTTATTATATTTCGTTGTTTCTATTCCTAAATCTTTTAATAATGAGAGTATAGGTTTAATTTCAGTTTGCATTATCAATAATATATGTTGATATACATCAGAATTGAAATTAATTCCATCTTTTGTAGTATTCCAAGGTAACACATCGCCATTTTTTGATTCGAAGAAGACATAACCTTTAAAGAAAGCATAATCATGATGATATTTCCTTTCTCCATCTGCACCCCATCCAGTTAACATGTTTTTATTGGCAGATACTAATAATCTATTATTACAATAAATATACCATCCTGAATCATTTAGTTCTCTATTACTTAATCCCGCATATATTCTAACTTTGATTTCTTTGTCAGTGTCTTTATGCAAGTAAAGCGTCTTTGATAACATTTTTATTTCATCATTACTTTTCAATGCAGGAATATGATGTACAAGTTTAACTGTGTTTATAAAAATGTTCAAGCCTTTTGCTAAATTATATGCATGAGCTTCTTGAATTTCTGTTTTAAGTTTTCCAATAAAATTTTCTTGGGAAAAACTTTCAGATATAGGTTCATGTAAATTGAATATCTTTACTTTTGTAAAAGTTTCATTTAATGTGTGACTTTGATTTTCAGATATAACATCTAAATCAAAAGACCAATTTTGAGGGTTTTCTGTCCACTTGATAATATCTAAATCTAATTTGAATTCAGAGTCTTTGGATTTAGATTCTACTAAAACATTATTTCCTACTTTGAATATAGTTCTTTTCATCCCAATACCAAACTGACCAACATCTCCAACAGGCTTAATAACATCTTTTGGTCTTCCAAATTTAAATGCGTAATCTCTTGCAATGCTAACGGGAATTCCACCGCAATTGTCTTCAATTAAAAAATATTCTTTATTTATAGTTATTTCTATTTTGAAATTAGATAAACCCAAACTGCTAGTTGTAAAGATGGTTTGAAAGTTGCTTTAGACTCCATAAAAAGCCGTGGGAGGCGAGATTATGGAGCGAGATATTATAACAGTTTATTGTTTAATTGATGAGTATTTGAA
>Ga0265295_1008164_pt1 | contig 11719 bp, 8 predicted proteins | sample Munlansysbiofilm_FD_192503 | JGI IMG/M metagenome (GOLD analysis project Ga0265295, IMG submission 192503) | Leachate microbial communities from a municipal landfill in Southern Ontario, Canada - Methane capture system biofilm | ecosystem: Engineered > Solid waste > Landfill > Unclassified ... | reverse complement strand
CGGTTTATATCCCCTGATTTTCGACTCGGACAACTCGCCATAAAGCTTCCGGATGTCGTCAAAAACTTTGGTGTAAGTGGCTGGATTGCTTCGTGGTGTGCGCCCGATTGGCGACTGGTCAATCTCAATTACTTTGTCGATATTTTCCAGACCTTTCACGGACAGATAGGGCAGGGGTGTTTTTACAGAACGGTAAAAATGTTGGCTTAAAATCGGGTAAAGCGTTTCGTTGATAAGGCTTGATTTTCCGCTTCCGGAAACGCCTGTAACGCAAATCATTTTGCCTAAAGGCAGCTTCAAATTTATATTTTTCAGGTTGTGGCCTGTGGCGCCTTTCAGCGTGATAAACTTGTTTGGGTGGCCTTCGCGACGTGTTTTCGGGACTTCAATTTTTTTCTTTCCGCTGAGGTACTGACAGGTAATGCTTTCGCAGTCAATCAGTTCACCGGGTTTTCCTTGTCCTACAATGGTTCCGCCATGCACGCCTGCTCCCGGGCCAATGTCCACCACGTAATCTGCTGCCAGAATGGTGTCTTTGTCGTGCTCAACCACAATCACCGAGTTGCCAATATCGCGCAACTGGCGCAGCGATTTTATCAGCATGTGGTTGTCGCGCTGATGCAGGCCAATGCTGGGCTCATCCAAAATATACAACACACCTGTAAGCTGCGAACCGATTTGTGTGGCCAGCCTGATGCGCTGTGATTCGCCGCCCGAAAGGGTGTTGGCAGGACGGTTCAGGTTCAGGTAGTCGATGCCCACATCGAGAAGAAAATGGATGCGTTTTTCAATCTCGCGCAGCACTTCTTTGCCGATAAGCATTTGTTTGCTGCTCAGCTTTTTGGGAAGTTGTTCTACCCATGCTGCCAAAACGGTGATGTCCATCTCGGCTAGCTCAGCAATGTTTTTCCCGTCGATCGTAAAATACCTGGCTTCTTTTTTCAGCCGTGTTCCTTCGCATTGCGGACAACTGACGTAGTTCATAAAACTGCCTGCCCAACGCCTGATAGAAGGCGACGCATTTTCGTTATTCTGTGCCTCAATAAAATTGATAATACCCTCAAAATTAAGCGTGTAGGTAGTCATCACGCCGAGGTATTCTTTTTTTACGTCGAAGCTGCGGTTAGCACCATATAATATGATGTCGATTGCCTCATCGGAGATGTCTTTTAGCGGCGTGTTTAGTGTGAAATTATACTGTATCCCAATGGCTTCCAGTTGGTTGAAAATCCAATTGTTTTTGTATTCACCGATGGGAGCCAGGCCACCTTTTTTGATGTTTATCGTATCGTCGGGGATAATTTTTTTAAGGTCAACCTCCGAAATACGTCCCAAGCCATTACACTTTGGGCAGGCGCCGTAAGGTGAGTTGAACGAAAAGGTGTTGGGTTCGGGTTCGTCATACGAAAGCCCGGTTGTAGGACACATCAGCAAGCGGCTGAAATAGCGTATTTCGTCAGCATCTTGTTCCATGATCTGCATCAGGCCTTTGCCATGTTTTAAGGCAGTTTGCACTGTCTGGCTAACTCTTTTGGCACTTTTTTCATTGATTTCGATGCGGTCTATCACAATTTCGATGTCGTGGGTTTTGTAGCGGTCGAGTTGCAGCCCAAAGGCAATTTCGTGTAGCTCGCCATCAATCCTAACGCGTAAAAATCCGGATTGTCTTATTTGCTCAAAAAGTTCCCGATAATGGCCTTTTCTGGCACGGACAACCGGTGCTAAAACAAGGATGCGCTTGCCAGCATATTGTTCTAGAATAAGTTGGGTGATCTGCTCTTCAGAATAGCGCACCATTTTTTCGCCGGTATTGTAAGAAATGGCATCAGATGCTCTGGCGAAAAGTAGCCTGAGAAAGTCGTATATCTCCGTTATCGTACCAACGGTAGATCGTGGATTGCGGTTTACGGATTTCTGCTCGATGGAAATCACCGGGCTAAGGCCTGTAATTTTATCTACATCAGGGCGTTCCATGCTGCCGATAAACTGACGCGCATAGGCCGAAAAAGTCTCCATATAGCGACGTTGGCCTTCGGCATAAATGGTGTCGAAACTGAGTGAAGATTTACCACTGCCGCTCAATCCTGTTATTACAACAAGCTGATTGCGTGGTATTTTTAAGTCAATATTTTTTAAGTTGTGTACCCTGGCACCGTATATTTCCAGGAATTTATCCTCTGAAAAGCTATCCTTCATGTGTTTGTTTCAAAAACGAATTTGCAAAGTAAGGAATTATTGTTGAAGATATCGCTTTTCGAGTTCGTTATGTGTGAGGTCGAAGGGCGGTAGCGGCATTTTTATGGTGTAAATTTGTCCGCGCTTCACCTTTAGTTTGTTGCTACGTAGCCACGGGTTGAAATATTTTAGCAGTTTATAGCTGATATTGTGTTCGTGTGCGTAATCAGACCAGCTGTTTACATCGTCTTTGATTTCTACGAGTTTGAAATGGAGCGGTGGATATAAACTGGAGCTTTCCAGAAAAAAGCCGTATTGTTCGGGGTTCTCGATAATCATCTTCAAAGCTACCATCCTGAAAAGGTAGCGTTCCGTTTCTTCTGCCATCAGCAAATCAAAGTAAGAATCTGCTTTTTGGTCTGACCGAAAATCATTTATTCGGCGATTGCCTGCATTAAATGAAGCTGCCACCAGCGACCAACTTCCAAAGCTTTCGTATGATTTGAGCAAGTAGCGACAGGCTGCGGCAGTAGAAAATTCCACATGGTAGCGCATGTCCACATCATTACTTATTTCGAGGTTGTAATCTTTGGCCGTTCCTTTTAAAAACTGCCAAAAGCCAACAGCACCAGCAGACGATTGGGCATTGGTGAGGTTACTCTCGATCATGCTGAGGTATTTAAAATCATCAGGAACGCCATATTGTGCCAAAATGGGTTCAATAACAGGAAACCAACGGTTGGCGCGCTTGATATTCAGCAAGGTGGAACTGTGCCAGTAGGTGTTTACGATAAGCTCTCTTTCCAGGCTTTCACGCGTCATAAAAAGCTCGATCGGAATAATTTCGCCTGCAAAATAGACTTGATTTGGGAGGTCGAAATTTTGAATATTGTAGCTGTGTTCGTTTTCTATAACCGGCTCGTAATAAGTATTTTGAGGAGCGGTTGTATAAAAAAATAACCAACCTGAAGTGCCAGCTAAAAGCACAAATAATAAGGCCAGAAAAAGATTGCGTAGCATGCGGCAGACTTTTTTAAACTTATCAAACGTAATTAACATACGCTATGTTCAAGACGGAAGAAAATTAAAACGGACTTATAAAATCTTTAAAGAGTGGCGAGATTTGGTCTTTTTCAGAAAGGATTGGGTTTTCAATATTCCAATTGATATTCAGGTCGGGATCATTCCAACGGATGCTGCCTTCTGAAGCTTTGTTATAGACATTGGTGCATTTGTAAAAGAAAACGGTGCTATCCTCTAAAGTAACAAAGCCATGTGCAAATCCCGGTGGCACCCAATACATCATTTTGTTAGATTCTGTAAGCTCGATAGAAGCCCACTGGCCGTATGTTGGTGAGTTTTTCCGGATGTCAACTGCCACGTCCAATACGGCGCCTTTCATCACGCGTACCAGCTTGCCCTGTGCAAAAGGCGGTGCCTGAAAATGCAATCCACGCAAAACACCTTTCATCGACTTTGACTCGTTGTCTTGCACAAAATTTTGGTCGATGCCCTTACCCAGAAATTGCTCCTTATTATAGGACTCAAAAAAATAGCCGCGTTTGTCTTCAAATACAGTAGGTTTCACGATAAGTAGATCAGGGATTTTGGTCGTAATGATTTCCATGGGTTGATGTGCTGATTTGCTGATGTGCTGATTTGCTGATGTGCTGATTTGTTTATGCGTAACGAAGCTACAGGTGATCGAGTTTAGCCGAGAGCACCGGATAGTTTACAAGTTGAAGAGTTGATGGGTTTTAATCTTCAACCCATGAACTCTTCAACAAATAAACTCTTGAACTCCATCTACAAATGTATCACTTCGCCATAAGCCGCGGCGGCAGCTTCCATAATAGCTTCCGACATGGTTGGGTGTGGGTGTATTGACTTAATGATTTCGTGTCCTGTAGTTTCCAGTTTGCGGGCAACTACAGCCTCTGCTATCATTTCAGTTACATTGTCGCCAATCATGTGGCAGCCCAACCATTCGCCGTATTTGGCGTCAAAAATAACTTTTACAAAACCGTCTTTGTTACCTGCTGCACTGGCTTTGCCGGAAGCGGAGAAAGGAAATTTACCCACTTTAATTTCGTGACCGGCTTCTTTGGCCTGCTTTTCTGTCATGCCTACCGAGGCCACTTCGGGATTGGTATAAGTACATGAAGGAATATTGCCATAGTCAAGCGGTTCGGGATTGAGCCCTGCGATATTTTCTACGCAGATGATGCCTTCGTGCGATGCGGTATGTGCCAAAGCAGGGCCGTGAACGATATCGCCAATGGCATAAACGCCTTCCACATTGGTGCGGTAAAAATCATCAACCAGCACCTTGCCTTTTTCGGTTTTCACACCGGTTTCTTCTAGACCGAGGCCTTCGAGATTTGTGGCAATACCAACCGCTGAAAGCACTATCTCTGCTTCAACTTGTTCTTCACCTTTTTTGGTCTTGATGGTAACTTTACAGAGCTTTCCGGAAGTATCCACTTTTTCTACGGAAGAGTTGGTCATCACCTTCATTTTGGTCTTTTTAAAGGAGCGCTCCAACTGCTTGGAAACTTCTTCGTCTTCGATGGGCAAAATGTTTGGCAGAAATTCGACCAGCGTAACATCAACGCCCAAACTGTTGTAGAAAAAAGCAAACTCGGAACCGATAGCGCCTGAACCAACTACGACCATCGACTTTGGCATTTTGGGCAAAACCATGGCATCGCGGTAGCCGATAATTTTTTTGCCATCGATGGGCAAGTTTGGAAGCTGCCGTGAGCGCGCGCCAGTAGCCAGAATGATATGGTCGGCTTCGTAAGTAGTTTCTTTTTTGTCGGCAGCTGTAACCGATACTTTTTTGCCTGGAACCAATTTCCCAAAGCCGTTAATCAGCTCAATTTTATTTTTTTTAAGCAGGAACTGAACCCCTTTGCTCATACCATCAGCTACTGATCGGCTGCGGCTCACGATATTCTCGAAATCCGGCTTGGGTTCGCTTTCCAGGGTGATGCCATAGTCGGCGGCATGCTTCATATAATTGAACACCTGCGCACTTTTTAGCAAGGCTTTTGTAGGGATACAGCCCCAGTTGAGGCAGATGCCGCCAATTTCAGCTTTTTCTACAACAGCTACCTTTTTGCCTAGTTGTGAGGCACGAATAGCAGCTACATAACCACCCGGGCCGCTGCCTATAACAATCACATCATATTTCATTTGCTGAGATTTTATTATTTAGAATGTTTCTGAATGCAAAATTACAAAAATTGTTGGGTATTGATGTTTCATTTTCTGTGTACACTTGCACGGCGAGACCTTTTAATTTTGATTGCTCAAATATATTGTAAATGAATGAATTAAGTATGGTTTGCGAAACGTATATTAAAATAAAGCGGCTCTTTGCTGTTATGGTGCATTAAAATTTACGAAATTTGACGGTTAAACGACGTAATAAAATACAACTATGAAGAAAACCTTAATTATTATTGGTGTCATCCTTTTGGTGATCGTAATGTTTTATGCATTTTTCAAGAACACTTATAACACCATGGTTTTGAACAATGAGCGGGTTGATGCGCAATGGGCTCAGGTAGAAAATGTTTATCAGCGCCGGGCCGATCTTATTCCGAATTTGGTAAATACAGTGAAAGGTTTCGCCAAGCAAGAGCAGGAAGTGCTTACAGGTGTTGTGGAAGCACGCGCTAAAGCGAGCAGTATTAACGTGAATGCCGACAATATGACGGAAGCTAATTTTCAGGCTTTTCAAAAAGCACAGGATGGACTTTCGGGTGCACTTTCGCGCCTGATGGTGGTGGTTGAACGTTATCCGGAATTGAAATCGAACCAGAATTTCTTGGAACTTCAGGCACAGCTCGAAGGAACCGAGAACAGAATTACAGTAGAGCGCATGAAGTTTAATGAAACCACCCGAACCTATAACACCTATATCAAATCGTTCCCGCAAACTATGCTTGCCGGTATGTTTGGCTTTGTTGAAAAGCCCTATTTTGAAGCAGCGCAGGGAGCAGATCAGGTGCCACAAGTGGAGTTTTAAAAGTATATAAATCAAAAAATATAGTATCATGCAGAATGCGCAATCATTTTTCACTCAGGAAGATAAGGATCGAATTAGATCAGCTGTTTTAAAGGCAGAACTGGATACTTCGGGAGAGATCAGGGTTCATATCGAAAATTATTGCAAAAATGAAGCACTCGATCATGCCGCCTTTTTATTTAATAAATTGCAGATGGATCAAACAGAGCAGCGAAATGGTGTGTTGGTTTATCTGGCAGTGAAAGATAAAAAGTTCGCAATAATTGGAGACAGTGGAATCAATATCACCGTTGAAGAACACTTTTGGGAGGATGTGAAAGAGTTGATGGCGGAGCACTTTAAAACCGGTGATTTCGTTACCGGGCTCGAAAAAGGTGTTGAGCTGGCCGGTCGGAAATTAAAAAAACATTTCCCTTATCACCGTGATGATATCAATGAGTTAAGTGATGAAATATCCTATGGAGAATGAAAAATAGTGGCCGATTTTCAACATATATTTTCTTTACTTTAACGCTGCTTTTTTGTGGAAATATTTTGTTTGCGCAAATTCCCGCGCAGCCAAAGCCACCGCGGCTTGTCAATGATTTCACCAATACGCTATCGGCTGACGAGCAAATGCAGCTGGAGCGTAAATTGGTTAACTATAACGATACCACTTCCACACAAATTTTGGTAGTTTTGGTATCCGACTTAGCGGGTTATGATGAGGCTGACTTCGCCTTTCGTCTTGGCGAACAATGGGGTGTGGGACAAAAAGGGAGTAATAATGGTGCGGTTATTTTGGTAAAACCCAAAACAGATCGCGAAAGAGGGAAAGCATTTATTGCCACCGGCTATGGCCTTGAAAGTGTGATTCCTGATGCTTTAGCAAACCGGATTGTGGAGCAGGAAATGATTCCGGCTTTCAAAAACAATAACTATTTCGAGGGATTGTGGCTCGGCTCAGATGCTATTATTGGGCTTGCCTCAGGCTTATACACTGCCGATAAATTTGACCAACAGCAAGGGTCCGGCTGGTTCGTTGTTATTCTGGTTTTGCTTATCGTGTTTTTTATGATGCGTGCCAGTAGATCGGCCAATCATATTGGAGGCAAAGGAAGTAATTTACCTTTTTGGACTGCGCTTTTTTTGGCCAGTCAAAGTGGTCGCTCACATAGTGGAAGCTGGCATAACTTCTCAGGAGGCTCAGGTGGTTTTGGCGGAGGCGGTAGCAGCTTTGGAGGATTTGGCGGCGGAAGCTTTGGCGGTGGCGGAGCCGGCGGAAGTTGGTAAAAGTTCCGAACCGTTTAAATTTAAGCCAATAGTCTAAGGCTGAGTTTTTTTGGATCCCGCTCAACTTTGGCAGCCGTATAATAATCCTGATGGTCGCCTATAGATGACTTCGCCCGAGCGCGAATGAAAAACCTACCGCTTATTTTTTATATGTATCGAACTGCGGTATTCCGACGGGAGCCTCCCGCTAAATTTCTTAAAAGATGCTACGAAAGTTGACCGCGAGTTGAAGCCGCAGGTCTCTGCTATCCCTTCTATGCTGTAGTCGTCAAAATTAGGATCGTGAAACAGTTTAATCACTTTCGCACAGCGGTAATCGTTTAAAAATGCATGGAAGTTTTTACCGAATTGTTCGTTGATCAATTGTGACAAGTACTTGGTATTTGTACCCGCCAATTCTGCAATATCTTCAATGCGTACCCGCGAATTGGTGAAGGGTTCCTGCTCTTTCATTAAATAAAGTAAGGAAGCAATCAGCTCCTCTTTTAAATCATCGCCTAAACAGGATGTCTGGTATTTTTTTTCGGGTACAGCAGTTTTTATTGCTGCTTCTGCCATCACAATATTTTGTGTTTTTAATGGCTGCTGAGTAGGAGCTAAATTGCTTACATATAAATCGTTGTCATCAAAACGAGTTCCAAAATATGCCAGGCCAATATTCAATATTAATAGGGCTAAAACAAACAGGGTACTACTCACGCTATTCCCGGTTTCGTGTATAAAGCGGTGACTGATAAGCAACAGCATTAAAATAATAAAACTGACAGCAAATATTTGAATACCATTGATATAGAGCTTCAGTTCGCCATAGATTTCTGTTGACATTTTGCGAAAGAAATCTTTATAAAGCTTTATTCCAAAACCCAAATAAATCAGTAGTTGAATGCCAATCATTGATTTTACAATAATTTCGATAAGCCAGGTTTGCCTTCCGGGCATACTTTTCAACAAAAACACACCGTAAACAGCGTCGAGATTTTCCGGATGATTTATAGATAAAAGCAGCCAAAAAGGCATAAGTAAAAGCAGCATCACAAAAAATGGAACGAAGTGCTTAAAGTTAGTAATCTTAAGCTTAAAGTCTTTGATTAACAGCGATTTGTGATGCAAATAAAATAAGGGTATCAGCGTAAGTTCAATACAAAATACCAGTGGGAAAAGAATAAAAAGTGTAGCGTTGTGCGCAAAGAGGTGTATGTGAATCAAAAAGCTCGCCATCCCCATGGCTAACATAAATAGTCCGAAAAGTAATTTTGGGATGCTTTTTTCCTGAAAAAACTGATAGAAACCGTACAGTGAAAAACCCACTGATTGATAACTCAGCATCAACCACAATGAATGATTTAAAACTTCCATGTCGGTTTGTAATTGGCAGGATTTTAACCTGCATTTTTTGTGTTTTAACTGTCTTTTCAGCTGTTATTTTGTTTCAAAACCAGCTTTAAACAGTGGCTCAGCTAAAACATCACAAATATAGCACAAAATTCTTGTTATTGAACAAATTAAAAATGATCAAAGAATATAAATCATTGATTATGAATAATAAAAAACATGAAAAGAAGTATTGAAATTCCGATTAACTGATACTGAAACGCACTTCAAGAATGTTCTGAAACAAGGAAAATGGTTTGGATTCAGGTTTTGGAACACCTTATATTTTTTTACGGGCATTGGGCTTGTTAATTTTGTTTGTGCAAAAAGGGCGTAAAACCTCAATAAATGGAATCATTTTCTTTTTGCAAAAACGATTAATTGAATTTTAACCAAATCCCAAAATCATGAAGCATTTTTTTAAAGCTTTAACAGTAGCTCTCGTAAGCCTGTTATTGGCGTTTGTGGTGATGACTGATGCAGTGGCACAGCAAAAAACACTTGCAGACGTTAAGAAAACCCGTGGTCTGAATGACGAGGATGTTCTGGCTGCTGCCAAAACATTTATGCCTCGCGGCGGACGTGATGAGTATTTTGCCTTTGTAGGCTCCGGCAATTCAGGAACAATGATTGTTTATGGATTGCCTTCGATGCGTATTTATAAGTATGTAGGTGTTTTTTCGCCCGAACCCTGGCAGGGCTACGGATTTGATGATGAAAGCACTTTGATGCTTAAAAAAGGATCGCTCGACAACACCTTACTTAAATATGGTGATATGCGCTTTCCGGCCTTGAGTGAAACCAATGGAAAATACAATGGGAAATACCTCTTTTATTCAGACGGAGCCAACTCACGCATCGCGCTACTTGGCCTCGACGATTTTGAAACAAAACAGGTACTTATGCACCCGCTCTTTATCAATGCCTATCCCGGCGTAGCGGTTTCGCAAAATAATGATTATGTGTTTCAAAGCAGCGAATATCCCACACCCTGGGACCATCGCGAAGCCAATGTTGAAACCGATTACCTTCAAAAATTCAAATCGGGCATCACAGCCTGGAAATTTGAAGACACAGATGATGCAGCAGGTAGCGGTCATCACGTTGGGCGTTTGATTAAAGAAAAGTCCTTTACCCTTGAATTGCCTCCGCTTACACTCGGATATTTTGACGTAGGGCGCGGCGCTAATGACGGTCTGCTTGTTGGATTGGCATCTTTCGAAGATCAGAATTTCGTGTATGTATATGACTATCTGAAAGCTCAATCACTCCAAACAAAAACCATTAACGAGTTTGAAGTTATTCCTTTTGAAACAGCTATCGAAGCTGGTGTTTTTGCTTTAATTCCTGTTGATCAGGCAGCAATGAGTGTAAAAGTTGATCCAACTGATAAGTATTTTATTACGGCAGCCAATACAGCACAGGTTTTCGATTTCGCCAAGCTGAAAACTATACTCGATCAAAAAACTTATGAGAAAGACCCCCTCGGGATTCCTCAAATAAGTGCAGAAAGTGTGCTCCATGGCTCTTTAAATCTTGGAGATAAGGTGATTGACCTGGCCTTTGATTATCGCCCTAATGTAGCTTATGCCTCCGTTTATAACGATAAAAAAATCGTGCGCTGGAATTACCAAAGCCTTGCCGTTGAACAGTCATTAGACCTGACTTTTAAACCGGGTCATTTGATGACGCCTCAGGGCAACTCTAACGAACCACACTCCAATTATCTTACGGTAGTGAACAAAGAAGGCTTGTTCGATAATATGATCAACACCGGCCCAACACGCCCAAGTTATAACCACCTGATTGATATTTCATCAGATGTAATGCGTGATATTTATACCATGTCGATTCCACAAGCCAATATGTACGGTTCGGTAAGTGTGCTGCGCACAACCATCAAACCTATCATTCGTTATCCTTTGGGAACCAATACACGCACAGGCGAAATCTCAAGGTTTAAAACTGTTGCCGGACAAGAAAAAATTGAACGTGAAGGCAATAGGGTACACGTGTTTGGCACTTTGATCCGGTCACATATCACCCCCGAAATTGTTGAAGTAGAAGAAGGCGATGTGGTTACTTTCCACCTTACCAACCTCGAAAGAGCAGAAGATGAGACCCACGGTTTCACGGTTTCTACTTACGGCGTTCACGGTAGTTTTGAACCTGGCAAAACAGCTTCACTCACCTTTAAAGCTGATAGATCCGGTGCCTTCCCTTATTATTGTACTGAGTTCTGTTCAGCCCTTCATTTAGAGATGGAAGGGATTTTGATGGTAAGACCAAAAGGTTATGTGTCAAAAGCTGAAGATGAAGCAGGTGTTGTACTATCGGCTGATCAACTGGCTGAATACAAAAAGAATTTTGATGATAAAATAAAGGTTATTAATGAAACACAAGATGTTATCAATAGCGTGGTAGCTTATCTTAAAGAAAATGATTATCAAAAATATCCTTACGTTGAAGCATTGGTAGTTGACGCACTCGACCAAATGGAGCTGGCCAAAACTTCCAAAGCCAATTACGAACGCTATGCCGCTGAAGGACAATGGAAAGACGCATTCCTGTGGGCTGAACAGTATTTCCAATATCAGATAAAAACTGCTGACGTAGGCCTGCGTGCTAAGAAGTTGTTGTCCGAACAAATCAACATGTAATCATTTAGTTAATCATCAAGAAATAATGTGTTATGAAAAAATATAATCAATACACCAGTCCTGGTCTTCTGATGGCTGCAATGGTCATTGTGGCAATGGCGCTAATGACTTCATGCGGCGACAAAGGAGGCAAATCAAAGGCCGGAGTTTCAGGAGCTCCTTATGGAAAGGAATCGTTTGGCGAAGTAGTAAAACGTCGTGGCCT
>Ga0265295_1008162_pt1 | contig 11721 bp, 8 predicted proteins | sample Munlansysbiofilm_FD_192503 | JGI IMG/M metagenome (GOLD analysis project Ga0265295, IMG submission 192503) | Leachate microbial communities from a municipal landfill in Southern Ontario, Canada - Methane capture system biofilm | ecosystem: Engineered > Solid waste > Landfill > Unclassified ... | reverse complement strand
CACTATGTTGAGCATCTCTTGCTCCCACTCTAACCCTCTGTTAAAAGGGTCTTTCTGGGCCAATTTAACACCTCCATTATCAGCCATTGAAATTTGGACCTCAGGCCTGCCTCTCTCCTTAATCCAGACATTGCTCCAGGTATTTAGGTCAACCTCTGTATAGCTATCCAGTATCTCAATAAGATTATCCCAGGTAGCGTTAGAAAAAGCAAATTTTTCAAGATACTCTCGTATACCTTTTCTAAAATTCTCCTCTCCTATCACCTCTACCATCATCTCCATAACAATTGGAGCCTTGTTGTATATTATGTTTCCATACACCAATCCAGCGTTATTAAGGTTGTCTAGAGGTTGTTGAACCGGGTTCGCTCCCAGTGTTCGGTCCTCTTCATAAGCGGGTGGAAAATAGCTATCTGTAAATGCCAGATTATGATCCATTTCCGGAAACAGCGGAGTTACCATCCTGGCAGCAAACCAGTTTGCAAATACCTCTTTTGTCCACACATCATCAAACCACTTCATTGTTACATAGTCTCCAAACCACATATGGGCAGTCTCGTGAGCAATCAGTTTTGCCCTAGCAAATCTCTCTGCCGATGTAGGATTCTCGCCTGTGAAAAGAGTTCTGTCTGCATAAAGAGTGGCACCTGCGTGCTCCATACCACCGTACTGAAACCCTGGTATTATTGCAATATCATATTTTGAAAATGGGTATGGTATTCCGGTATAATCCTCCAGCCACTCCAGAGATGAAAAAATCTGAGCAGCAATGGTGTCACATTGTGATATCCTATATGGCTCTGTTTCTCTGTGAAATATTGTAATAATTCTATCTGCAGAAGAGGCTCGATGTTGTTTAAATTTTCCCGCAACAAATGAAAAAAGATATGTAGGAAGAGGTTCGGATGGAGCAAATTTCATATATCCACTCTTGACTTCAACAGAATTTGAATTGGCCATAGCAATCCAGCCATTAGGCAGTGTTAACGAAAGCTCATAAATAGCTTTAAGATCCGGTTGGTCAAAACAGGGAAAAAGAGTTCTGGCTCTATCGGGCACCAGCAAAGTATATAAAAACTCATCTCTCCTGTTAAGAGATTGCTCTCCGGCCAGAAATTTGATTGACAAATGATTTGTCCCCTTTTTAAGATGCCCTTTCTCGATAACTAAATGTTCATCCAAAATTACTGGCTTAACATTAACGTCATTAATAATTAGCGAATAGACCGGATTTATAGAATCGTGAAAAAAATCGAGATAAATAACATCTCTCTTATCAAGAGCAAAAGAGATTTCAACATTAGCCTCAATTTTAGAGTTAACATCGTCTGGTATATCAAAATGCAACTTATACCTGATTGATGAAATATTTTCAAATCTCTTTTCTGCAAGTTCTTTGCTTACACCTCTTCCGGGACTTGATTCCGTATAGTTACATCCCGTAAGAACTATTAAAAGAAATATGAAATAAATATTTTTCATTAGAGTACAATGTTAGAGGAGAGAAGCCTCTCTAACCACATCTTATCTCTCTCATCAAAATCCTCAAGTTTATCTGAATCAATATCCAGAACAGCAACCACCTCTCCATTTCTAAAAACAGGAACAACTATTTCTGATTTTGAAAGCGAACTACAGGCAATATGACCAGGAAACTGCTCTACATCAGGCACAATAACACTCTCTGCCAATTTCCAGGCTGTACCGCAAACCCCTCTACCAAAAGTTATCCTTGTACAGGCTACCGGACCCTGAAAAGGGCCAAGAACCAAAGAGGATCCGTGTTGAGATGCATCAGCTCTGACAATATAAAACCCCACCCACCAGAAGCCAAAAGCCTCTTTAAGCGCTGCCGATATGTTAGCCATATTTGCTATCGAATCTCTCTCTCCTTCAGTAAGAGCCAGAATCTGCGGTATTAGAGATTCGTAAACTTTTTCTTTGTCTCCTTTTACAATATTAATTGATTCCATAAATAAATTTTAATCTATTCAACATAGAGCACCAGCCCTTTAAGGTACTCTCCCTCAGGATGGTAGATATTAACCGGGTGATCTGCAGGCTGAGTTAGTCTGTGAAGTATACGCACCTCTCTTCCGGTTGATGCTGCTGCTGAAAAGATAGTCTCAGCAAAGGCAATCTTATCAACAACCTGAGAACAACTATATGTAAATATGATTCCTCCTCGGGAGACCTTTGAAATTGCAGCCGCATTTAATCGTTGATATGCTCTCAACGCATTTCGCAATGCACCTCTATGTTTTGCAAAAGCAGGCGGATCAACAATTATAAGATCATATTTATTATCAGGAGAGTTCTTTAAAAAGTCAATTGCATCCTCTGTATATGATTGATGCTTAGCATCCAAAGAGATCATTAATGCCGATTTATTAATTTCGATATTCTTTTCAAGCATACTCATTGCTTTTGCAGAACTATCCACAGAGTCAACAGAGTTAGCTCCGTTTGCCAGAGCATAAATGGAAAAGCCACCTGTGTAGCAAAAGAGATTTAAGACTCTTCTGCCAGATGAGTAGTTACCTATAAGAGCCCTGCTATCTCTTTGATCAAGAAAAAATCCTGTCTTCTGTCCGTGTATCCAATCTACAGAAAAGAGCAATCCATTTTCGGACACAACCTCCCCACCATCTCCCTTACCCAAAAGATACTGGTCCATCAGTTCAAGAGAGGCTTTAAAAGGAGCTGTAGATGAACTTTTATCATAAACCGATGCCAGTTTATCACCATAAAGAGATTTTAGAGCCTCTGCAATCTCTTCACGAGCAAGGAACATTCCTGCAGAGTGAGCCTGTAATACGGCAGTCTCTCCATAAATATCAACAATTAGTCCAGGAAGCATATCTCCCTCTCCGTGAATAAGTCTATATGCATTATTATCATCTCTGATTACACCGGCACTCTCCCTTACCTTGTATGCAGAACTCAGTCTATCCAGCCAAAAACCCTTATCCGGAGCAACCTCTCCAAAAGTAAGCATTCTAACTGCAATTGATCCAATCTGATAATGTCCATAACCCAATGTATCGCCCGAAGAAGAGACAACTTCGACAATGTCACCCTCTGCAACATCACCATCTATTCTGACTATCCCACCAGAAAACACCCAAGGGTGAAATCTTTTAATTGACTCGTCTCGACCTCTTTTAAGAATTATTTTTCTTTTCATCTTTTACTAATGGTTTTGGAGTGCTAAGCAATTTTAAGTACATCTGTCTGCACACCCAAGCATCAACAGCAGCGTAATGTATTTGAGCCTCAGAGAGTACCTCAGCCTCCCAATTTGAAAGTTGTTGTGACTTTGAAACTCTCACTCCCAATACTATAGCAGACATCTTGCGAACACTCTTCTCCTTAATCTGCCAATTCTCTCCAATTGATTGTAAATCTACAAATCCCCTTGGAGCAAATTTAGTGTACCTCTGTAGTCCCCTTATATCTTCAGTTATTGCAGCTCCTACCTTAATTATTTTTTTAGTAGAAAGCAGTTTGCATAAAGAGTCCGGCATACCCAATTCTGTAAGTCTAAAAATAAAGGCTCTTGTTCCGCTTGCAAGCTGAAGCAATGCGACTCCATTCCTCTTTGAATTAGCCTGAAAAACAGGTTTTGTCTCTGTATCAAATCCTATTATTTTTTGAGCTGAAAGATATTCAATTGAACTCTCGTAAGTCTGGTCAATCTTATCCAGTATTGTCACCTCACCGTTAAATTCGGCACTTTTGAGCTTTTCAATCTCTTCCGGTGAAATGGTAGCTTTAAAGGTCATTTTATCTTTTATAATTTCATAATGCCGTATGTTGACGGCAATCGTTTTTCAATTCTTTCAATACTTTCTGCTGGAATAAAATCTTTGGAAAGTTCCTTAACTACATATGTTTCATTAACACCCTTAATCTCTCTTCCATACTTAAATTCAAAAGTAAAACCTCCTCTTGGATCAATTTTATCTTCTGAAATTGACGGATCCGGTAGGCTTATATATGTTTTCAGAGAGCCTTTTTTTCCTCCCTTTTTAAGAAGAGAGGCATCCCTAAGTGCTATATATGTCTCAATTGCCACATATTTTGAAGGGTCTATAAAGTTAACTTCATCACCAAGCAAGTCTCTGTAGGGGTAAATATCTCCTCTGCGAAGATTTCTTAACTCATCAACTACAACCTCCATAGTATCTATGAGATAGGGATAATGAGTACAGCCTAAAATAATATTTTCAATCTTTACTCTACTCTCTTTAGCTCTAAACTTCTCAAGAAGTGAGATTAGATGAAACCTGGCATAATTCCCGGGAGAATTAAGCTGAACATCTGTTATTTTTCCTCCCTCTATACTAGTAAGAATTGAGTTGCCGGTAGTATCAAAATTATAAGCATCAAAGAGAGAGAGGTTAATGTATCCATCACCTTCACCCAGCATTGGGCCTCTGTAACTATCTCTCACAACATTTGCCGAGAGATCTGTATAGTCTGGTTCAAGATCTACAGACTCTGCAAATCCGGAACCGGCCTGATTAACCACTATTGGAACTAAACCACCTCTCTTCTCAAACATCTCTCTGATTGTCCTTTCATATCCCCCAGATGAGATAGTTCCCTCAGTTGCCATCACTCCAACTACAGCCAAAGAGTCAGAAGGAAGAAGTGATAAAAGCTCCTCAACGGCGGCGTTAATTACCCCAATAACTCTTGTTCCTCTCTTCTCCTTGTTAAGATAATTTTCAACCTCTTCAAGCGCATTGGCCGTAGCAGTATTGCAAGCAATTACTACAATTTTTGAATTTATCGAATCGGTAGTTAGGAATCGAGCATCATTAACAACAAGTTCCTTTAACAGATCTCCCTTACCCTGAGCATTATAGATTCCATATGGCATATTTACCTGATCTGCAAGAAATACAAAATCCTCATTAACGAAATCGGCTATACCATCTCCGCCCCTCTCACCAGTAGAGTTATTAAACTCATCTAAATTGAGAAATGCCTCCAACACAGTTAGCCCTCCGGTTCCTGAATCAAACATACCCACTGGAGCCTCTGCTCTTTGCGAACAGGAAGAGAGGGAAAAAATTACTACAGTAAATAGTAAAAATAGCCTATTTAACATACCTGAATGTACCATATTCTGAATAAATTATAGCTTCTGTCTCATTTGACTCCTCAACCCTTCCAATTATTTTTGCATCAACACCATAATTTTGAGAAATTGATACTATCTCGGAAGCAATCTCGGAATTTGTATATATCTCAATTCTATGACCCATATTAAATACCTTATACATCTCCTTCCACTCAGTATTTGACTCCCTCTGAATAGCCCTGAAGAGTGGAGGCACAGGAAACATATTATCCTTAACAATAGAGAGCCCGTTAATGAAATGGAGGATTTTAGTCTGTCCGCCTCCTGAACAATGGACCATCCCATTTATATTCTCTCTGAATTTTTCAAGAATCTCCTTAATTACAGGCGCATATGTTCTGGTTGGAGACAGTAGCAACTTTCCATAAGTTACTCCTGTTTCCGGCTCAACCTCATCTAATTTCAACGATCCTGTATAGACATACTCACTTGGAATCTCTGAATCATAACTCTCAGGATATCTATCCGCTAAATATGAGGAGAAGAGATCGTGTCTGGCAGATGTCAGTCCGTTACTACCAGTTCCTCCATTATACTCATCCTCATAAACAGCTTTTCCATATGATGAAAGACCTATGATTACATTACCTGATGATATGCGTGAATTATCAATTACCTGATCTCTGCGAACTCTTGCACAAACTGTAGAATCAACAATTACAGTTCTTACAAGGTCACCCACATCTGCAGTCTCCCCTCCTGTAAGTCTTATGTTTATCCCATACTGTGCCATCCTTGAGGCGAACTCCTCTGTTCCTGAAATAATAGCAGATATAACCTCTCCCGGAATTTTGTTTCTGTTTCTGCCAATTGTTGAAGAGAGAACCATCTCATCCACAGCACCCACACATATAAGATCATCTGTGTTCATTACAACAGCATCTTGTGCAATCCCTCTCCACACACTCAAATCACCTGTCTCCTTCCAATATGCATAGGCCAAAGAGCTTTTTGTACCGGCTCCATCTGCGTGCATTACCAACGCATACTCTTCATCACCGGTTAAATAATCTGGCACAATTTTACAAAAAGCACCCGGAAAAAGGCCTTTGTCAATTTTCGCTATTGCTTTATGAACATCAGATTTAGAAGAAGATACTCCTCTAATTGCATATTTCTTGGCTTCTGTCTCTTCTCTGAGCATATTTTTAAAAGTAATATATTTATCTTAAAAAGAGTAATTCTCTATATTTTGGTAAAGGCCACAACTCGTCATCAACTACCATCTCCAACTTGTCAACCACCCGTCTCAACTTGTCTATATATGGGAGAACTGTGTTTGAATATACCATTGCCCTCTCCGGAAAGTTTTCAATTTTATTTGCCTCTTTCCTTGCCTCGATAAGAAAATGGAAATCCTCCCTCAATTGCTGTATATAGCCCGATATTTTCTTTATAGCAATCAACTGTCTTTCAGACATTATTTTATACTCCTCAGGCCCAAATAACTCCTTGATCCCTCTTACATTATCTATCAAAGTATTTTGAAACTTGATTGCGGTTGGAATAATGTGATTTATAGTGAGATCTCCAATTACTCTTGCCTCAATCTGCAGCTTCTTAATATAAATCTCATTCATAACCTCATATCTAGCCTCAACCTCTCTATCTGTAAGAACATCCATATCCCTCATTAAAAAGATACTCTTCTCCTCCAAAAATGCTTTGAAAGCCTCTGGAACATTCGATATACCCTTAAGCCCCCTTCTATTTGCCTCTTCAAGCCACTCCCTGCTATATCCATTACCCTCAAATCTTATAGCTGAAGATTCATTGATAAACTCTTTTATAGTCTCAATAATAGCCTCATCTCTAGAGGCACCTGACTCAATTCTGTCACAAGCCCTCTGTTTAAACTGAACGAGCTGCTGAGCCACAGCAGTATTAAGGATATACATTGAGGAGGCTACATTTACAGAGGATCCCACTGCTCTAAATTCGAACCTATTTCCGGTAAAAGCAAAAGGAGATGTTCTGTTTCTATCTGTATTATCCGGTAAAATTTCCGGAATTTTACCAACAATATTAAGACTGTTTATTATCTCATCTGCTGATATATTATCAGAAACCATTTTATCAATAGAATCCAGAATAGTAGAGAGTGTTCTCCCCACAAACACAGACATAACTGCGGGAGGTGCCTCATTTCCCCCCAGACGATGAGAATTGTTAAGACTTGCCACACTTGCCATAAGCAGGTGATGGTGTTCGTATACTGCCTTTATTACTGAGACAAAAAAGCTTAAAAACTGTAGGTTTCTGCCGGGAGTTTTACCCGGAGAGAGAAGATTGGCTCCTTTGTCAGTTATTAGAGACCAATTGCAGTGTTTACCGGAGCCATTAATCCCAGCAAATGGTTTTTCGTGAAAAAGAACTTTTAATTTATGTCTCTTTGCAATCTTCCTCATCAGAATCATCATCATCAGATTCTGATCAACAGAAAGATTTGCCTCTGCGTGATAAGGTGCAAACTCAAACTGGTTTGGAGCTACCTCGTTGTGTCTTGTTTTAAGCACAACACCAAGTTTGTATGCCTCAGTCTCAAAATCCTTCATAAATGACATTACCCTCGAAGGAATCGCTCCAAAGTAATGATCCTCTAATTGCTGATCTTTTGCAGCTGTATGACCAATAAGAGTGCGACCGCAAAGCATTAAATCCGGTCTGGCCCTAAAGAGAGCCTCATCAACCAAAAAATACTCCTGCTCAATTCCCAGCACAGCGTTAACCCTGCAAGCCTTCTGATCGAAGAGATCCAGAAGTTCAGATGCAGCCCTGTCAAGGGTTTGAAGAGATTTAAGATGAGGAGTCTTTTGATCAAGAGATTCGCCTGTATAAGAGACAAATACAGAAGGTATGCAAAGAGTCTGATCAATAATAAATGCCGGAGATGTTGGATCCCAGGCTGTATATCCTCTGGCTTCAAAAGTATTCCTCAAACCTCCATTAGGAAAACTTGAGGCATCCGGCTCTTGCTGTACCAAAGCCTCACCGCGGAAATTTTCAAAAACACCGCCGTTCTTTGAAGGATCAACAAATGCTTCGTGTTTCTCTGCAGTTGCATCTGTTAGAGGATGAAACCAGTGAGTATAGTGAGTAGCACCTTTCTCAACTGCCCAGGCTTTCATACCTGAAGCAATCTGATTTGACACCTCTCTTCCAATTTTTTTCCCTTGATAAATTGAATCCTGTACTGCATCAAAAGCCTCTGCAGAGAGGTATCTTCTCATTTTTTCAACATCAAAGAGATTATTACCAAAGTACTCAGAAACTGGTAATGTTTCAATAAAAAACCTTTCGGGCTTATGCATAGAAAACTCATCTAGCGCCCTTTTTCTGAAGCTGCTCATATTAAACTAAAGGGGTTGGGGTTATTTGGGAGCAAATGTAACTAAAATTTGAAAACCGTGCCCCATTTTTATACATTTGCCAAACACAAAAAATGAAGAATAAAATGAAACCTGCTAAAGCTTTTGCAACACTTCTGGTCTTGGTTGCTGCAACAACCGGAGTATTCGCCCAAAGGGGAATTGGAAAATACATTGATAATATGAAAAAAGATACAATGTTTTCCAATGCAGTGGTTGGAATAATGGTAATGGATGAGAAGGGTAAAGAGATAGCCTCCTGGAATCCCGATATGCCACTCCTTACTGCCTCCACAATGAAGACAATATCTACAGGTCTCGCACTTAAGGTACTTGGTCCCGATTACAAATACAAGACAAGAGTTGGCTACACAGGTTTAATTGAAAATGGCACATTAAAGGGAGATCTCTATATAATTGGCGGAGGAGACCCTACTCTCGGCTCAAAGGATACCATAGCCTACCCAATAGACTCAATATTCGGCATATGGATGGATGCGATAAGACTATCAGGAATCACAAGAATTGAAGGAAATATTGTAGGCGATGACAGGTTCTTCAAAAACGAAATTGTTCCGGGAGGATGGGCAGTAAGCAATCTTGGTCCCTATTACGGAAGCGGTACTGCTGGCCTCTCATTTATGGAGAACCTCCAGGAGTTCACCTTCAAATCAGGGGATAATATTGGAGATCCCGCAAAGTTTGTAACTGTATGGCCTCAAGTACCCGGGTTAAGGATAGATAACACAATCACAACCGGTGCTCCGGGCAGCAGAGCTCAGACAAGTCTGAGGCTTACAGAAATTGAGAGAGTAGTCAGATACTCCGGGTCAATTCCATTTGGAGATAAAGATGTAGTCCTAACAGGCTCCTGTAAATTTCCGGCAGTAGCGTGTGCTGAAGAGTTCAGAAAATTTTTGGAGAGAGGTGGGATAAGAAGCAATCCTCTTGCATATGACATCCACAGCTACCAAGCTACTGCACCCCAGGAAGAGATTACTATCATTGGCGAAACGCTCTCTCCCCCACTATCATCAATAGTTAATGTTACAAACCGAATCAGCAATAATTTCTATGCCGAAACACTTTTTAAAACATTAGGAAAAGAGCTAACCGGAAGTGGCTCATATGACTCTTCCGCTGTTGCAATAAGAAGAGTGTTGTCATCAATGGGTTTACCTTACAGAGGATTCACTCAGGATGACGGCAGCGGGCTCTCCAGACAAAACTATGTATCTGCAAGATTTTTCTGTAATTATTTCTCTAAATTGAAAGAAAAAAACGATAACTTTGAAGCATTTTATAACAGTTTGCCACAACCTGGAGGACCCGGAACTCTGGAAAACGTCATAAAAGATGCAACCCCTGAACAAAAGAGAAGATTACACGCTAAAAGTGGCTCTCTCTCAAATGTCAGATGTTATGCTGGTTTTGTAGAGAGAAAAAATGGAGGTATGTATTACTTTGCCATACTGACTAATAACTTTCAGGCAAAGACAGCACAGATGCAACCAAAGATAGAGGGATTTATGAAAGAGCTATTAAAATAAACAACATAAACTTATAATAATGCTTACAATATCAAACAAAGCTAAAGCAATGCCAGCCTCCCCAATAAGGAAACTTGTCCCTTACGCAGAGGCTGCAAAAAAAAGAGGAGTAAAGGTTTATCACCTTAACATTGGCCAACCAGATATTGCTTCACCAAAAGAGGCTCTGGATGCTGTAAAAAACAATACTCTAAAACTAATCGAATATCCACATTCAGCAGGAATTACATCTTACAGAGATGGTTTAGCAAAATACTATCAGTCCATCAACATTAATGTAACTCCATCAGAAATCAACATCACAACCGGCGGAAGTGAAGCACTTCAAATTGCACTTGCAGTTACCTGTAACCCGGATGACGAAGTGATTGTAATGGAGCCATTCTACACAAATTACAATGCTCTCTCCCTTCAGAACGATGTTAAACTGGTACCTGTGTCAACATCAATTGAGAACGGATTTGCTCTCCCTGAGATAAGCGAATTTGAAAAATACATCACTCCAAAAACCAAAGGAATTATTCTTTGCAATCCTGGTAATCCTACAGGCTCTTTATACACAAAAGAGACCATTATTAAATTGGGCGAGATTGTAAAGAAGCATAACCTATTCCTTTATTCAGACGAAGTCTACAGAGAGTTCTGTTATACAGACGAACCTCACTTTTCCGCTATGCACCTTGAAGGACTTGAAGAGAATGTCATACTTCTAGACTCTGTTTCAAAGAGATACAGTCTGTGTGGCGTGAGAATTGGATGCATTGTATCTAAGAACAAAGAGGTAATGACTGGAGTTTTAAAATTTGCTCAGGCCAGACTTTGCTCTCCTGCTTACGGCCAAATTGCAGCAGAGGGTGCTCTTGCTACTCCGCCGGAATACTTTGCAACGGTTAGAGATGAGTATATGAAAAGAAGAGATGTACTTGTTGAGGCACTTAATAAAATGGAGGGTGTATTCTGCCCTAAGCCTATGGGAGCATTTTATGCAGTAGCAAAGCTTCCTGTAGATGATAGTGATAAGTTTGCTCAATGGCTTCTTGAGGAGTTTGAACATAACAGACAGACAGTAATGGTTGCACCTGCAGCAGGTTTTTACGCAACACCAGGAAGAGGTACAAACGAAGTACGTATAGCATATGTCCTTAAAGTTGAAGATTTAAAGGCTGCTATGGAGTGTTTGGATATTGCTCTTAAACAATATCCCGGAAGAAAATTATAGAGAATAATCCTTACAGGATAATTTCAGAGATTCTGGCAACAAGCATAAGAGTAAGTAGGATAATCCACTGAATCTTATGCTTGTTGCTTTTATCGTAATTGAGAAGATATTCATTCATTAAGACAGCCGCAGGAATTGCAATTATCGGAGCGTAGGCAGTCATCTTATTGGGGAATAACACAATTATCAATAGTAAAACAATAAGCATCAAAACAAATCTTGTCATTGTTCTTGATTTCTCAATCTTGTATCGTCCCCTTTGCTCGGCAATATGCCATACAGCAGATAGGAGAACTACAAATAGTGCGATATATAACACAAGATCTGCAAAACTTTGCAAACCTATTTGAAACGGAGAGACCGAAGTTATCTTTTCATAAAAAAGCTCAGCAAAAAGAGTAGCATCCTCAAAAAGTAGGTATCTTATTGACA
>Ga0265295_1008161_pt1 | contig 11721 bp, 11 predicted proteins | sample Munlansysbiofilm_FD_192503 | JGI IMG/M metagenome (GOLD analysis project Ga0265295, IMG submission 192503) | Leachate microbial communities from a municipal landfill in Southern Ontario, Canada - Methane capture system biofilm | ecosystem: Engineered > Solid waste > Landfill > Unclassified ... | reverse complement strand
GATAATAGAGCGGGTCGAACCGTGTGAAACGGGGTGGTAACTGGAACAATAGTGCCAACAACTGCCGGGTTGCGAATCGGAACAACAACAACCCGAACAACAGCAACAACAACAACGGCTTCCGGCTCTGCAATACACTTGAGCGCCAGAACCGGCTGGTTCAAGGATCAGTTGGGTGGGCAGTGACTGTCCATATCTTTATCCTGCTCCCGAAGAGGGACAAAGAGAAGCGATAAGCCCGGCTTGGTAGGCATTTTGCTCGAAGAGCAGGGTTTTAAGATTTTTGTAGACACATGACACTCTGAGAATTGTATTATGGCAGTCTCAGATTGTAGAGAATTCGTTTTCGGATCTAAGAGCCTGAATTATAGATCAGGATCAGGATTTGGGTAGATTTCAGTTTGGAGTTTTGTCACTTCAGTTGCGGCTTTTTTAAATCGATGATTTGGACTGGATTGCCAGATGTCCAAATCCAGTCCAAAATCAGCGCAATTTGATTTATCGGTGATTAAAGAAGGTCCAGAAACGTCCAAATTCTCAATGTCCAAGTCCAAACATAGTCCATCATATCTCCGCACCATATAAGACTTTATACCCATTTGTCCATTGAGGACGATTTGAAGCTTTGGGCGACTCTTTATAATTGGTTATGATAATGAGTGGTAGTTAGTTATTGTCAAACTGCTTGACAGTTGTGACGTGGATAGAGATATTGATTCTTATCGGTTTTATGTCGGACGCAAAAGATTTGGAAAGTGTCGGGGATGCCGTTAAGCAGCGCTTTCTTGGTTAGTAAACACCGTGCTCTGGGCGTCCAGCATAATCCGGCAGCACTTATAAAGGATGGATTATTGGCTTGAGTAGAATTATTAAGAACACGGAGAGGATGTGAAGATACTATTTCTTAGCTCCCGCATTCCATATCCACCGGATCGGGGAGACAAAGTGCGCACCCTATTCATTTTGAGGCAACTGGCGAAGATGGGAGAAGTGTATTTGCTTTCTCTGGTAGACAGCAAAAGTGATGCGCAAGCCATGGCAGCTCTTAGAACAGAGATACCCAATTGCCACTTCATCCATCATGGCAAAGTCCGGGCTTTGCTGAACATGGCTTCCAATGTATTTTCCAATTTCCCATATCAGGTGGCTTATTACAAAAACCCGGCCTTGTTTGCTAAAATTAAGGAACTTGACAACTTGCACGATTTTGATCTGGTATACACTCATCTCATTCGGATGGTACCCTATGCCCGGATGCTGAAGAAGAAAAAGGCAATTCTTGATTACACAGATTGCATCTCTTTGGAATATAGCCGCAGCTTGGGGCATCTCAGCGGGTTTCGCAAACTGTTTTTTAAGATCGAATCTGCCCGTACAGCCCGCTACGAAATGCGGGCGGCAAATCTGTTTACAGAAAACTGGGTGATTTCGCCGGTAGATTTGCAAAAGCTGGGTCTGGAGGATCACCATCGTAGCGTGGTGGTACCCAATCAAGTGCGGATAGCCTCACATGAAGCATCTCCAGAGCTCAAGCAGCGCTTGATTTTCACCGGGAACATGAGCGTTCCACACAACGTCGTGGCTGCTCAGAACGTAACGAAAAAAATCATGCCAGCTTTGCTTCGTGATTTTCCGGATCTGCAGTTCATCATTGCCGGGGCTGCCCCATCCCCGGAGATCAAAGCCCTAAATGGACAAAACAACACCTCAGTTATTGGTTTTGTGGAAGATCTTTACAAAGAACTGATGGCAAGCGACATCTTCATTGCTCCCCTTTATTTCAGTGCGGGCATCCAGAATAAAGCGCTGGAAGCCATGGCGTGCAGCATCCCGGTGATCACCACTCCCAACGTGGCACAGAGTCTTGATGCGCACGACGAAGTGGAGTTGATGATAGCGGAAGACAATCATGCTTTCGTAAAAAAGGCAACTTACTTACTGAAAAACGATGTGGCAAGGGCTCAGATCGGAAAATCCGGCAGAGCTTTGGTTCTAAATAAATATTCGACCGAGGCGATCAGTCAACTGATTTCCGCCCGTGTTGATTTTGTGATTCATTGCCAGTGACAAAGAAAGTCTCAGCTTCTGACAGAGTTGCTGCAATTCTCAGAAAAGCTACAGTCCGTTCTCGTTTACCGATATTTTTATTGACAGAAAAGGCTCTATGGAAAAACGTGACAAAACAGTGTGCGCCCTTAGCTCAATTGGATAGAGCATCTGACTACGGATCAGAAGGTTAGGGGTTCGACTCCCTTAGGGCGTGCCAGATTTTTCTCTTGCCAGCATTTGCTGGCTTTTTTTATTGACGCAATATGAAGAAGAAAGAATACTCTAAGAACCGCGGTGGAAATCTTATCCTGCTGTATAGGATGATGTTCCGCTATTGGCCGCATATCATCGCAGGACTCATCTCCATGGCCTTGTTTGCCCTCTTCAGCGGCGTCAGTATCACTATTCTGATCCCCCTGTTCGATTTTGTGTTCAATCCCAATAAACCCGAAATTGTCTATCAAAATACTTCAGAAATCCTTGGCGCACTGAAACATGCCTTGCAGAGTTATTCGGCTCAGGGAAACTCCTTTTGGCAAGTGCGCTCTTTGGCAGATATCGCTCCCTTGTGGGAGTCCATGAAAGAAGTAATGCTGCTAAGTGATTCATTATCTCTGCTTTATATCCTGTGTTTCGCAATAGTTATCATAATCGCGTTGAAGAATGTGGCATATTTTTCCAACCGCAGCTTTTTTGTGATGATTCGCGGCAAGACTATCCGGGATATGCGAGCGCATATGTTCAAGCGCTATCTAAATCAAAGCCTGGAGTTCTACAGTAAAAACCAGGTGGGAGACGCCATAGTCCGCATGGTGAATGATGTTGATATAGTCTCCAACCACTTCATTTTTGCCGTGTTCAACAGCATCCGGGATGTCAGCACAGTGATCGTCTATATGTATATCGCGATATTCCTGAATGCCCGGCTTTTTGCCTACAGCATCCTGGTCGTACCTTTACTTACTTTTACGATTGGGTTTTTGGGCAAAAAAATCAAGAAATATTCAAAGCGCATTCAGGGTCAGATATCCGCCATGTTTAGTGTGGTGGAAGAGGTGTTGAACAGCATCAAGATCGTAAAGGCTTTTCGGCATGAAGAAGACGAATATCAGGCATTTAACAAGATCAACCGCAGACACTTGAAACAGTGGCAGAAGGCTCACATCTATGGTGCATTGAATGTTCCGCTATCGGAGCTGAATTCTGCCATCACCGGTGTGGTGGTCGTGATCATCGGCGGCGGCATGATCCTGGATCCCTCCGCAGGTTTCTCCCTGGGGGATTTTACTGCTTTCCTCTTTGCCGTATTCTCTATGCTTCATCCCATGAAAAGCGTTACCCAGCTCTACACAGAAATCAAGAAAGCTACAGTATCCCTGGACCGCATCGCATTGGTATTGAATCAAGAATCTGAGATCAAAGATGTTCCAGACGCCATCCTGAAGCCTGATTTCCAGCAGGCGATTGTCTTTGATGAGGTGGATTTCCATTATAAACCGGGCAAGAGCGTCCTACACAAGCTGGATTTGGAAATCAGGAAGGGCAGCAAAGTGGCTTTTGTGGGTGCCAGCGGCGGCGGGAAGACCACGGTTACAAACCTGATCAACCGGCTTTACGACGTGAAAGGTGGCAGGATATTGATCGATGGCACAGACATCCGCCAGATCAAGCTGGACGACTTGCGCAGCCTTTTTGGAGTAGTCACTCAGGATAGCGTGCTCTTCACCAAGACCGTGCGTGACAACATCGCCTATGGCAGCCGCAGAGCCTTGAGTGATGAAGAGATCATTAGTGCGGCAAAGATAGCTCATGCCGATGAATTTATCCAAGCCCTACCGGATAAATATGACCAGATGTTGGATATCAAAGGCTTCAACCTATCCGGGGGGCAACGGCAACGACTGTGCATCGCCCGCGCCATTGTGGGCAATCCTCCCATCCTGATCTTCGATGAAGCTACCAGTGCCTTGGACAGCGAAAGCGAACGCTTGGTGCAAGATGCCATCGATGCGGCAACCAAAAACCGCACCGTCATCCTGATCGCGCATAGGCTTTCCACCATCCTCTCTGCGGACAAAATTATTGTGTTGGAAAGCGGAAAGGTCGTGGGGAGCGGTAGCCACGAAGAGCTGATAAAAAGCTGTACACGATATCAAACCTTATACAATCTACAGATCAATGATCGTTTTCAAGGAGGCTAAATGATCAGAATCCTAACCTATGGCACTTATGATCTTTTTCATTATGGGCATCTGCGGCTCTTGCAGCGAGCCCGAGAACTGGGAGATTTCTTGATCGTGGGAGTCTCTAGCGATGAGTTCAACATCGGCAAACACAAACAATGCGTATATCCTTATCAGGAGCGTGCAGCAATCGTGGAAGCGATTCGCTATGTGGATTTGGTGATCCCCGAGCAAACTTGGGATCAAAAGGTTCGGGACGTAGTCGATTATAAAGTGGATATATTCGTGATGGGCAGTGATTGGGAAGGGCAATTTGACTTCTTGAAGGAGCATTGCCGGGTACTATATTTGCCCCGTACTCCCAGCATATCTTCCACAGAGATCAAGGTAAACATCCGCCAAGGCAAACCCTGATGCGGTATTTGTTCTATATTGCGAAGTTATATTCGATTAGCATCGTTCAGCCATTGATCGATCTGTTGGAGGAGGAAAACAGGGATTGGGCATTGTATGTTTCCCGCCGGGTGCACGCTTCCCTGCCCCAATCGCTGAAGGATAAACAGGTCTTCAGCAATCTGGCAGAAGCCCGCGCATATAACCCGGAATTTGTTCTGGTGCCTGGCAATTTTGTCGATCACCGCATTCCAGGCATCAAAGTCCAGATCTTTCATGGTCTTGGTGTAGAAAAAGCCGCACACTTTAAAAACAGGGGTTTCTTCGATGTCTATCTCACCTCCGGCCCCTATGTAACGCAACGTTTTATACAGATGCGGGCGCGAAATCCCTATTTCGAAGTGATTGAGACCGGTTGGCTCAAGATCGATGCAATCTTGAATTTCGATATAACTAATTTGCGAGAACGGTTGAATGTACCTGCATCAAAGAGGGTCATCCTCTATGCTCCTACTTTCAGCCGAAAAATGGAATCAGCCGCGGAGCTTGCCAGCGTTATCCCCAACATCATCCGCGATGACGAGTATTGGCTGTTCAAGTTTCATGAGTTGATGCCCAAGGAGCTTATCGCTCCCTATAAAGCCATAGCTCCTACTCGAGGTAAAATCTATGAGGGTAACGATATCAACCCCTGTCTACATCTCGCGGATGTCATGATTTCGGATACCTCTTCTGTGGTCTATGAGTTCTACGCTCTGGACAAACCAGTGATAACCTTCAAAGCTTTGGAACGGCCCCAGAAAGCGTTGGATATTCGGGATCCGGCGTTATTGCGGGAAGCGATCTACCGCTGTCTGGACGATGCTGATGATCTAAAGAGCATCAGAGCAAAAGCTATAGCCGAAGTGAACCCGTATCTGGATGCTTCAATCGCAAAGCGCACTCTGCGGGCATTAGAAGGTTTGGATAGGAAGATCTTTCCCAAGCCCGGGAAACCTGCAAACCTCTTCCGCAAAGCGCAGATCATCTGGCACGGATTAGTAAAAAAAGGATACTTAAGATAATGGGTGGTACAGAGAAATTAGTAGGACAAAACCTGGAAGATGCGCTCTGCATGCTCCGGGATGTTTGCCGAATATTGGATGATTCCCGCATCCCCTATAGCTTGGATGCGGGCACTTTGTTGGGCATCATCAGGGAAAATAGGTTGTTGCCCTGGGACACGGATATGGATTTGGCCATATCATCTCAATACGCGCGTGCATTGCGCAAAGTACGCTGGAAGATATATTTTTCGGGATATCTTACCCGCTACCGCAAGAATGATACTGCCTTGGGGCCAATACCCCAGAATTCATATCGCTTGCTTCGAGTTTATTCCCGCAAATTCCTGTTCTTCAAGAAACAGCAGCTGATGGACATCTTCGTGAAGTATAAACATGGGGAGAATTATTATTGGATCATTGGCCGTGCCAAGCCCCTGTTACAGTCGTGTCCGGCGAACCATCTGGATATCCTGATCAAACATACTTTTCAAGGGCAGACATACAACATCCCCATGGATTATGATGCTTACCTGACTCATCACTACGGAGACTGGCGAGTGGTGCGCAAAGATTGGTATTTCCGAGACCATGATGGATGCAATCTAGACGCTTCCAAGTGGGAAGGCGATCAGCACCAGAGTTTTGGGCAGATACAGTCGGAACCGCAGTGATTTATGCGGTATCCAGGCATTTATCCGAATCTATGCATTAAATATGCTTGCTAAAATGGCCAAACAGATTATATTGAGGATAACTAAGTGAAACCATTATATGTGCTTACAGGTTACGACGATTTTATTGGGCAGACCCGCAAGCCCTGGATCAGCATAGATACTGATGCTTTCATCAATGAACTGCAGAGCTTGGGCTTTGAAGTGCGCAAACACGGTTTTAATGAAGAGGTCAATGGCGTGGTGGATATCCGTAATAGCATTGTTTATTATAGTTTTAGTCATCGGAGAAACCTTCAGCGCTATATCCGGGATCTATTGCTGGCACTTGAGCTGCAGGGCAACACTTTGATCCCAAACTTTCGGATGTTTTGTTGCCATGAAAACAAGGGTTGGCAAGAGCATCTGCGGCGTCATCTTGCCTTTGGAAATCTGGCTAGCCAATACTTTAGCAGCAAGCGCGAGCTGGATGCTTATGAACTGAAGTTTCCTCTGGTCTTCAAGACTTTGGATGGTTCAAACAGCCGCGGTGTGGCTCTGGTGCACTCCAAAGAGGATATTCTGAAAGAGCTGAAAAAACTGGAGCCCAAGCCGGGCCTTTATCAACGCTGGGATTTCTTTCGCCGCAAACACTTGCGCAAATCCAAGAAATTCCCCGCTTATCCGAATTACGATCTCGCTTTGGATGCCCGACTCTATCAGGATTACATCACACCGGAGATCCCCTTCATGCTGCAGGATTTTGTGCCCAATCTGGATTGCGATTATCGCGTAGTAGCGCTGGGTGAGCATTACTATATCTCCAAACGCCTGAACCGCCCGGGGGATTTTCGCGCTAGTGGCTCCAAGCACTTCGATTTTGACCTTCCCGATCCCCACCGGCTCTTACAATACACGGCAGAAATCCGCGCTAAACTGGATGTCCCTACGCTCTCTGTGGATCTCGGAGTGGATAGGGATTCGAATATTCACCTCTTCGAATATCAAGCTCAACACTTCGGCATCTTCACAATCCTGAGTGGCCCTGGATATTGGTATCAATCAAAGGGTCTGTGGCTCTTTCACCAGGGGCACAAGAGCTTCGAAGCAGAACTGGCCGCTGCAATCCACTACTTTGTGAACGGCTGATGGTATTCTCCTACTACCTGCTCAAGCCTCTATATAGCGCAGCCTGGCACATCCTGAATCTACTAAAGAAGCGCACAGAAACAGTGTTTTATTGCCACACTCCAGTGGATTTGGAAATCTGGTTACCGGTGCAGAAATACTTGCAACCCATCCCTATCGTGACGGACAAGCTAGATAGCTATAAATTTCTGAAAGACAAGGGATATTCCGTGCGCAGACTGATGATTTGCAATGATAGTGGTGCCCTTCATATTGCAAATGCCATGAAAGTAAAGGTATTCGCATTCTTTGGTCCCACCGTTACCAGCATCGGTTATTACCCTTACCGGAAGGGAGACAGAGTGTTTGAAGTCGATTTGGACTGTCGTCCTTGTGGCAGTCATGGCGGGAATAAATGCCCCCTAAAACATCACAACTGCATGCAACAAATATCAGTAGAATCTGTGCTCGATGCCATTGTACAAGATTTTACTAAAGTAGATTAATATAGCGATGGTTGGTACATATTATCTCAATTTCATCCCCTATCGTATTGCGTGGCACATATATAAGCTGCTTCACAAAAGAGAACTCAATATTGTCCATGTAGAAAGTGATTTTGATTATTTTCTATTTCGTAACATCGCCAAGTATCTGTCGTCGTTGGAAATAGCGGTTACAGATCGAAAGCTGATTGGGCAAATAAAGCAAATTGCACCTAAAAGCACCATCTTCCACGTGTATCCCTTCTGCTATCCCGATTCTGTTGTGATGTTTCGTAATGCAGCTTGGAAATATCCGGTTAGGAAGATCATTAAAATTGGCTTAGAGCATGGTGCATACAATTTTAAAAGGTTTCCCAAGCCATATTATTACAATCTTTTCGATTTGTATATGATGACCAGCTTTCAGGATGTTGACAGATTGCAATCTATAGGCGTAACTACCGTAAAATCAGTTGGTTACCCTAAAAGTGACTCTCTTTTTGATGGCAGTTATACGCAAAGCATGTTGAACTCATTAAGAACCAAACTAGGGCTTAATCCCAATAAATCGACAGTGTTATTTTCTGCCACTTGGGATGGCTCTGGCATGAGTGCCATTGCCAAGTGGTACAATCGCTTAGATAGTCTCGTAAGCAAATACAATATTCTCGTAACTCTGCATCCTCGCATGAGTGAACGATACTACAAGTTTCTGCAACAGGTTATCGGCATCCACTTTATTAATGATATGGATGTATATCCCTATTTGTTAATTGCAGATGTATGCATTGGCGATACGAACAGCCTCATTGCAGAATTTTGCATTGTGAATAAACCCATCATCACCTTTTCGATAGAATCTACGGTGCGAACTATGGATGACGTGATCGGGCTTATTACTGATATCTCGATCCGCATTGATAGCTTTGATCAAGTAGAACCTGCCATAGAACAAGCCATCCGCACAGCACAAGAAACTGCTTCGACCAGACAGAATGTTATCAGAACATTCATCAATCCTTTAGATGGCAAAGCTGGATGGCGTGCAGCCCAAGAAATTATTAGGCTAATACCCAAGTTGAAACCATGAATCTATGTGATGCTCACTGCCATTTGGCTAATCTCTCTCAGGCCATGCCGTTAGAAGCTCTTTTTGCCGATGCGGCACAGCGTGGCATAACTCGTTATTTATCTTCAGCGCTCAGTAGAAGAGATTTGGAATTGTATCCTGTAATCGCAGAAAACAAGTTGATTAAGCTGCTATATAGCGCCGGAGTACATCCCAGTTTTGATTATTGTGATCTCAAGGTTGATGATATCCAAAAGCTATGTAACGAAAACAAGATCTGGGCTGTTGGTGAAATCGGTTTGGATAGGGCAAACAAAGATTTTAATACAATGAAACAACTTTTCATAGATCAACTTGAACTTGCTTCCAATTTCAATCTTCCGGTTGTTTTACACATCGTTGGCTATCAACAGGAAGCATACAACATCCTCAGGAAATACCCTCTCAAATATCTTCTCCACGGATATGCCGGCAGCGTTGAAGCTTTCCACAGTTTCACCAAACTCAACTGCTTTTATACTATTAGTGAGCGGGTTTTGCATAAAGATAAGCGATCTCTCCTCAATGCCATGCTGAAACACAGAAGATTCCTGTTTGAGACAGATATAACCGCTTACTATGTAAAAGATGGCGAAAAAAATCCACTTCTGCGCTTGCTGGAGGTATTGAATTGTACGCAAGAGATATCCAATATTGATCTCAACACTTTACTTAAAATCCAAGCCGATAATTATTTGCTTCTTACGGGACAGCACTTATGACAGACTACTCTCGCACTGAGCTTCTTATTGGCACTATGGCTATGCAAAGTTTGGCAAAGATAAGCGTATGCATTGTAGGTTTGGGGGGCGTAGGTTCTTACGCCGCAGAAACACTTGTCCGCACCGGAATCCGCAGTTTTATCCTGATCGATTTTGATACCGTAGGTCCCACAAATCTCAACCGTCAGCTACTTGCTACACTTTCCAGCATTGGCAAGCCTAAAACCGAGCTGATGAAAGAGCGGATACTTGCCATCAACAATGAAGCCAGGATAATTTGCCATCAAGTGTTTCTAGATTCCGAAAACAGGGCAGAGCTAATAGCCGGAGCAGATTTCGTTATTGATGCCATCGACAGTTTGGGTCCCAAGATTGGACTGCTTGAATATCTGGCTAAAAGCGAAAGGAGTTTTATCTCGGTAATGGGTGCAGGCAATCGCTTAGACCCATCCAAAATTCATCTGGATAAGATCAATAAAAGCCATAATTGCCCTCTCGCTCGCAGGGTTCGCAAGTTTTTGCGACGCAGAGGAATCAAACTGGATTTTCCCTGCGTATATTCTTCCGAATTAGCCTCTGATACTTATGATGATGTAGATAGCAAAGATGAGCTCATTATGCAAAGAGGCAGAATGCGTCAAACCATCGGATCCATTAGTTATATGCCTGCTATAATGGGAATGATGGCAGCAAGTTGGGTTATTAGAACTGCATTACAAGATTCCGCCACTAAGCCGATTTAGCGTCCATCGCAGTACAAGCGTATAAACAAGTCTTAATTGAATTGAATTTAAATCCCTTGGGGGGATAAGCTCCGGTTATTCGGTTATTGCTAAACCCGTAAATCTCTCTTTGGCATAGCTGTACGCTTCCGGAGTGTCAACATCCAGCCATTGCCCTCTTTCAGCCAAAGTTACGGCCATCAATTTATGCTTTAGTATCAGTTCTTTCATTGCTGCGCTGATAGATTCTAAGCCCTTGCATAAAGCACTTTCCATAGCAGGAAAGAAACTGTGGTTTAAACGAAAGATCCCACAATCCAAAGCGTTATATCTTTCAAGTTCTTTGCCGATATCGCTGATGAACTCTTCATTTACCAATACTTTGGTGGCATCATCCAAATCGAAATTGCTTTCAATAAAAGGGTCAACCATCAGAAGATTTGTATTCTGGCTACATTCAATAACTGCCTTTATTGCCTTAGCGCAAACCAGGTGATCGGACATGGATAGAATAAAGGGTTCGTCTTTAACCCAGTCCTTTGCTTTATATACAGAAAGCCCATTACCCCTATCCCACTCAGTATTCTCAATAAAAAAAACCTTAAACGGCAGTTTGGTGCAGCTAACATATTCTCGGATATAATGCTGATTAAACCCCACTACCATCGCCAGATCAGATATCCCCGCCATCTTCATTTGCATCATAATGGCGGAAAGGATTGTTCCTTCGTTGAAGGGCAGCAAGGTTTTGGGAATTTGATTGGTTTCATTCCATAATCTACTGCCATAACCTGCGGCAATAATCACTGCTTTCACACTCTATACCTCATTCTCATGCCCACTTTCTGCATAAAGCGCTTCCATTTTTTGGATAAAACGCTCGCTGGCTTTGCCATCCAACTTATAGAAATATCGATCACGGTAATCGTTCGCTCTGGCTTTCATCTCCGAGCTTGGATGCAAGGCTTGCCAGATTGCTTGTGGAAGCTCTTTCCCACTTTGAATATGCGGAAAAGCACCTTCTAAAAACAAACGGTTGTCGATTTCTAAAAGAGCTTGTCCATCAGAATGGATCAGCTTATCGCATGGCAGATCGTAAACAATCCCGTATTTTTGAAAGGCAATAAAATCGAATACTGTGCTGGAAGCCTCACTCAGTATGGTATCTGCTGCCACATAGTAGGGTAAAATACTCAATTCGTTAAAGGGCAAAAGCCTGGCATGAGGATAGCGAT
>Ga0265295_1008159_pt1 | contig 11724 bp, 10 predicted proteins | sample Munlansysbiofilm_FD_192503 | JGI IMG/M metagenome (GOLD analysis project Ga0265295, IMG submission 192503) | Leachate microbial communities from a municipal landfill in Southern Ontario, Canada - Methane capture system biofilm | ecosystem: Engineered > Solid waste > Landfill > Unclassified ... | reverse complement strand
CCTCATTTTGAAACTGTCGCCGATGTATGGTAATAATGTCGTTGGCTATATGGTAATGTGCATTGGAGGGTTAACATTCTTACTTGCATCTATGGCTGCAATATCCCAAAGCAATGCAAAAAGAGTACTGGCTTATTCTACTATAGCAAATCTCGGATTGATTGCGGCATGTGGAGCAGTAGGCACATATGAGGCTCTTTGGGCAGGAATGATGATCTTGATCTTTCATGCTGTCACAAAGTCTATGTTGTTCCTATGTGTTGGTACCGCCGAACATCATATAGGCAGTAGAGACATAGAGGATATGGATGGGTTGTTCTCAAGGATGCCTAAGCTGTCCGCTTTAATGATCATAGGTATATCGGGCATGTTCTTGGCACCTTTCGGTATGCTGATATCTAAGTGGGCTGCTATGATCTCATTTGTGAATTCTGAGAATCTTGTTCTTATCACGTGCATATGTTTTGGTAGTGCTGTCACCATATTCTATTGGGGTAAATGGCTCGGAAAGATGGTTGCTGTGGTAGCAAACAGTAAAGATGTCGAAGAGTCTGTTCATAAGGAAGAGTGGGTTGTATTGGGATTATTGGCCACATTGGTTATTGCGATCTGCTTCTCTTTCCCGTTTATTTCATCTGAAATATTGTCACCATATCTGTTATCAGTTTTCGGACAACCAGTCAATCCAATATTTGCGACGTTCGGAATAGCATACGTTTGTGTATTATTGGGAATGTTGGCACTTCTTGTTGTGGTTCCGATTCCATTTTTCAACAAGACTAAGAAGAAGGTCAGGAATAATTACATGTGCGGTGTGAACAATGGTGATAATCAATCATATTCTGGTTCAATGGGAATGAGCGTTAACGTGTCGATGAGGAATTGGTACATGGAGGATTGGTTTGGTGAGGATAGGATAAACAAGATAGGTCTTGTTCTAACAACGGCTATAATCATTGTTGCTTTTGTATTGATACTTGGAGGCGTGACATCGTGAATGTACTATATCTAGTATCAATGATAGGTTATATTGTCCTTGCACCTATTTTTGGATTGGTTTTGGCAGGATTGGATAGGAAAGTCAGTGCCAGAATGCAACGCAGAGTGGGTCCTCCAGTGGTTCAACCGTATTATGATGTAAGAAAACTGATGGAGAAGGATCAGGTCACAGTTAACAAGGTGCAGGATTTCTATGTATTTTGTTTCTTGTTATTCATAGTGATAACAGGGTGCATATTTTTTGCAGGAGGAGATCTTTTACTTGTAGTATTCACGTTGACACTGGCGAATGTATTCCTTGTGTTAGCCGCGTATTCATCCAATTCTCCATATTCGCAGGTGGGTGCCGAAAGGGAGCTCTATCAGATGATGGCCTACGAGCCGATGGTACTGCTTACAATGATCGGATTCTATTTGGCAGTTGGAAGCTTCAATGTTTCGGACATCTTGAATGGTGACAAGATGCCGATCGTCACCATGGTTGGTATATTCGTTGGATTCCTGTTCATATTGACAATCAAATTCAGGAAATCGCCATTTGATCTCAGCATGTCGCATCATGCCCATCAAGATATAGTAAAAGGTGTCACAACGGAATTCTCGGGTAGAACTCTCGCGTATGTGGAGATAGCTCACTGGTATGAGAATATAATGCTTCTTGGTATTGTATTCTTGTTCTTCTGTAATGGAACGTGGTGGGGATATGTAATTGGTGTTGTCGTCGCAGCAGTCTCATTCTTCTTGGAGACATTTATAGATAATAGTTTTGCAAGAATGAAATGGCAGGTGGCACTAAAGAGTTCTTGGGTAGTGTCCATACTGTTTGGATTGATCAATGTGGCGCTATTGATATGGGTGTTTTAAGGAGGTGTAAATATGTCATATTCTACAAAATCGCCATGGATAATTCATTATGACGGTTCAAGTTGCAACGGATGCGATATCGAGGTATTGGCCTGTCTCACTCCTATGTACGACCTTGAAAGATTCGGCATCGTTAATACGGGCAATCCTAAACATGCGGATATATTGTTGATCACAGGTTCGATCAATGAACAGAATCGTGATGTTGTAAAGCAAATATATGAACAAATGCCAGAGCCTAAAGTGGTTGTGGCCATTGGAATATGTGCAACCAGTGGTGGAGTATTCAAGAAATGTTACAATATTCTGGGCGGCGTTGATAAAGTGATACCTGTAGACATATATGTTCCAGGATGTGCCGCCAGACCCGAAGCGATAATAGACGGGGTAGTAAAGGCGTTGAGAATACTCGAAGAAAAGAGCAAGGCTCTTCACAACAAGGGAGGAAAGGTTCAATGACAAGATCACATGAGGTGCAGGAGATAACAGAGATATCTTATTCAGATCTTCTAGTGAAAGCCAAGGAGCTTGCGGAGGGTGGATACAGGGCAGTGCAAATATGTGCAACTTCTAAGGATGGAAAGACAGAAATGCTGTATTCTTTCGATAAGGATTTTAAAATGATAAATTACAGAGTAAATGTACCGAGTGAAATGAGGGTCTCCAGTATAACAGGTTTTTTCTGGTCTGCTTTTATTTTTGAGAATGAGGTGCACGATCTTTTTGGTATAGAGTTTACAGATCTCGTTTTGGATTACAAGGGTAATTTCTTCAAACTCTCGTCCAAAACACCATGGAAGACAGAAGCTAAAAAGGAGGTGCAATGATGGGCAAGAGAACAATTGTACCATTTGGTCCGCAGCATCCAGCATTACCGGAACCGATACATTTGGACCTTGAACTTGAAGATGAAAAAGTGATAAGGGCCGTGCCATCTATAGGTTATGTTCACAGAGGTCTGGAGAAGCTCGTAGAACAAAATGACTATCAGATCATGTGCTATGTAATGGAGAGAGTGTGTGGTATCTGCAGTTTTGGACACAGCTGGGGATATGCCGCCGCTGTGGAAGGATTGATGGATATCGAGGTTCCGGAGAGGGCAGAACATCTGCGTACGATTTTCCATGAGCTCTCAAGGATACATAGTCATCTTCTATGGTTGGGTCTTTTGGCGGATGCTATGGGATTCGAGAGTCTTTTCATGCATTGTTGGCGGTTACGCGAGTCTATACTTGATATATTCGAAAAATCGACAGGAGGCAGGGTCATTTTATCTTTTACTAAGATTGGAGGCCAGTTCAAAGATATTCCTAAGGAGTCTCTCGCAGAGATAGTCATAATATTGGAGAATATGAGGAAAGAATTATTGGTGGTAACCAATGTTTTCCTCGATGATACCTCAGTTAAAAATAGGATGTGCGGTGTAGGAAAATTATCTAAAGAGGATATCATGAAGCTCGGTGCTATCGGTCCCACAGCAAGAGGTTCAGGAGTGAACAATGACGCTAGATGTTTGGATTTGGGAAAATACAAAGAACTAGGATTCAAGCCGATACTTGAAACTGATGGTGACTGTTATGCCAGATGTAAGGTGAGGGTCAGGGAGATATTCCAATCTATAGATATCATAATTAAAGATATAGAGAACATACCGGAAGGTCCTGTGAACATCCCAGTTAAGGGGATGCCCCCGATGGGGGATTTCATTGCCAGGATAGAACAGCCCAGAGGAGAGGCATTCTATTATGTCAAAGGTAATGGTACAAAGTATCTTGACAGGGCTCGTGTTAGAACACCTACGAATGCGAATATACCGATACTGGTTAAGGTCCTTCAGGGATGTTATCTGAATGATGTGACTATGATGGTAATGACGATCGATCCATGTATCAGTTGTACGGAGAGATAAACATGGGGTCATTCAAGATAGGTGGGATTGTGCTATCCAGTGCTTTCAAGAGACCGTCTACCAGATTATATCCAACAGTTCCTAGAAAGTGGCAGGATAATACGAGAGGACATGTGGAGATCGATCCAGAACAATGTATACTGTGTGGGATATGTTCTAAGAAGTGTCCGGCAGACGCGTTGACCGTGGATAAAGCCGCCCGTACATGGACTATAGATAGGATGTCATGTGTTCAATGTAGGAGTTGTGTTGAATCTTGTCCTAAGCAATGTCTTGTGATGAAAAACGAGTACACATCACCGAATGCCAAGAAAGTAATAGATACAGTGAATATTCCAGAGAAGGTAAAGAAAGAAGAGTAAATATTATTGGATAATTTACAATACCCTTGTTCTTGCATTATCAATACAGAATATTCACTTTGTAGTACTTGTTTTGTGAATAATTCGAATTATATACAAGTCTAATAATACACTGATATGGATATAGAAACACTGAAAGGTCTTGTTTGTTCAGAGTATCATGATAAATTAGATCGTATCCTTGTCATGTGTAATGCACCATATGCTAGAACTGCAGGATTAGAACTCGTCAGTATCACAAAGGATTGTGTTAAGATGAAAAAGAAAATTCTTCCTGAGGATCTTAACAGCAATGGTGTTGTTCACGGGGCTGTTTCATACGGATTGATAGACCATACCTTTGCAATAGCAGACAACATCAAAAGTGATGGTGTGGGTCAGTCGTGTAACATAATATATCACAGGCCATGTAAAGGTCCAATAATACAGACAGAATGCTGTCTAATCAACGAGTCTAGGTCTTTGGCGATCTATGATGTAAGACTTTTCTGCGAGGGAAAGCTTATTGTCTCTGCAACGTGTACTGCATTCAGAATAAGGAAAGATTGAATATGGATCAAAATAAATGTCCTTACTGTGGAGTATTAATTCCGACGAATAGTCTTACCTGTCCGAAATGTTTCAAGAACATTCCGCGTGAAGATGCATCCAAAAAAGAAGAGTATATCATTCATGATGAGCCGAAGTCATCTCAGACTAGGTCTAAGAAGAACGATTTTACATTATTCCTCGCAATAATTCCTGCATTTGTAGGGATATTAGGTCTTAATCAGATAATTCGCGATCCTAAGGACAGTAAAGGATACATGTATCTCGTAATAGGATTGATATTGTTCATAACATCGGTTGTTCTATTCATCAACATTTGGCATAATGGAATATGGTCAGCATTTTTCATGACAATTGCATGGATAATGATAAGCTTCATCTATGTTATTGCAGCGATAGGGGTTTTGATTGATGCAATAATGGGATCTGTTCTCAGGATTTTTTGAACTCAATATTTTCCTTTTGTTCTGAGTTCTATCATTAATGCAGATGCCATAGCTGCGAGGTCTATCGCGCGTCTGTTTCTTCCGACATTTGCAGGATCGTCTGGCAGTAAGCGTTTGTATGCTTTTCTTATGATGAACGGTTCATCTTCTGGTAGTTTGCACCTGAGGCTAATAGGCATTCTCAGAGATATACCAGGCATGATGGATGTTTCATAAGTTATGTCCCAAGGGGCGCATATCATATATTTTCCGAATTCCTGTCTTATGTCGTAACACGCGACAGTTTTACCTTTTATTATGCGAAGTACTTCTTCAGCAACTTTTTTTTCAGGTTCTCCGCCATAGAGTTCTTCTGCATAGACATTGAAGTTCTCTGAAATATAATCCAATTTCTTTTTGCCAAGATTCTTCGGATCATAATAGACCATGCTGTTGTATACTGTCTCGAAATCTTTATTTTCAAGGTCTACTGCACATATTCCGATGTCTATGATCTCGTCATACGGGTATCCATCTGGTCCGGATGTGAGAGTCTCTACGACATAGACTTTGTCTGCCATGTTTGACGGATAATCGGGGAAGTAATTGTACTTTCGCTATGAAATATGAAATAGAAATATAGAAAAGAAAGGTCGCTGTCTGTAGAACGGACAGCGATTTGAGTTTAGATTTTGAAGAATTCCTTAACCCTCGGACGGAACAGATAGTACAATATGACTAACGAGATGACCAACAAGATGATGTTCATCGCTCCGGCGGTGAATATCATCACTATGCAGGATATTGCACTGATGGCGTAGATGATGATACCGAGATACCAAACTATGCTCCAGCCGTTTAGGAATCCGAATGCTATCACAGCATATATGAATCCTACAATAATTAGTATTATTCCGGTTCCGAGACTGATATAGTTAGTAATGTCTTGAAGCGACGGAGGATCTTTTTTTTGAAGAGAATCATAGATTGCCTTTGCAATATCGTTTACAAAGTTCATATGGAACGTTGAGCCAATAAGGCAAATGATGCCCGCGATAATTAGTATTATTGCAACTAATGCAGTTAGTGCACCAATAATTGTTATTAGTATAGGGCGTTCAGCCATGAGAGTACTATCGAAGTAGTAGTAGATAATCCTTCACTCATTTTTGTATGTCTACAGTTTCTAGTTAGTCTTTGTTCGGGTTTTTATATTCCTAAGACGTCATCGATAATTATGCAAAAAGCGAAGAGCATCGATGAACTTTATGACGAGGTCAGAGATTTCGATATGGTCATCACAAACGATGCTCCATTAGCTACCGCTTTGAATGGAAGGATAGATACTGCACGCATAGGAAGTTTTGCTTACACTCCGAGGCAGATCGCTGCAATGGAGGCAGTAGCTATTCTGGGGAAAGGCGTATGGGGGGATCTCAGGATAATATCGGAGATCTGTAACGAGACAGATCTGGATTTCAAGTATGTTCATGGTGAGTTGGAGAATATAAGAACAATTAGAAAATATACTCAGAATGTTGAAAAATATATGTATTCTCAATCGGCTAAGGATGTATATCGTTCATTTTCTGCTATGCCTACCATAGAAAAGGTGATGAACGCATACGATCCGAAGAACAGTTTTCTATTCAAGGGGAAAAAGATTGCAGTCATCGGTCTAGATCTGTTTGATGATTTAGATAAACATTTTGTTCCTATCTTTGATTTCGAAGAGATTGAGATCTTTAAAAAAAGAGAGGAATATGAAATAGATACAATTTACGAGATAGGTAATGATCGTCAACTTGCTGATAACGTTGTCGATCTTATAGATTTGAAATCGGCTACGGATACTGCTATCGTCATGGATACGGCAGGTCCTGTCGCAGATGCTATAAGGGCTGCGTTGTACAGAAAGAAGGTGGCATTTAAGAATACGATGGCAGTAAAAGATCTGTCTCAGATCAGAGATTATCTTCAATTTTTATCTCTGGCATTGTCGTATGATACTCTGAGAGTAAGACACGTGAGAGAGATATTCTCTGCATACGGTGCAACTATTAGTATCAGGCAGGACGAATATCTCCTTTCAAAACAGGCGCCTTTTTTCAAGGATAAAGGAAAAAGACTTGCGGATATAATGTATAATATCAGGAAAATGACCTTTGATGAGGTTTGCACAGAGATAGTTCATGTTAAACAGAGGCCTCAGGTCAAGATCCTTATCGATGATATGAAACTTGCATATGAAAAAATAACTTCAAAACTTGTCAATGAGATCATCTACGCTGTTAACAATGTTTCCGATCTGCATCACAACGAGCAGATACCAGACGAGGAGAAAAAAGGAGTACTGCTTGTGGATTGTAAGAAATCCGTTTTTATCGATAGACCTTTTGTTATTTTTGTAGGTATAGGTCCAGAATGGTCATCTTCAGTTATTGGAAAGGAGTATATTGATAGAGAGAACGAAGCTGAACATAATATGATCAAGTTTACTGTATTGCTTCAACAGGGTACTGCAAAGGTCTACGCAGTCAATTCGATGAGATCCGGAAAAGAGTCTAAGCCATGTTCTATCTTCGAACAGATATACGAAAGTAGAACGGATACGGAGATATTTGGTTTCAAGGACGTATGTAAGCATATTGTAAAAGGTCCTTGGTATGTGACAGAGGAAAAGAGGATAACGTTCAAGGGAGAGGAATTCGTGGATAGCGAACCGGTTTATGATTGGAAGTTTTCAAAATCCACTTACAACAATTATCGCGTATGTCCTAGAGCATTCATGTTCAGTGATATTCTTCCTTTCATAGATTCCGAGAATACGGTTTTTGGAAGTATCATACACGAGTTTGCAGAATTTTATCTATGTTATCCAGAATTGGTGGCTGAAAAAGGCATTGAACATTATATCGATGTTCTTCAGGACAGATACTCAGGAATATCGTGCGCACAGATGAGAGATGTTGATAACAGTAGTATAAGGATATGTATGAACAACATCATAAAATTTTTGGATTCATTGAATATCAGGGATGTTCCCTTGGATAGAGAATGTTCTAAGAGAAAATATCCGAATATGTTTATGGTTGCTGAGAATTGTGAAAAATACAGCAGTATGACAGAGGCCCAGTTCATTTCAAAAAAAGATCCGTTGATTGGTAATTATGATCTTATTATAGGGAATCACATCATTGATTATAAGACTGGAAAAGCAAAAAGGTCTGCTGATGTGATCAAGCTGATGAATAAGGATATAAAGCAAAATTATGTAGAATATCAGCCGATCATCTATCTTTCATTACTAAGAGACAGCGGAGCTGTTATTCCTGGTACGTTCAGTTTGTTCTATGCTGCAGGGCAAGGTATGAGGTCAGTTACGGACAATGATTTCAGCGTAAAGGAGAATGTTCGTAATATCGTTCTTCTAAATGAGACATCGGAACAATTCATATGTCGTTCGGATTCTCCGATAAGAGCAGTATTCGCGGACATAAAATCATATTCGAAGATAGCAGAAAACTGGAGCGTCTTTGTTGGTATGGTCTCGGAATATGGATGGAATAATGGTTCGGAATGGGATGCTAACGAGTGTCTGATAACAGGAATCATGGGTCGTCTGGATCTAAAAGATAATATTACTAATCGTAAAATGGTCACGGGTGCATTGAAAAAATTGAATAAACTCGTCGGCATAGGTATTTATGATATAAAGGGAGAGGTCGAAATTCCATTGGATACATTGGACAGTTTTCTTATCGATGTATCGAAAGCTCATAGGAATGCGTCTGAGCAGATTAATACGTTCTTCCCTCCAGAGCCATTGGGCGATTGTGCGCGTTGCAATTATTTTAAGGCGTGCACATTGGATAAGATAACCATCGATGAAGGTGATCACGATGAGTGAACTGAATCCTTCTCAGAAAAGGATAGCAGAGCAGACCGAAGGCATGATATTAGTGGATGCCGGACCTGGAACGGGAAAGACTCACACAATTGTAGATCGTTATATCAATATCATATCAAAAGATAATGTGAGTTCAAAAGATGTCATTTTGCTTACATTTACAAAGAATTCAGCTGCGGAGATGGAAGAAAGGATCAAAGGAAAATTAGCAGGAACAGAATATGCTTCTGAAGCAAAATTCCTGCAGACGAGCACCTTCGATTCATTCTGTTATTCTGTTGTTATGGAATCTCCGGAAAGCATCAGTAGATTCTTCGGAATCAAGGAAAAATTGACTAGGGGAGCACGTCTTATCGAGAATGATACGTTGAATCAGAGTTATTTTTCTGATTTCATGGATAGATTCCTTGCGGACTACGGCGATGATTATGGAGATCAAGCAATACTTGCAAGTCAGATGATAAATGAAGTGTACGGTATGATCAACCGTTTGATGTCCAGAGGTGTCGTTCCATTGAGTAGAGGATGGTTCGGTGGTAATGAAGGGGCTATAATCAAAGGAGACGTAGAACGCGTATTCGATAAGCTTCAGGATATGAATAAGGTCAAAGAGAAGGATAAATATGTTCTAGCATCGGATATTTCCAAGCTCAGTCCGGAGGATTATGCTAATTTCAATCAGGAGATCGATCCAGAATCGCTCATTTCCGAGGATATTCTCAGAGAAGTAGCAGAAGACGATCGTTCTGATCTTCTGAATATGATCCATGATGTTTATTATGAATACATCAGAAGATCTGTAAATGATAATAGATTAACATTCGGCCTCGTTTCATCATTTGCTTTTGTCGTTCTTTATAGCGATCATAAGACAAGGGAAAGAATGGCTTGCAGATATATGATGATCGATGAATTCCAGGATACCAATGGAAATCAGTTAATGATCGCTTTGATGCTTTTGAAAGAACCAAATCTATGTGTAGTTGGTGATTGGAAACAGGGAATCTACGGATTTAGATATGTTTCGACAGATAATATTCTCTATTTCGAGAAGAGGGCTAATGAGATGCTCAACATCCTGAATGATGACCGTGAACGGGTTCCGTTCAAAATACCAGAAGTAAAAGGATTGTCGTTGGATACGAATTATCGCAGTTCGCAGTTGATAATAGATGCCGCATATTCTGGATTGTATATCCCAGCGACAAGCAATGAAAAACTGGATGTCGCACAGTTGAATAAGGATATTACATCGATAAAAGCAGGAAGGACAGACATCGGAGAGGATACTGCAATCGAATTCGCAGCTGCGGACAGTATGGATGACGAGGTTCAGGAAGTACTTTTCAGAATAGATAATTATGTGAATAGCGGAAAATACATAATTCATGATAATGGTTGTACTAGACAGCCCGATTTTGATGATATTGCTGTACTTTGCAGAAGCACGAATATGTGTCGTGCTATAAATGAGGCTGCAGCGAATGCAGGAATCCCCGTGTTCCTTCAGGGCGATGTCGAGATCATGAGTTCAAGAGAAGGAAAACTTGCGCTTGCATGGTTGAAGTATGTGAATAATAGGAATGATCTATGGGGATTGGGAGCCATTCTTGCAGACCTCAAATATCCGTTGTCAGAGATACGTGTTATGACAACAGGGGAATACGACAGAAGAAAGCCCATTCCGGAAGAGATCGAGGAGATGAGGATATCGTTGATCAAGAAGAAACGCAGAATAACAGATCTGATAACATCGATATTCTCATATTATGATCTCAATAATGACATCACTCAAACAATAATCTCTGTTATTTCATCATCTCATAGAAATTCTTTACTCACAATCTCAGATGTGATCAGAATGATAGAGACCGATATCGATAAAAATACAAGTTATTCGGTAGATGGTCTTTTGGATAGAAAAGCGGTCGTTATTCAGACAGCCCACAAGTCTAAAGGCCTCGAATACCCAATAGTCATTCTAGCTGGTGTGGAATCGAGCGTATTTCCGCATACAAAACAGGATGGGTATAGTTATTTTTTCAGCGATCTTACTGGTATTAGATGTAGAAAAGAGATATGTCGTTTCGGTACCAATTATATGAAATTGACGAATTCTTGGAAGACGGAATTGGTAAAGAAGACTGTTGATGTGGATCATAGTGAGGAAAGGCGTGTTTTGTTTGTTGCTCTTTCGAGAGCAAAACAATATATCACCGTAACGGCGGGACCAAAAGGCTCGTCATTTTTCAAGACATTGAGTAATAATCACAATATAAGATGTATTGGAAAGGGAAAGAGAATTTCTATACACAAGAAAGAATCTTCCTCATCCATTCCGCGTCCTTTAATAGATAAATTCGAGAAGAGGAGAACCAATATCGGAGTTCACGATATCCTCAGGTTCAATGAGGATGCCGCACCCGAGGAAGGTTGTGACGAAATATGCGGAAAAGGTATGGAATATGGAACAATGATCCATGACATTGCATATTCTATGGCGTTAAAGCAAGATATCGAAGATAGTTACCCTGAGATATCTGCGATCAAAAAAGTATTGGAAACTGTTTCAGATGCAGATCTGCTGTATCCTGAGAAAGAATGTTCCCTTCCTTTCAATGAATATAATGCAACTCTTAGAGGAGTAATCGATCTTCTTGCGGTATATCCTGATCATGTTGTCATTCATGACTATAAAACAGATGT
>Ga0265295_1008158_pt1 | contig 11725 bp, 13 predicted proteins | sample Munlansysbiofilm_FD_192503 | JGI IMG/M metagenome (GOLD analysis project Ga0265295, IMG submission 192503) | Leachate microbial communities from a municipal landfill in Southern Ontario, Canada - Methane capture system biofilm | ecosystem: Engineered > Solid waste > Landfill > Unclassified ... | reverse complement strand
AGTATGCGAGATCAAGGCATCGCACAGACCGCTGCCGTGGTGGGCGGGGTACTCACCCTGCCGGTTTCAGCCCGGGTGTATGGGCTGTCGGCCGACATTGCAACGCCCAAGGCCCGCAACTACACGCCGCGCGTCCTGCTCGCCCAGCCATACAAAACCGGCAGCATGCTCGTTAACCCCTATCAGGCTTTTGACCCCATGCCCGCTGATGTCGTGCTCGAGCCAGCGGTTGACCGCTGGACGGAAACCAAAACTGATTGGACCAGCACTGAAACCAGACGGATTACAAACATGGTCTACGCGCCTGGGGCGTGGGATCACGGCACGACATACACAAGCACATCAAGCAAGACCGAGGCGGTGGGCTCGACAACGTCCGAGCTCGAGTATCTGCGTCAGATTGATGTGGCCTTCACGATTTCGGGTTTTGGCCCGAAAGAAAAGCTGCAATCAATCGTATTTGACGGTGTTAACGTGTCCGCCAAGCAAAACAATCTGGCTGCCAATGCTTCCGGCATTCTCACCGGCTCTTTCACCATCCCGGCAGACATCCCTGCCGGGGCGAAAGCCGTGGCATTTACCGGAGCAGGCGGCACCAAGGGCAGCGCCACATTTGTGGGGCAAGGCACGCTGACGGCAACCACCCTGCGCCAGGTGCAGACGATCACGTCCACCGTCATCGATCCCCTGGCCCAGACGTTCATTCTGGACGAAGGTGTGCAGCTGGCGGGCGTGGATTTGTGGTTTCTGGCAAAAGGTGGCGAAGTGCGCGTGCAGATCCGCGAGGTGAGCGGCGGCTATCCCACCCGGACCGTGCTTGCCGAGGCCATTGTGCCGTCGTCGCAAATAGTGGTTTCCGGCGGCGGACACACGCGCGTGTTGTTTGATGCCCCTGTGCCGCTGGCTGCCGCCACCGACTATGCCGTGGTCGTGCTCTGCAATGACGCGACAACGGCCCTGGCTATCGCGGAACTGAGCCAGTTTGACTCCACGCTGCAACAGTGGGTGAGCGCCCAGCCCTACAGCGTAGGGGTGCTGCTCTCGTCAAGCAACGCTGTCACCTGGACGGCGCATCAGAACCGCGACCTGACCTTCCGGCTTCTTGGGGCCTCTTTCGCCGATGGGGCCGCCACCGTGCCCCTTGGCAGTGCCACATTGTCCTCTGCCGCCACGGACGTGGTCCTGCTGTCGCTGGCCGAAACCCCAACATCGCAAACACGTCTGGAATACGCCCTGGAGCTGCCCAGCGGCACGGTGCTGACCGTTGCCGAAGGCCAGCCCGTGCGCCTGACGGAGCCCGTCAGCGGCGGTATTTCCGTAACCGCCAAGCTGCTTGGCGACGCCAAGGGGTCGCCTGTGCTTTGGCCTGGCTCACAGTTGCTGGCTGGCAGCGTGCAGGAGTCCGCGGACTACTACAGTCGCAGCATTCCCGCCGCCGGAGCCACGCGAGCCGTGCTCATTTACGATGCCGTCATTCCCTCCGGCGCTGGCGTGACGCCGGAAATACAGATTGACGGCGGCGCGTGGGAAGCCATGACTGTGAGCGGTACCGTCACCCAGGGTGAGGGCGAGGTGGAATTCAAGTTTACATCGGCGTTGGCGGACGCGAGTCTCATTAAAGTACGGCTCGCTCTGACCGGCACCATTGCGGCCCGCCCCCAGGTAAGCAACATCCGGCTTATGGCCGTGGCGTAGGAGCTTTTATGGTAGACAATAAAACTCCGTATCTTGGGCTGCCGCTGCCAGATCTGGCCAACCAGCAGGATGAGGATGTGCCGCGCCTCGCCGAGGCGCTGGCCGGGCTGGACGCGCTTGCCGCCCAGAACGATGCGCGAATGGCGGTCGCGGAGGCTGGCTTGGAGGGTGCAGTCGAGCGAGTCGTGGTTTTGGAAGATGACACCCTGGAGCTGCGAAAAGGCATGGTGGCCCTCTCCGGACGCGTAGACGGTGTGGAAGCAAAGTCGCCTGATCTGGCTAGCAAGGACAAGGCGGGCATCGTTAAAATCGGCGAAGGTATTGCCGTGACGGAAGGGGGAATAATTTCTGTTCCCCCGCCGCCGGAGATTAATCTAGCGACAAAAAACAGCGCTGGAACGGTCATTGTTGGAGATGGTCTTGATGTCTCAGGCCCTATTGAAGAGGGGCAAGGCTTACCCGCCCCCGGTACGCTTTCGCTTGCTGCCCACTTGGATGAAAGCGGAAAAAAATATGGCAAGGGCGACAGTCAGTTTTTCGGGCACGTCAAGCTGGTCGATGACTTTGAGCAGAACGCCGATGCTACAAGCGGTATTTCCATTTCCCCCAAGGGAGTAAAAACGGCATTCGACAGATTGGTTGGCATTATAGGTGAACAGGTTATTACTTCCTCTCGTACCTGGGTTGTACCAGAAACGGGCCGTTATCAAATAACGGCTGTTGGTGGAGGCGGCAACGGGGGTGCCGGGGGAAAAGGAATAAGTGGTTACTATGAAGACAGCTCATGGGCTTGGAGTGGTGGAGGTGGTGGTGGAGGTGGAGCTGGTGAGCGTACACAGACTACGCAAAATCTGACAAAAGGCACCTCATATGTACTTACTGTTGGCGGAGTAAGTGGTACGTCCTCTTTTGGAGCGTTGCTTACTGCGCGTGGCGGAGGTGGCGGCGGAAACGGTGAACCAGGTGGCGGTTGGTCTGGCGGCGAGGCCAGGCCCGGCAACGGTGGCGCGGGTGGGGCTTCCTATGGGAGTGCGGCCGGTGGCGGCGCTGCAGGAAAAAGTGCATTTTATGGCGGTGGAGGTGGTGGCGGAGGTGGTGCGACCTCCTATGATGGCTACTACGGTAATGGCGGCTCTGGTGGGAGAGGGGCTACAGCAAGCGAGAACCCAGGTACTTACCCAGGTAGCGGCGGTTCCGCAGGTCGTCAAGGCTGCATAAAAATCAAAATCGTGCCTGTATAGGGGGATACTATGACTACTTTTTACTCGCCAGATGGCAACCCCGAAATATGGGATGAACAGCCAGAGGGATACATTACTGTCGAAGAATGGGAAGCCGCCCGCGCAGCCGAAGCAGCCGAAGCCGAAGTGGCACGCCTGGCCGAATACAACAAGTCTGAAAACGCAGCCGCCCGCAAACTCACAGCCATTGACGCCGAGACCTCCGCAGCCATTACTGCTGGTTTTGACTACGTGGTGGCTGATGTGACCTACCATTTTTCGTATGACGCCTCAGACCAGCAGAATTTTGCGGACAGCGCCAACGTGGCCATGCTCTCGGCTACGGGCTTGTCGGGCCTGCCTGCCAGTGTGACATGGAACGCCTATAAAAACTGGACGCCTGAAGCTGGGGGCGAGCTGGTGCGGCTGAACTTTGGCCCGGCGGATTTTCTCAATCTGTACGTAGGGGGCGCACTGGCCCATAAAGCGGCAAAAATGCAGATGGGCGGCGCGCGCAAGGCCGCTGTGGCCGAAGCCTTGGAACGTGGCGCAACCGCAGCGGAGATTGAAAGCATATGACGCGCACAGCTGTATTGCTGCACAACGCCAAGCAGCTACTCATCGCCTTCGACCAGCTTGTAAACGCCCTGGCGGGCTTCCTCCTTGCCCTGCTCTGCCTTTGCCCCCGGCTGCCCAGGCCCGGGCTGTGGTGGGCGGATGAAACCATAAGCGCCCACTGTTGGCGCTGGCATATCCACGGCGTGCGCAGTTGGCCGCGCCGCCTGGTCGATGGCATGGCGCTCATCCTGGGCGATGATGATCACTGCCTGGAAAGCTACAAAAGCGAGGTCGAGGGGCGGCAGCTGCCGCCGGAGATGCGAGAGTAGCACTTGCACTCTGCTCTATCTAGCATATGCTTCTTCCATGAAAGTTCTGCTATTACTTATACTCATGCTCGTGCCCGCCCAGGTTTACGCCTGGCCGGGCACGGTTGTTTCCGTTCACGATGGCGACAGCATTCGTGTGCGCCGGTCGGACTCTACGGTTGTCGCTATTCGCATTTATGGAATCGACTGTCCCGAGCTTGGGCAACCGCATGGAGAAGCCGCACGAGACCTGACCTCATCTCTATTGTTGGGCAAAACGGTGGAAGTTGTGCCGGTAGGCCAGCGGCCGAGCATAGACATACTGGGCCGCTGTACGGTTGCTGGATAGCGGTATTGGGTGAGAAAAAAATTGAATGCAGTGGCAAAAGAAACAGAAACGTATTGAGCGGCAACAAATTTGAGGGCAACTGGGGATTGTCATCACATTTAGAATAGTGGTAATATTTTATCACGTAATGTATATACAGGCGTTTTGAGCTGTTTCCACTATTATAATGGGATGTTGCCATGCGTACTGCTGCAAATGTTGGGAAAGTACTTCTTTGCCTTCTGGCGGTTTTATTTGTCTTCGCGGTGCCTCTAGCTGCTGCAGATGTTGTGGAATATCGCCTCAAACAGATAGAGGAAACTTCTGCTGAACAAAAAAAGCAGCTTGATAGACTGGAGCATAGAACTGCAAATATTGAGGAAGACACAACGCTGCTGTCAGGCTTTTCAAATCAGGTCTCAAAGTTTGGGCTGCCCAAATGGGCTGGACAATTTGTCGGTCTTTTATTGACCACTCTTTTGTTGGTGTTTGGGTATCTGAAAGATGCAAAAAGAAGAATTGATAAAATTAAAAAGGAAGCAAAAGAAGAAAAGGATGAAGTGAGCAGAAAATTTAATGATTTCCAAAAAACGCACCAAGCGCTTGAAAGAACGTATCAGAAGATAACGAACAATAATGAGCGGCTTTCGGTGTTGCTGGAACAGGATAACATTGAAAGCAATAACAGGCGCCTCGCGGCGCTTCTGACAAATATAGATGACGGGAATCCCCTATTGCAGCAAGTGTCTGAGGTTCAAAAAGTTGTTGATGTGTTAAAAACGGCACAACCCATCACGCTTGAAGACGCGCTTGCCATGAAAATTGAAGATCTTCGCAATGTCGCTGGGATATACCTGTTTCCGTGCCATGCCCGACTGGCCATGGAGGAAGGAAACTGGGAAGAGGCCTGCTTCTTTTGGCAAAAATATCTTGCGGTCGCCCCTGATAATGCGGTGAGTCTGTATTATCTGGGGTGGTGCTTATTGCAGCAGGGCAAGAGCACCAAAGACATTTTGCCTGCGGACCAGTACCGCCTGTTCATCGAGGCCTGCTACTATTTTGAGCATGTTCTCGCAATGCCTGATCTGCAGGGGCATAAGCACTTTCAGTGGCCTTTGTCCGAGGCGCGATTTCGCGCTTCGTTTTGCTGCGCCGATCCACAGAAGGCCAAGCGCCTCCGGCGGAAAGCCATGGAGAGCCTTGCCGACATTGCCACGCGTGAAAATGCGCACTTCCCAGAAATGGCCGCAATTGTCTTTTGGTTCAACCTTGAATTCCAGCTAGGGTATAGGCAGCGGCGCTTTGTAGCGCGGTTGGCTTTGCTGACCTGCCGTGCAGTTAAGGACAAGTACAATACTGAGAGTAGCTTTTTTGATACATATGGAAATGTACTAACCTTTTATGCTAGATGTTCATCAAGTCATGCGGAACGAAAAAAGATACTACTGTTAGCATTGGAGAATTTTGAATGTAACATTCAATACAGTGAAGGTGATTCCTTTTCAGGCTTGATAAATTCCGGATATTGCCTCACTGAATTGGCTCAAATTGAGCCCGATGATGTGAAGGCCGGTCCATCACTGCAGCGTGCGCTGGATTATTACACGCAGGCTATTGCGCTTAATCCGACAGCTAGTAATGTTTGGAGTAGTGCCGGTTTCAGTCTTATTGAGATTGCTAGGCGTCAAGAGAGTACAGCGGCCAAAAGAAAATCGCTATATGATGCGCGGAAAAAATGCGAAACAGCTGTGGAGCTTGACCCGAAAAACAGTGTCGCATGGAGTAACACTGGCCTTGTTCTTAGGGCACTTGCCTTGCTTGAAAATGATACGGCGCTTCAGTTTAAATTGCTGAACGACGCACTGGAAAAAAGTATGTACGCTGCTGAGCTTGATCCGACAACCATTACCGCCTATGCGAATGCTGGTTATTGTTTACAACAACTTGCTTTTTATGAAAAGAGCGACTCTGAAAAGTGCAAACGGCTGTACGAAGCACTGAAAAACTTTTCTAATGCTTCAATAGAACCCCAACTTGTTGACACGACTATCTGGATTTCCCTCGCGGAAACGCTTATGTTCCTTTCAGATATTGAACATGAATTGGCATCAAAACACGAATTACTGTGTAAAGCAGTAAAAAATATCAAACGCGCTGTGAAGAATGACAAGGAATGTAGTTCGGCGTGGTCTACTTGGGGGGTGACTCTTATAGGGCTTTCCAAACTGGAGCCCGATAACGCCGCGAAAGAAAAATTGCTCCGTGATGCACTTGAAAAATGCGAACAGGCTAAATCTATTGACCCGGCAGAGCCTGCTGCATGGAGCAATGTTGGGGCAACTCTTGTAGAGCTTTCAAGGATGACGCCTGATGTGGAGACCAAGCGGGAATTGCTGCAGAGTGCGGTAGAAAAATACGAGCGTGTTGTGCAGCTTGATTCGACACGCAGCCATTCCTTTTCTCTTTTGGGATCTGCGCTCAAAGACCTTGCTGGCCTTACGACTGATGGCGTGGCCAAAGGCGGATTACTGCGCGATGCACTGAAAAAATTTGCGCGTGCTGTGGAGCTTGACCCGACAGACGATTGGGCAAGGGAACGCGTGGAGAACCTCCAGAGTGAGCTGGCCAAAATGGCATAGGGAAGCGGCGGTTATTTTTGCTTGGGAGTAAGCCCTGGCGCAGGCTGCACGGTGTCCACAAAGCTTTCCGGCACATCAAACAGCGGCTTATAGGCAGTGGAAACTTCACTGGGGGCAATGCCTAATTTACTGCCAATGGCGGCGCTCAAGGCAGCCTCGTCAGTTATGCCCTGCGGCGTCTGATACTGGCTGCGCCACTTGCCCCACAGTTCCTGCATGGTCAGTTCCTGTTTGGTCAGGCCGTTTTCCGCAGCCTTCACCTGCTGCCATGTCCAGTTGTCGTTGCCGGAAACGCCTTTGCCGTCTGGCGCATAGTCCGCAACGGCAAGCTGCGTAGTCGCAACGCCCGCGCCAAACTGCGAATCCAGAGCCACACCCACAAACTGCACGCCAGCCGCCTTGGCATAATATTTGGCAGCAGCAATAACCGTGGCTGCCAGCTGTTCCTTGGTAACTGTGGACGTGTCTTCCAGCGGAATAATCTGCCCCTTGGCGTTTTTGCTGGCCAGAATGATGCGCAGGTTCAGTTTGGTGCGGCCCGTTGTGGCGCGGTGGTCCCTTTTGGCGTCATACACGGCATATGGCAGAGATTTTGCCTTGGCTACGTCCCATGATGGAGCAGCTTCGGCCGGGGGGGGAGTCAAAGCGGACTTGCCAGCAGCATCAAGAGCCATGGCGGCTCCGGCCGCGGCAACACGATCTTCCATGTTGGCTGCATTTGCATCTGCCTGAAATGCAAACAGGATGAACAAAACCAAAAAACCACAGGATTTTTTCATAGCATGCCCCTCACGGTCAGTGGAGCCACAGTCAACAGCTACTTTGTCACAACACAGGTTTTTGGCTATGCGAAAAGTGAAATCCGGGGCATGGGGTTGCGGAGCATAAAAAAGAGCGCCCACCGTTGCCCCTGCCAACGTAATGCACTTTACGCCCCAGAGGGCGTGATACCAGTTGTTCCAACATCACGTACCGCCCGAATAATCTTGCATATCTCATCCGCTGGTAGGCGGATGTCACTGGTCTGAACAAAACCTGTGGGTTTGCCGCCAACAATGCTTTGAAGAAAGACCATTTGCTGGGCATCCGTTATGGCATTTTGAACAAGCAAAGCTCTGTAGGCGGTTGCCATTGCCTTTCGCTCACCGGCGGCAATGCTGAAATTGACTAGGGACACCGCAAGTCTAAGAAAAATGATTACTGACGTCAGAACAATACCTGTAAAGACTAAGCTTATAAGTATCATGGGTCCGGCTTCAAGCGGAGCATCTGGCAACTTGTTCAGGACAGGCTCAACAATGTCGGGATAATACCATCTGACAATAAAAGTAATCCACGCAATAATTATCAATGCCGCAATGCCAAAATACAAGATTGAAAGACATCTGTGACTTTTTTCTAACCGGCCAAGAGCATTAGCCGGAGATTTTAGGGCCGCTGATTTTAAGACATTCTTCTTGAATGCTTCAAGATCTTCTTGTGCTAATTGTATATTTCCGTTCAGCGTACGAAGTTGCCCGATAGATTTTTCAACATTTTCACTAAATTCTGTTGCCCCCTTTTGTTGTTTTGCCTGCTGTTTGCGGAAATCTATCATTGCATACAGCCAGACACCGCCCTGCGTAGACTGCTCCGGTGGGCTTTCTGACCCACTTGAACTACCGCTGCCCATACCCATGGCGCAATATCCTATGGGACTTTGCATGGGAACTAGCCCTTTATTCGTACTTTCAATCCATTTTTCTATAAGCAACTTTTTCTTGTCATCAAGTTCTTCAATCGAGCGTGCTGTGGTGCTCAATCTGGCCAATGAATTAACTTCTTCTGATAAATCTACCAAACTGTTATACCATAATTTATAATCAGAAATTAAAGCTTCTATGTATGTTAGGTTTCCTTTGTTTCCTCTCTCTCTTAACAAATCAATTCCTGCTGGAAAATTATCCTCCCGAAAGCTTTGGAACATCTCTTTATCTTTGTTCACCCAATCCAAAAGATTTTCTGCTGATTGAAAAGATATTTCTTCATCAAATGGCAAGACAATAAAAGGCTGTTGTGGTTGCTTTGCGGCCGAAGTGGCATTGAGCTCTTGAGGGATACTGGCGTTATCAGTCATCGTGGCTCCCTTTTGGTGAATCGGCTCTATCTGGCTGAAAATTACGTTCCTCTACGTCTGCGGCACACATTACCGTGCCTTCTTTCACTGCTTTAACCCTAGCAAATCCCCAAATACACCGGCGATTTTCAATTAACCTTATTCCCTGTCAGTTCCTTGGTGCAACGAATGGGCAGCACTGGGCATGCCAGGGGCAGACACCATGTCTACTGGTCGCCCTGGGCATTCATTAGTTTGGGGTTTTTCAGTTCTTTGCATGGCCAGCAGTTCTTTCTGCAGGTTGATAACTTCGTCCTGAAGCCCTTCTAACTTTTTGTACAGGCGTATGATCTCGCCCTTGGCCTCGGCAAGCTCTTTTTTGGCTTCCGGGGCCATCTTCATTTCATTGGTGGATTCGTTCGTCTCCAGCTCTTCCCGCGCGTTGTCCACAATCATGCGCAGTACCTGTCCCCACGAGCCGCCGCAGTCTGCTGCCATGGCTTCGCCCACGCGCAGGATTTCCAGCGGTGGCACGGGCAAACCCTCGGGGGTACCTCGCCCAATAAACATTGGGCCTTCACCGAAGTAGAGCCACTGGCGCGACAAGCGAGGGTACCACTCTAAAAATGTTGGTAAGTATTGCCAAAGGTTGTGCTGGCCTTCTGGCTTCAGATACCCACCAAGAGTTTTATGGGTAACTCCGAGCTGTTGGGCGCATTTTGATTTGGCGAGATGATTTTTATCAAGTATTTTCAGTACTCTATCATATAGCATGGTGAAAAATTCCCATATATAGTATAAAATTACTTGACCATTGGTAATTTTTTACCATAAATACCAACTAAAGACGCCACGCTTTTAGAACCAATTTCGCAAAGCGTAAATGCAATCATTTTCTTAGCAGGGAGGCCACCCTATGGCAATGTCGCGGTATGAACGCCTTCTGGCCTGGAAGGATGCGCATCACATTTCCTTCAATGATATCGGTAAGCAGCTGGGTATGACCGCTAATGGTGCCCGCCAAGCTCTATTGAAACCAGAGATATTCCAAAAGCATCACGACAGGTTGGTAATTTTGGGCTTCCCCAAAGATTTACTGCCTGAACCCTGTGAAGAAAGAATGGGCAGACGCAAGCGCGAGCCGATATTCCCTGGCCTGCAGGCTCACGCTCAATAAGCACCCCTTATTACACTAAACCCTTTTTTTGACTTTTGCCCACGCAATTTACGGAGGCGCAATAGCATGGCCGGAAATATCGTTATCAAACCCTACCCTTCGCTGGTCGCTGTGACGCACCAGATGGTCAAGGCTGCGCCCTCGGGGCTTACGCCCGGCAGCATTGCCGAATTTGTGGGCTACACCAACTACAACACGATGATGTCTGAGCTGTCGCGCCAGCCAGGCCACAAGCTCGGCGCAGACATGCTGCTGCCGCTTATGGACGTGTGCGAGTGCGACGCGCCCGTGGATTTTCTGGCCAGGGAGCGCGGCGGCATTTTTTTGCGCCTGCAGCAACCAGCCGCCAGCGGTGGCGAGCTGGTGCAGAGCCTGGCCCGAACCATAAAGGAATTTGGCGAATACGCGGCCTCGGCTGCGGAACGCATTGCCGACGGCGATGTTGACCCCGAAGAGATGGTCAAGATCGACCGCGAAACCAATGACGTGGTTGAGGCCATACTGAGCTTTCGCAAACTGGCACTGGCCACACACGAGGCTAAGTACGGCAAATAAAAACGCCCCGACGTGCTGGAACCACGCCGGGGCAAAACTCCATAGGAGCTATCTGATGGCAAAAATCTATTTCGAAAAGCGGCAACCTGTCAAGCCTGAGGTCTGCAACAAAGGCCCGTACGTGGCCACCTACATTATAGCTGTTGGTGGTAAACGGTTGCCCGTGCGGGCAACGCACCATGACCTGCTGGACATGCTGCCCGGTATTTTGAGCGAAGGTGGCCGTATCTCCCAAGTTTGTCGGCAGGAAAAACGCGCATGAACGCCATACCCGCCAATACTGACCAGCTGACGGTCTACACCGTGGCATCCTACCGCCACCTGCATGCCGTGCGCCTGTTCCAGGCGCAGTTGCGCCTTCTGCCGGGCGTCAGGGTGCTGGACTGGACATGGGCCGCTGCGCCTTTGGGCTTGCCCGTCAACGAACGCCGGCAATGGATGAACGCCGGCAAGAGCTGCGCTATGGCCGAATTTTGTGAAACCTCCTGCGGGCAGGCCGACCTTATGGTCTACCTGGGCGATTCCGGCAAAGACACTGCAGTTCAAATCGGCATGGCCAAGGCCATCGGCACTCCCATCCTGGGTATAGCCGGGCCACTGGAAGAACCAGGGCTCATGCTGCATAGCGCGGTGGCCGAGTGGGTGCCAGGGCCGTTTGAGGCTATTGGGCGCATCAAACGCATGGCCCGCTGCCGCCTGCATGGCGAGGCGGATCAGGACTGCCGATCATGCCGGGCCGAACGCTCCTGCACGATGGCCACAAATTCCATCTGACTCCCTCACTAACGGGGGCTGCGTATCCGTCTACCACACGCAGAGGGAGAAATTTTATGAGCACACCTGCAATCATCCCCCCAGCGCCGGAACTTGGCGCACTCAAGAGCTACCTGCCCCTCCTGCCGCCCATGATAGCCAGAAAAAGAGTCCCATTTTTTACTGGTGGGGCCATTTCATCCAAAAAGCTGGCCAATGATGACTGGGGCGGCAAAGGGCCAAAAGTTCGGCAAAAAATTGGCGACGCGGTCGTGTACCCTACTCCGTTTTTTCTCGCATACCTTGAATCACAAGGAGTTACGACAATTGTTGTCCCAAAGATATAGCTCCCGGCTCGCCACCCTGCGAGAGCGTCAGTCTGGCCAGAGCTTTGCGA
>Ga0265295_1008157_pt1 | contig 11726 bp, 8 predicted proteins | sample Munlansysbiofilm_FD_192503 | JGI IMG/M metagenome (GOLD analysis project Ga0265295, IMG submission 192503) | Leachate microbial communities from a municipal landfill in Southern Ontario, Canada - Methane capture system biofilm | ecosystem: Engineered > Solid waste > Landfill > Unclassified ... | reverse complement strand
GCCCACGAACGGGCGCTAAGCATCGGCATCACCACCGATAAGATCTTTGCGATGGTTAAGCGTGTTCGGGAGAAAACATCAATTCCGTTGGTCTTTTTAACCTATATGAATCCTATATTTGTTTATGGGACCGAAACGTTTTTTACCGCTTGTGAAAAAGTGGGAATCAATGGGGTCATTATTCCAGATCTGCCTTTTGAAGAAAAGAGGGAGGTTCGAGAGACCGCTAAAAACCACGGGCTGGACGTCATCACCCTGATTGCTCCGACCTCCCAGGATCGGATTCAGATGTTGGCCGTCGATGCCACCGGTTTTATCTATCTGGTGTCATCGATGGGCGTTACCGGGGTGCGCAGCGAGATTAAAACCGATCTGGCCGCCATTATTGCCGACATCCGCCAGGTAACCAAGACCCCGGTGGCGGTGGGCTTTGGAATCGCCACTCCAGAACAGGCTACAGTGATTTCGCAGCTCGCCGATGGTGTCATCGTTGGCAGCGCCATCGTCCGGATCATCGCCGAGCACGGCGCCGCCGCCACCGACCCACTGTCTGACTACGTCCGCAAGATGAAGGCGGCGCTGGTTTAGGGTGTATCAGCAGTAAAGCTAGTACCGACAATTGGTCGGTACGGCAAGATAACGTAATGGTTTAAATATAGCGTTAATCAGCATTCAACCCCTATTATCCGCACAAAGTTTACAAAAGATTAACACAAAATTTTTATTTTCAACCGGAATCCTATTGATGTAACGAATTTTTGCAGGTTTCCTTCAATATTTTTCATGAATCAGTTGATTCTGTCCAAAAAAAATCAATTGATATCGTTTTTTTACATTCAAAATGGGTAAAAACGTGTTATAGTATGGTTAGAGTACTAATAATGTTTGTAGGAGGACGTCTTATGAAAAAATTTATTAATGATGTAGAAAATGTGGAAAATGAAATGCTTGAAGGTATCGTTCTGGCCCATCCTGAATACGTAGCTCGAGTAGAAGGTTTTGATGTGCTGATTCGTGCTGACAAAAAAGTTGGCAAGGTTGCTTTGGTAAGCGGCGGCGGCAGTGGACATGAACCCTCTCATGGCGGATTTGTCGGAAAAGGAATGCTTGACGGTGCTGTCGCAGGATCTGTATTTACTTCTCCCACACCAGACCAGGTATTTGAAGCGATCAAAGCAGTTGATGCCGGTGAAGGTGTATTATTAGTTATCAAGAATTACACTGGTGATATCATGAACTTCGAAATGGCTGCCGAACTGGCTGAAGCTGAAGGCATCAAAGTGGCCAACGTGGTTACCAATGATGATGTTGCTGTTGAAGATAGTCTTTATACAACCGGACGTCGCGGTGTTGCCGGAACTGTTTTTGTTCATAAAATCGCCGGTGCAAAAGCTGAAGCTGGTGCTAGCCTGGAGGAAGTCAAAGCCACGGCACTAAAGGTTATTGCTAACGTTCGCACCATGGGTGTCGCTTTGAAACCTTGTACTGTTCCAGCGGCAGGAAAACCGGGTTTTGAATTATCAGAAGATGAAATGGAACTGGGTATCGGAATCCACGGTGAACCGGGAACCGAACGAAAACCAATCCAGACAGCTGATGAAATCGTTGATTATCTGATGGAACGAATTTTAAAAGATATGGATCCTAAAGCCGGTGACGAAGTCGCCGTCATGATCAATGGTGCCGGAGCAACCCCACCAATGGAACTATATATCTTAAACCGTCGAGTTCAACAAATTTTAGCGGACAAAGGCGTTAAAGTATTTAAGACTTTTGTGGGTGACTACATGACCTCCATCGACATGGCTGGCGCATCGATTACCTTATTAAAATTAGATGCCGAACTAAAAGATTTATTACTGGCTCAAGCTGATACCATCGGTTTTAAAATGTACTAAAATTTCGCGCTACAATTTGGTAAGTACTTTGCTAATGTACCGACCAATTGTTAATCTGTTGTTCGCTCCGATGCGTACAAGATGATGTAACAATTGTCGGTACTTAGTTTGGTGTTAAGATAAAGATTTTAGAGAACTAATTGAGAAGAACATAGAAACGAGGAAAGAAATGGCAACAAAGGCAGAAGTACTGGATTTTATCCGGGTTTATGCGGATAAAATGGCAGAACATCGACAAGAATTGACCGATTTTGATCAGGCAATCGGTGATGGCGATCATGGGATTAACATGAGTCGGGGATTTAAAGCAGTGATGGAAAAATTACCGACTGTTTACGAAAAAAATATTGACGATATCTTAAAAACTGTGGGGATGACTTTGGTCTCCACCGTTGGCGGAGCTTCCGGACCACTTTACGGCACCGCTTTTATGAAAGCCGGGGCGGCTGTCAAAGGTAAAGAAGAATTGTCCGATGAGGATATTATTCTGGCACTGGATGAAGCTGTCGGTGGCATCCAGTTTAGAGGAAAAGCAGTCGAAGGTGAAAAAACCATCCTCGATAGTATGATTCCCGCTATCAATGCCATTAAAGCCAGTATTGCTGACGGCAAAACGATGACCGAGGCTCTGGTTGCCGCTGAAGCCGCGGCTTGGAACGGAGTTGAATACACGAAAACAATCATTGCCACCAAAGGACGGGCCAGCTATCTGGGAGAACGGAGTATTGGGCATCAGGATCCCGGGGCGACATCAATGGCATATGCCTTTCAAGCCATTAAAGAAGTGGCAGAAAAGGTGGGTGTTTAACTTATGGTCGGAATTGTAGTTGTTTCTCATAGTCAGAAAGTCGCCGAAGGAGCAGTAGAACTGGCCAGACAAATGGCGCCAGAAGCTAAAATAGCTGCTGCTGGGGGAATGGAAGATGGTAGCATTGGTACCGACGTTTCTAAAATATTGGCTGGCATCGAAGCTGTTCAGGAAGGTGATGGTGTGGTAATTCTGGTTGATCTCGGCAGTGCCGTGATGAGTTCGGAAATGGCCATAGAAATGCTGGAAGATAGCAGTCAGGTAAAGATTATTGATGCACCGATTGTTGAAGGTACAATCTTTAGTTCTGTGGAGGCTTCTATCGGCTCATCATTTGATGAAGTCATCGAAGTGTTGGCAGGAGCAAAATCTTATAAAAAGTTCTGAAACCAATTGGTTTCATAGAAAAAACCCGGGAGACCGGGTTTTTTTACTATAAGTACAAATAACGAAAAGAAAAAAATGTAATGAAATTAAGAATAACTTGTGATATAATATCTAAAAATGTAGCGAACGGTTTAAATAGTTTTCTTCACTATTTAATTGTCGGAAGTCATATTCCTTTGAAAGGAGAAAAACGATGGATCCAATCACTTTAAATGCAGTTGAACTTCAAGGTTCAGCGCCCACACTTTCAAAAAAAATTGAAGCGGTTACTGTTAAGCCTACAGCAGATAGCATTAACGGTCAGAACGCTGCTGCTGAAGCCAATTCTTATTATAAATACGATACCATGGAGCTCAGCCGGGAATATGTGGGGTCTCGGATGAAGAGTGAAAATTCGACCATCAACAGCGATACTGACCAACGTAATTCTATCGTTGATCAAAAACCGTCACGGATACCCAACGAGAACGAAGAAGAGAACTCTGAAAAAAAGGAAGCCAAGAGCCAAACCGCTGATATAGACGAAAAAGAAGAAGAAAAGGTTAACGGGAATCAGCTGGGTGGATACACCAACTCTCAATTAAAGGGTCTGGTTTTATCGGGAAAGATTACTGTGGCTGCTTATAATACTGAAGTGAAAAGGAGACAAAACGACAATGATGCCGTTGAGCCCCAGAACAAAAAACCGGTGATGGGCCAGTCCGGGAAAAAAGCCACAAACAGTATATTCTAATGCTTTGGTTGACAAGCATAAACCTGAAAAGAAGCGAAAGCCCGGATCTCTATCATCCAGCGGACTGCTTCTTTTTTAATTACAGCTAAATAGACTTGAAAAAGTTAAATGTGTAACAGACTACGATCTAAGCGAGAATATAGGGAATTTATTTACCTTACTCAGACCAATTAGATTATAAAAAGAATGTATCCATAGTAAAAGAGCGAGAGGATGATTGTTAACAATCATCTTCTCGCTCTTTTTAGATTATGCTTTGGTGTGAGCGCCAATTTTCTTATCCATGACGGAAATATGTTTGGTCAGCCAGTCAACAACCATCTGATTAGCATTGATGATCACCGAGATATTACCGCCCGATGTATCATATGCGCTTTTTAGTTTGGCTAGTTCTGCTATGAAGTTTTTGTGAGCAGTCTGCTGATCAGTCAGTCCCGGGTAATTGATGCTTTTCATGTAGGCTTCCTCATCACTGAAATGCTGTTTGGTATAAGCATCCAAGAAATTCAGCAGCTCACCGACTACTTCTTTGGATTTACCGTTTTTACCGGCTTCAAAAAGTTCATCGGCCATTTTAAATAATTGTTGATGCTGCCCATCAATACTGGCGACACCGACAGATAAATCCTGAGTCCATACAATAGCCATATTAAATCCTCCTGGGTGTAAAAATTAAATGCAATAAAAATTTACCTGTAAAAATTATAACCCTGTTGAACTAGAAAATCAAGAGTGCTTCTAAAGTAAATTGGTTTTAGTTAGATTATCACTACTATTAAGAAAACAAAGCTGATGATCTTAATACTTGTCATTATCCATTGTCCACTCATTCAGCTCAATTTGAGGTATTGATAGGGAAGCAGTAGATTGCGAAGTTTTCCTGATCCCTTCTGAGGAAAAATCGGTTTTTTTAGTTTTAATGGTAAATGCACCAACCATTTGTTTGAGCATTTCGGCCTGCCCGGAGAGTTCCTCGCTGGCGGCCGCGCTCTCTTCAGCGGTGGCTGAGTTGGTTTGAACCACCTGAGAAACCTGTTCAATCCCCTGTGTAATCTGAGCGATTTCCGCGGCCTGATCGTTGGATGCCTGGGTTATGTTCCCTACCAGGGCAGTGACCTTTTCAATATCAGAAAGGATTTGGGACAGGCTTTCAGCTGTTTCATCGGCAATTTTTGAACCGATTGAAACCTTGTCGATGGAGCCTTCAATCAACCCGGTGGTTTCTTTGGCGGCTTCGGCCGAGCGGGCGGCCAAGGTGCGGACTTCTTCGGCGACTACCGCAAAGCCTTTACCGTGTTGTCCGGCTCGAGCGGCTTCTACCGCCGCATTCAGAGCCAGAATATTGGTCTGGAAGGCAATGTCATCAATCACCTTGATGATTTTTGAAATATTTTGGGATGAGTCATTGATATCTACCATGGCAGTGACCATGCTGTTCATTCGGACATTCCCGATTTCGGCGTTGTTACGAACTTCAATGGAGCGTTGGTTGGCTTCATTGGCCCTGATTGCATTTTGCTTGGTTTCCTGGGTCACCTCCTCAATCGATGCGGTGAGTTCCTCAATGGCACTGGCTTGTTCCGTAGCACCCTGTGCCAGGGCCTGACCACCGTCAGAAATCTGACGCGCGCCGCTTTCAACCTGTCCGGCAGCATTGTTAATGTCAAACATGGTTGTGCTGAGGCTGGCGGTTATACGATTGAGAGCGGCTTTAATATTCTGGAAATCGCCCAGATATGTGGTGGTAATTTCCTGATTCAAGTTCCCTTGGCCAATTTCTTCCAGAGTATTGGTGATTTCTTCGACATATTCTTTCAGGAAGGCAATGGTCTGATTCATATCTTCTTTAATTTGGCCATGCTGGCCCTTAAAGTCGCCGGTCATGGCGGTGTGGAGATTGCCCTGGGACAGTTCCCGGAGCGTCGCCGAGGCAGCATTAATGGGTTCAATAACCGCATCCAGGGTCTGATTGAAACCTTCAACCACCTTGGCGTATTCGCCCTGGAATTTAGACACATTGCCGCGGTTGGTCAGATCGCCAGAAACGGCGATCCGGGTCATCGTCTGGGTTTCTGCTACCAGCAGGGCAATGCTATCGATCATCGAAATAAAACTGGGCACCAGAGTGTCGTTGTCGCTACGCTGTCCAATAGCTCTAAGATTGTCCAGATCACAGAGGTTTCCGGCGGCAATGTTGTTGGCAATTTCGACAATGTGAACCATCTGGGCGTGAACTCCGTTAATTGATTCGCCAATTTCCTGGTAAATACCCTGATAACTGCCTTCAATTTTCTGGGACAGATCATTGGCACAAAGCATTGCCAGCACCTGATTTCCTTCTGTTAATGCACCCAACCCGTCGATACAGGCATTGATGTTAGTTTTGAGCGCATTAAAATCACCCTTGTATTCGGTCGTGATGGCGGGTGGAATAACCCCGTTACCAATTCGCTCAATGGCCTTGCTGGCTACCTTAAGTGGTTTAACAAAGGTGTTAATCATGTTGTTGAGGCTAATAATCATATCCTTGAAAGCACCAGTGTACTCGGTGGTATTACCCCGGTAATTAAGTTGTCCATCCTGGGCAGCCGTGCCTATTTTTTTGATTCCCGCGTTGACCTTATTCATTTCTGCTACCATGTCGATCAGGGCGTAGGCCAGCACATCCTGATCGGATTGGGGGATGATTTCTACGGAGAAGTCACCTCTTGATAAACATTGGGCAGCCTTGGCCTGGTCTTTGCGGTTGGCAATGATGGTGGCGAAAGAATTCATCAGTGCGCCAATTTCGTCTTCGCTGGTAGCAGTGATTTCGAGATCTACATCGCCCAGAGCCATCTGATTGGCGAGAGAGGTTAAATCAACAATCGGTTTAGTAATTTTTTTAGCCAGATACCAGGCCGCAGTGGCACCGAGAATTAACACTAACAGAGAAATTAACATTGTGATATTGCGTAAATGAACCATCGGTGCCAGCACATCACTTTCATATTGAGCAATGATCAGGTTCCAGTTGGTGCCCGAGATCGGCGCCGTGGCGCCGATTTTAGTATCACCATTTAAGACGTATGTGAGCATTCCGGTTTGTCCGGCACCAAGTTCTTTAAAAGCCAGCCCGAAATTTTTCCAAACACCCTCATTGTCAATTTCATTAAAGACATTGGTCTGGTTTAAAATAACCTCATCATTGGGATGGGCCATGAAGCCGCCCTCATTGTTGACGACAAAGCCGTATTGACGGTCACCATCACCCATGGCGTTGGTGGTTACTTTTAAGAAGGTCGGGGAACGGCGGCCAACCAATAGCCCAATGACCTGTCCGTTGTTTTTGATGGGGGCAACCTCAAAGACACAGGGGGCTTTGGTCACCTTACTGATGGCGACATCTGAGATGGCATTTTCTCCCGTGAATCCATTTTCATACCAGAATTCGCCCCAGGAGTCAAATTCGCCGCCACTGATGAGGTATTTGGCATGACCGTCCATATTCATTACGGCCAGGTCCTCATACCCTAATGTCTCGATATCACTATCGATGGCTGCCACCTGGGTGGCATAATCCATTGAAGCAATACCATTGCGTTTACTGACTTCTGTGAGGGTTTCCAGATTTCCGGCGATGATAGCAGCCACGTGTGCGGCACCTTCATTGGTATATTTTTGGGCATCGCTATTGGCCTGTTCCAGAAGGGCTTTTGAGCCCATATTATATGAAACCACGCCAAGGGCGATGACCGCGATGGCCAGAATTGCCAGGGTGAATCCCAACAGTTTGGTGGACAGGTGTTTTTTAATGATTTGCCTGTCTTTACCTACGGCAATAGTCGCGTTTAAAATCGGTTGAGTGTCAATGGGGGACTGTTTTTTTTCTTTCATGGTGAACCTCTTTCTGTTTTTTAAACCATTTCTTTGAGATTTTCAACACTATGTTCAATCAATTTTGATTGTCACACAACATAGGTTGAATTCTTTTATTGTGCTTGCTATTGGTTTTGCGTAGGTATAAAAATACTAAGCAATGTGTCAGCAACATTACCTATTATATCGATTCACCTAACAATTTACCAGTGATAGTGTTAAGAAAATCACAAAAATAAATAAAAATGAATCACTAACTTTCAAAAAGTCAAATAAACTAATGTGAATCTTGAGTGATAATATTATCGATCGGTAACATCACAAAATATTACACTTGTAAGAAAACAATAAAAAGATTATGATCATTTAAGATTAAATGAGTATTCAAAGACATAATTGAATATAAGTCTTTAAGAGAAAATAATAATAACAAGCAATTTAAAATAATTGGGGAGGTATTATGTCAGTATTTAGTCAGAAAATAGCAGAATATATTAGTGTAAGCGGTGAAACCATTCAGTCATTGGCGAAAATGGGAAACATCAACCGTACCACCTTGCAGCGGATTAAATCTGGGGAACGTTTGCCTACGCGGGCTTTTTTTAAGAAATTGACCCGGGTCCTGCGGCTTTCATCGGTTGAAGAAGCGGAACTGGAATCACTGCTGGAAATCGCTAAGGTGGGGGAAGGGACCTATGCCAATCGTCAAAAAATTATTGAACTCATCGAAACTATTTCTGAGTTGACCGAATATAAGATTCCCTTTTCGAAGGAGCTCAGTCCTAAAAGGTTTGCTGCAAATTCAGAGAATCTGGTTCAATCGATGCAGATCGTTTCCGGAGAAAAACAAGTACTGAGCCTGATTGAACAAAGTATTGATCGGGAACTGTCTGAGGAAACTGAGCCAATGATAAAACTGGTTATCCCCTATGGCTTCCAGGCGGTATACGATTATTTATTTCAGCAGATGTTGGGGAATAATAAGCAATTACGGCTTCAGGATGTACTGAGCCTGCATCGTGAATCCGACGATATCGAGGCTGATCCGATTTTAGGAGCGTTGAAGCATTTGATTGCATTGACACTGCTGGATAATGTCAATTATCAATCGCATTGTTATGTTCATCAATTAAAGAAAGAGAACAATGGTCAGGAGATTAGTGCTCTGTTCCCGCACTTTATTTTAACTTCAAGAGCGGTTATCACCATTTCCCGGAATTTAACCCAGGCCGTGCGATACCAGGACCCTGGCTTTCATAAGCTCTATTTAAACTGTTTTGAGCAAATGCTTGAGGATACGCAGCCTTTTATTCTGGAGAGTAATGATCTCTTTCAGGTCTTTGATTTGGATCGGAGTTTTAAGGTAGAGGTAGTTGTTGAGCCACTGCCTTGTTTTGCTTATTACGCTGATAGACAAATGCTTAAGATTAAACTCAATAAAGAATTTCCATATTATGAAGATTTACTTGAGGCGGTAGATCGTTATTATAATTATTTCAGGCAAGTAAGCCGGGGAATGCTCAATATTTTTTCACTGAAAAATTTACGGCGGTTTATGGAAGATGGAAGTCTTGTTTTTCCTGAGGAGATCTATCATCCCTTAACACCGATTGAACGACTCACTACATTAAAACAGGTTCGCGATGATCTCTTTAACAATCGACGGCTTCTTTTTGCCATCGATGACGATAAACTGTTTCTAAATTCAGCACCGGAATTTATCTATGAAAGCGCCAGCTGTCTGCGTTTGATTTTGCATTATAAAATTGATGGCCGGGTTGTCTATAAGACGATTGAGCTTCGGCAACCTTGCATCGTTGCAGCATTTAAAGATTTTTTTACCAATTTACCAGACAGTGATTACGTTCTTCCTACTGAAAAAACCCTTGCTGAAATGGATAAACTGATTCGGAACTACGAATTGAAGGCGCTCTGTGATTAAACTCGGCATTTCTAATTTAATAGAAAGACTTGTGGTGCCACCGTGAATGGGTTTATAATATAACTATCAATAAGTACAAAGTGAGGTAGGTATGGGTGGCATTGTTTTTCTTGTTCTGGTGGTCATCGTCGGTGTCGGCTTCTGGCTCTATCTAACATCCCAAAACAATAGCCAGGCGAATGGCCAGCAGCCTCAGATAAGAATCCCCTGTAAAGATGGTTACATTATCGGTTATTATCAGGGGAATCGCTTTACCGGCCAGCGTTTTATCAACAATCGGCTGGCCTCCGTTGGTTTTTTTGTAAATACCATCCAGGTGGGATCAGGCAAGGAATATTACGAAAACGGTATTCTGAAATATGAAGGCAATTTTGTCAACGGTCTGGCCTCCGGTCAGGGTAAACTGTATGAAGAAAACGGCAAACTCAAGTATATCGGAAATTTTGCCAATGGTTATGCCTCCGGTCAGGGGCGCATTTTTGACGCCAATGGTAAACTCAAATGCGAAGGCAACTTTGCCCGGCTCCCTAGCAATCAAATTAATAGTAAAGATCCCTCGGTGCCTAACGGACATTGCAAAGAGTATTACGATAATGGACAGCTCAAATATGAGGGGGAGTTTGTCAATGGGGTCTGGCATGGGGAAGGGCGTTCTTATGATCGTAATGGCCGATTGATTTTTAAAGGCAAATTTGCTTACGGAAAGCCTGGAAAATAAACCCGGTAATCAAGGCTCTATCAGTGCTCGATTTTAATCGATGGATTCAGTTATTTCAATTAGTACGATTCGATTTGCTTGTTAATCCGCACCGCTTGTGTTATGATAAACTAAATACTACTCACTAAAATATGCCTATTTTAGCTGTGAAGCGGAACCTCCGCTTTAAAAGGGGGAGAATATGTTTATTGCCAGACAACCGATTTTTAATGCTCAACTTGAAGTATTCGGATATGAGCTTTTATTTCGGCTTAACAGCCAATCCACTCAATTTGGTGGGGTATCTTCTCAAGGTGCAACCGCCATGGTCATCACCGGTTTATTTGAATCAGGCCTTGAAAATCTCATTGAAGACAAAATTGCTTTTATCAATTTTGATGAGATCTTTATTCATTCAGAGGCGGTCGAACTGATCAAGCCGAATCGGATGATTGTAGAAATGCTGGAAAATATCGAAGTCAGTGTAAATCTGATTGAGCGTTTGGTAGATATTAAAAACATGGGTTATAGCATCGCCCTTGATGATTTTGCCCAAACTTATCAAAGCTACCCCCTGACCCCTTTGGCGGATATTATTAAGTACGATATTATGGTAACACCTCTGGATACCATTGCCAATGATGTTCCAGCTGGCCTGGCCCAGGGAAAAACATTATTAGCCGAAAAAGTGGAAACCCAGGATGAATTCATTAAAGCCAAAGAGATGGGTTTTTCCTTGTTTCAAGGCTATTTCTTCAGTAAACCCCGGATAGCTGGGCGCTCCTTCCAGGCTACCCCATCACAGATTCAATATCTTCAATTGATGACCGAAATCAATGCCGATGAACCCTCTTTTGATCGGTTGGCGGATCTTATTGAACAGGATGTAACCCTGACCTATCGATTGCTCAGGTTAGCCAGTTTCCGGGCTGGTAGTGAATCAATTTGTTGCATTAAATTTGCCTTGAGTTATATCGGTCTAAGAGAATTCGAACGTTGGATCAGTATCTTAATGATCCATGAAGTAAGTAAGGATAAACCTACTGAACTCATCAAACTATCGCTGATTCGCACACGTTTTGCTGAGTCTCTGGCTAAAAGAGCTGGGATGATTGAGCAGGAGCATGATGCGGCTTTGATGGGGCTGTTCAGTGTATTGGACGCCATTTTGGATCAGCCCATGGATATGGTTCTGGCAGAGATCACACTCCCAGAGTCCATTTTTGATGCACTGGTAAAGAAACAGGGGATCCTTTTTCCAATTCATCAATTAATACTGGCCTATGAAAAAGGTGATTGGTCTCTGGTTGAAACCATAGCTCGGGCTCTAAAAATCGAAGATTACTTTATTTACCACGACTACCGGGAGTCGATCAAATGGGCAAATAACGTCATTGGTAATA
>Ga0265295_1008156_pt1 | contig 11727 bp, 10 predicted proteins | sample Munlansysbiofilm_FD_192503 | JGI IMG/M metagenome (GOLD analysis project Ga0265295, IMG submission 192503) | Leachate microbial communities from a municipal landfill in Southern Ontario, Canada - Methane capture system biofilm | ecosystem: Engineered > Solid waste > Landfill > Unclassified ... | reverse complement strand
GAACGCGGTTTCCGTTTTTTCGGCAAGTCTTCTAAGACGCGGCACGACAATATATTTGAGCGCCAGAATGACCAGAAGGCAACCCAGGAAAACGGCGGCGCTGACACCGTATGCTTCAACCGTATTGCCGAGAATTTCGTACTGTAAAAAATCCTGAAAAACCATTTACGCCTCCTTCTGCCAGCACCCCGGGAAAACATTCAAAATGATGCAGACCGCAATCAGAGGATGATTTTCCTTCGACGCATTGATTCCCGGAACGCCGTGCCGATCTTTTTTGTCACGCATCTGATCATTTCCGGCAACGGCCCGCTTTTTGACAAGCATTCCGCCTTCCCGTCGGTGCGGCAAGAATCCTGCTTCGAGACCGGTATTCAGGCTGTCTTTTTCCAGAAAACAACGATAAAATGCAGATGTTCGGACGCAAGGCAACAGACCCGCACATCCACCGGCTGCGCCGTTCATCCGTGAAGTCAATTGGCACCGTCAATACGCATCGCGGAAAAACGCCCGCTGTCTTGTTTTTCCTGCTGGACGACATGGTGGGACAGCCCCGAAGCCGCCGCTCTTGAATCTATTTCTATGAAAATAGATCAAAAAGGGCTGAACTTGTCAACCAGGGGTTCTGAAATTCAGCGTCGTAAACCGCGTCGCATTCGGCGCAGTGAATAAACGGTCGGCCCGTACACGGTTTCTTGAATTTGATAACAGGGAGGAAGATATGAAAAAAGGGATCGATTTTCTTGCTGTCGTACTGACATGTGCAATCCTCTCCGGCATAGCGCATGGCGAAGATTATGTCTGTTACGGTTACGCAGGTTCGATGATGGTTGACAATCTGATCGTCCCTCAGGGGGTAGCCTGCACGCTTTATGGAACCTTTGTAAAGGGCTCAATCAAGGTTGAAAAAAATGCCGCCCTAAGCGCTTCCCGAATCTATGTCATCGGTAATATTCAGGCTGAGAATGCGGCGCAGGTTGATGTGCTGTCCGGGTCCGATGTCGGAGGCAACATTCAGATCAAACAGGGCGGGGGAGCGGTTATTGACGGCGTGCGCATCAAGGGAGACCTGCAGTTCGAAAAAAACCGGTCCGGTCTGACTGTAAACAGAAATACCATTGGCGGCAATCTTCAGGCGTTCAAGAACAGCGGCGGCCTTTCGATCACTCAAAACGCGATTGACGCCAATCTTCAATGCAAGGAAAATTGGCCGGCGCCGACCGGCGGCGGCAACATTGTAAGAGGCAACAGAGAAGATCAGTGCGCCAATTTTTAGATGCAGTGCAATATTTGCAGCGAATACGGCAAGTTTGCCTCGCTACGCGGCTCAATACAGGGCGAACCGGAAACCGGTTTTGATTGTTTTCCCTCAAAGGGTTGATCTTTGCCGGTTTTGCGATTATTCTCCCGCCGACGACTTTTTGGAAGGAACGAGGAGACAGGATGACGGGAAAAATCGGTTTCGACAACGAAAAATACATCACGGAACAAACCGCGGAAATTCTGGAGCGGGTGAAGCGTTTTGACAGCAGGCTGTACCTCGAGTTCGGCGGCAAGCTCCTATACGATTACCATGCCGCCCGCGTCCTTCCCGGATACGACCCCAACGTGAAAATGAGGCTGCTCCAGGGGCTCCGGGACAAGGCGGACATCCTTCTGTGCATCTATGCCGGCGACATCGAGCGGAAGAAGATCCGGGCCGATTTCGGAATTACCTACGATGCCGACGCCCTGAAGCTCATCGACGATCTCAGGGAGTGGGGCATCCATGTTCTCGGCGTCGTCATCACCCGGTTCGAGAGCCAGCCGGCGGCCGTTCTCTTCAAAAACAAGCTGGAGAGACGGAACATCCGGGTCTACACCCACCGTTACACAAAGGGATACCCCACCGACGTGGATCTCGTCGTGAGCGACGAGGGGTACGGGGCGAACGAGTACATCGAGACGGACAAACCCTTGGTCATCGTCACCGGCCCCGGCCCGGGGAGCGGAAAACTGGCCACCTGCCTGTCCCAGTTCTACCACGACTACCGGAGGGGGATGAAATCGGGATATGCCAAGTTCGAGACCTTTCCCATCTGGAACCTCCCCCTGAAGCACCCCGTCAACGTGGCCTATGAGGCGGCCACGGCGGACATCAGGGATTTCAATCTCATCGATCCCTTCCACCTCGAAGCCTACGATAAAAAGGCCGTGAACTACAACCGGGACGTGGAGGCCTTTCCCGTCCTCAAAAGGATTATCGAGAAGATCACAAAGGGAGAATCCTTTTACAGGTCGCCCACGGACATGGGGGTGAACCGATGCGGATTCGCCATCGTGGACGACGAGGTAACCCGGGAGGCTGCGAAGCAGGAGATCATCCGCCGCTATTTCCGCTACCGGTGCGAGTACGTCATGGGATTCGCCGAGAAGGAAACCGTCCAGCGGGTGGAATTGTTCATGAAGGATTTCAACCTGGGGCAGGAGTACCGGAATGTGGTCGAACCGGCCCGCAAAGCCGCCCTGGACGCCCGGGAACGGGAAAAGGGGAACGAGGGGATCTACTGCGGCGCCGCCATCGCACTCAGAGACGGAACCATCGTCACGGGAAACAATTCCCCCCTCATGCACGCCGCCTCCAGCCTGGTGCTCCACGCCATCAAACACCTCGCCGCGATCCCCCACCCGATCAAGCTCCTTCCGGCGTACATCACCGATTCCATCAGCCACATGAAAACGGAGATGCTCCACGAAAAGACGGTGAGCATGGATCTGGAAGAGACGCTCATCGCGCTCAGCGTCAGCGCCACGACCAACCCGGCCGCCCAACTGGCCATGGAAAAGCTCAAGGAGCTTCAGGGTTGCGAGGTCCACATGACCCATATCCCCACGCCTGGGGACGAGGCGGGACTCCGGCGCTTGGGTGTCAACCTCACCAGCGACCCCGATTTCCCGACGAAAAATCTTTTCGAACCCTGATTCCGGGGCTCCTGACCGGTCCTTCAAGAAATTTTTCGCTTCCCTGTCAGGAGGAAACCCATGGATGCGGCCGCCAGCGCCAGCCCGATGCCGAACAGGAAATAGCCGTGGTAGTCCCATCGGACGACGAGCGCGCCTCCCAGCACCGGACCGAGAAAGCATGCCGCCTGTATGGAACAAAGCGTCAGGTTTGCGTTCAAAGGGCGGAATCCGGGGGACGAGACTTCAAACATCAGGCCATGGAAGAGGGGCTGGCCCATTCCCATACCCACTCCAAAGATCAAGGCCACCAGCGGTATCGCCCACGCGCCCGGCAGGTTGTCCAGGGCCAGATACCCGAGGGCAATGACCGCAAACGTGACCACCAGCATTCGGGCCTTGTTGAAGACGTCGAACAGCTTCCCCGCGAAGAGGCGGAACGCAATCATCGTTCCCGTCTGTACCGTGAAAAAGGAACCCACGTTAACGACTCCCTGTTGATCCGCAAATCCCTTGACCAGAAAAAACATGCTGCTCCAGGTGATGATATAAATGGTGTTCAGCAGAAGCAGCAGCGCAACCGGCAGCTGCGTCACGTTGGCGCGGATGTCCGGCCAGGTGGGAAGATTTTTTCTTTCCCCCAAGTGAAACCGTCCCTGAAAGCGCCGGCGCATATGCAGGACAATCCATGCCGCCGGAATCAGCGTGATCGCGGCGACTGCATACCCGTGCGGGGGCGTGGGAATCAGGAAATCCAGGGCATCCATCACTGCCGGCACCGCTCCATAAGGTAAAAGGATGGCTACGGAGTAAACGGCAAAGGCCTGCCCGCTTTTTCCTTCCGGAATGATGGATACAAAAAGCGTCATTGCGCCTGCGCCCATGAGGAAATTTCCGGCCCCGTTCATCATGCGCAGCGCCAGCAGGCCCCAGAAGGAATGGATGAAGAGGTAACTCACGCCGCACAGAGCCACCACCATGATTCCCAGCAGCATGGCGCGCGGCGCGTTGGCGGCGTTCAGAAAGGGACTCGCCAGGAGGTAAAGCGCCATGGCAGTGAGCGAGTAGGAACCGACCAGGAGACCGTGCAGATCGGCAGGTATGCCGAGCGTCCGCAGGTAATTAAACAGGTTGTAAAAAACGCTGATATTACAGACAGCAACAAAGGTCACAATACACAGGCCCAGGGACTCAAAGGTCAACAATCTGCGGGGTTCGTGCATTTTGCCTCAGACCTTTCTCCATCAACCCGTATACTGAACGAAAATTGCAGCGAAATATCATGCAAATCAATGGGTTAATTGCATCTTGTCACAACAGACTGTACCACAGGCGCCATGGAGTATTCAAGGTGTAAGGTTCGTTAAATCGCGGTAAGGTTCAGCGGTGTGAATATCTGGAAAGGTCAATAACCCCCGGACGGCTTGTCCTTCCGGACTGCCGTCAATCAGGCCGAGCCCCGCATCATGGAAGGCCATGCTGCATTCGAAACCCCGGCGCCCCCGTTCCGGATCTGCACGGCATGATCGACGGTCGCTGTATACGGCCTTCATCGGAAAGCATCAAATCATATCCGTCCTTATTTTATTTCCGCGCCTTCTGTTGCTTCTTGCCGTATCCTGAATTCACTGGTAATAAGGATTTCTTCCTTCCTGAAGCGGTTGATTTTTCCGTAAAAAACCTATCGGGAGGCGAGGCGTTTTTAATCCATGCAGCGAATGGCGCTGATGTATTGGTTTTGAATATTTTGTTTTTAACCCCCGGTTTCGAAAGTTGAGTCAAAAAAACATGAAACGTCTTTATCTTTGTCTCCTTGTCCTGGCGCTGCTGGCGCCCGTTGCCATGGCTGCCCGCGCGCCCCTGAAAGCGAATTCCGCCGATCCTTATGTTTCAGCCCTGGTAATCGATGCGGAGAGTGGAAAGACTCTCTTCGAAGCAAACGCCGATGCCATGGTTTATCCCGCCAGTGTTCTCAAGCTGATGAATCTCTACGTGATTCTCGACCGTATCGAACAGGACGCGCTGCGGCTGGACGACATGGTGCAGGTGACTCCGGAAGCGTCCAAAATCGGCGGGTCTCAGGTTTATCTCGATCCAAAAGAACAATTTTCGGTTGAGGAGCTCTTATACGCCATGATGGTGCAGTCAGCCAACGATGCATCGGTTGCCCTGGCCATTCATATTGCGGGTTCAAAGGATGCCTTTGTCGACATGATGAATCGTAAGGCGCAGGAATTGGGGATGAAAAACACCCGCTTTCACTCCGTTCACGGGCTTCCGCCCTCCCAGGGACAGCAGCCGGATGTCACCACAGCCCGTGATTTTGCCATTCTCTGCCGCGAGCTGGCCAAACGGCCGGAAGCCTTGAAATTCACCGGCACCCAGATCAGGGGATTTCGTGAAGATAAATTCATCATGCACAACCACAACAAGCTTCTGACCCGAGTGTCCGGTTGTGACGGTTTCAAAACCGGTTATTATGAGGCAGCCGGATTTTCCATCGCCGCCACCGCCAGGAAGGGCGGGGTACGGATAATCGCCCTGGTCATGGGCAGCAAGGATCGCAAGATTCGCGACGCCAAGGCGGCTGAATTGCTGGCCACGGGCTTTCGCCTCGTTCCGCCGCAACCCGAACCCGCCGCAACGCCAAAGCCTGAAATCCCCGCGCCGCCGGCTTCGAATGCCGCTGCAGGGCCTGAATCCGTTGAGCAGCAGAAACCCGGAATCGCCCCTGCATCCGGGGAGCACGACAGCGGCTGGAACAAATTTTTTCTCGGTCTGGGAGCCGGTTTTCTGCTCTGCCTGGGTTTTTTTGCCATTGCGCGGATTCTGAGAAAAAACAGCATCTCAGACATCCGTTCCAAATACATGGACATGGATTGAGCATCGTTTTCAGCGGAGCATGACGCCAGCTGAAGCAGTCAAGCCCCGGAACACAAACTGCGGCACACGAATCAGGAATCCATTGCTCCGGCGATTCATCATAGAGCGGTTCGGGCTGACATTCCGGCAACGACGGTTTTGATGGAGTGGTTTCAGAATGTCCCGCAATTCCTGTAAGCCTTGTCAGCCCGGGCTCTCTGTGTTAACCTGCGGACATCGTTGACATTCATTCAAGAGACTTTATGATGTTTCGCAACCCAAGACCGCTGACGGCGCTTTTGCTGCTGATCCTGTTCGCCGGCTGCTTCGGGTGCGGGGCCAGGCGCCCGGCGCCCGTACCGGGAATCCCGCCGGCCGCGCTTCTGAAAAGCCTCGGATACTCCATTCAGGTCGGCGCTTTCTCCAGCCCCGGCAACGCCGCCCGGCTCGCCGCCCTCCTCGAAAGCCGGGGAATCGACGCCTATTCCTTCCTCCACGAATCGGGGCTCTACAAGGTGCGTTTCGGAGACCACAATACCTACGCAGCGGCCCGCGGGCAGGCGGAGGAGCTGCAAAAGCAGAAGTTGATCGACGAGTTCTTCATCGTCCGCCCCGAGGACAACGCGGCGGAGCGCATTCGGCGCACCGGCAGAGGAGACCTGCGCGAGGAACTGGTCGCCACCGCCCGGCGCTTTCTCGGCGCTCCCTATGTCTGGGGCGGCGACAATGCTCGGGACGGCTTCGACTGCAGCGGGCTGATCATGGTTACCTATCGCCTCAACGGCCTCAAACTCCCCCGCACCTCCCGCGACCAGTTCTGCGCCGGGCAGCCGGTGGGAAAGGGCGCACTGCGTAAAGGCGATCTGGTCTTTTTCGACACCAACGGCCGCAAAACCGTCTCCCACGTCGGTCTCTACGTCGGAAACGGCGACTTCATCCACGCCCCTCGACGCGGCAAGGACGTTCGCGTCACCAACCTGAGCAACGAATACTACCAGAAACGCTACCTGGGCGCCCGGACGTATCTTTAGAGGATGGCCCGCACATCCGCCGCCCTGAGTTCAACCGCCAATTATTTCATTCAGGCCGTCGATGACAAGCGCCAATTCTTCATCAGAGGCATTATTTTTGTTCGAGGTGGGCGAGGACCAACTTGATTTCACCGTAGGAATACGCATCTCCGAGGGCGGTTTTCAGCTCCTTCAATGACGCTCCCGGCATATCTGTGATTTTTTGTTCTATGATCCTCCGCTTTTCATCCTGAAGCACCCGGCCGATCTCAAGTTCGCCTTTTGAGACGAAAAATGCCAGGTGCCCCTCGACGGTGGAGGCCGCCAGTTCCCGCTCGGCGGCGATCTGGAGGATGGAAAGCCCCCGATCAAACAGCTCAAGGCTGAGCTTCCTGGTGTCCTGGCTCCCTGTTGGCCGCGCTTTCGGCCTTTCCGGGGGCGCGATAGTCGACGGTTCGGGCGGGGCCACCGCTTCAATCCCGTGCTTCCGGAGATAGTCCGCCACCATATTCACAAGCTCTTCGCCGTATCTCTCGGCCAGGCGCTTGCCGATGCCCTTGATTTTTTTCAGGGCTGAAATGGAGTCGGGCAGGCAGACCGCGATCTGCACCAGGGGTTTTTGGTGCAGGACCTGGTAATGGGCGATTCCTTCCTCGGTGGCCTTCCGTTTGCGCCATTCCCGCAGGCTTTCGAATAGTTCGGGGTGGCCCGCGTCCCCCTCGGAATAGATGCCGGTTCGGGTTTTCGGCCTCGCCTTCCCGACGTCCATGACCGCGGCCGAAAGCGACCGGAGATACTTTTCCGGTGAAAAGCCGTCCCTGCAGGATCGTACCGCTGCCAGCTTCACCGCGGTTTCCTCTCTCAGATACTTGAGGGTGTCGTTGATTTTCTTTCGAATTTCCTTGTTGTCCGTCTCCACCGCGATGTTCTCAAGGTAAGGTGAGAGGATTGTATCGAACTTTTCCTGAAAATAGCGGGATGCCTTGGCGAGCCTCTCCTGGATGACGGGATCATCGGCTGTTTGGGCGTCATCGGTGAACATTCCCTGAAGCTGAGCCTTGAATTTTTCGCCGATGGTGCAGATCTCTTCCGCCGCCCGCTTTTGCACCTCTGTGATATCGCCAACATCCGAGACATGAATCACGCCGGAATTGCCGCAGAGAAGCCCCGTCAGGCGGCCGAGCAAACGATGCAGTCCCTCGAAGCTGAAACACTCCAGCATCAGCTGCCGCTGGTAGCGGTTTTTCTCGGCCGTTACTTTTTCCGGCGAGGGCGCATGACTGGCCAGGTCCATCACGAACCGCTGAACGGTGTGGTCGGTTTTCACGGCCTGTGCGCTCAGCGGCGAGCTGAGCACCATTCCCTCGAAGCTCCGGCAGCGGCTCAGGGCCACATAAACCTGGCCGTGGGCGAAGGCGGCCTGGGCGTCGATGATCGCCCGGTCGAAGGTGAGTCCCTGGCTCTTGTGGATCGTGATGGCCCAGGCCAGTTTCAGGGGGTATTGGCTGAAGGCGCCAATGATCTTTTGCGAAATCTCGGCGGTTTTCGGATCGACTGCGTATTCGATATTTTCCCAGGTGGTTTTCTCCACCGTGATCTTGTCCGAATCCCCCGGGCAGCGCACCTCGATGGCATCGCTCGACATCGATGTGATTTTGCCGATTTTGCCGTTGAAGTAGCGTTTCTCGGCCGACATGTCATTGCGGACGAACATGACCTGCGCTCCAATCTTGATTTCCAGGGCGCCGGCGGTCGGATACGCGTGCTCCGGAAAATCGCCGTCCAGTTCGGCATTAAAACAGCGGCTTTTTCCGGGCAGAGCGTTGAGCCTGGCTTCGTTGATGGTGTCGGCACCCCTGTTGTGGGTGCACAGGGTAATGTATCCGTCCCCGTCCCCGGGGGAAAAATCCGGGATATGGCGGGAATTCAGCTTTTCAAGGGTGGGGGGATCGAGCCGGTTGTCACGGACACGACCAAGGAGTTCGATGAAGTGACGGTCCGACTGGCGGTAGATGTGCTTGAGTTCTATGGGAATCAGCTCGGTCCGGCCGAGCGCGGTGCTGCTGAAAAAATAGGGGGAATCGTAATATTCCTGCAGGATCCGCCATTCATCGCGCTTGGCCACCGGTGAGAGTTGCTGCAGGTCGCCGATCATCAACAGTTGCACCCCGCCGAAAGGCAGCTCGCTGCGGCGGTAGCGCCGCAGGACGCTGTCCACGCCATCGAGCAGGTCGGCCCGGACCATGCTGATTTCATCGATGACCAAAAGATCAAGGCTCCGGATGATATTCTGTTTCTCCCTCCGGATTCTATGCTGGCCGATGAATGCTTCGCCGCCGGGGACAAATGGGCCGAACGGCAACTGAAAAAAGGAATGCAGGGTGACGCCGCCGGCATTGATGGCGGCAACGCCGGTCGGGGCCGTCACCACCATCCGCTTGTGGGTCTTTTTTTGGATGTCATGCAGAAAGGTGGTCTTGCCGGTGCCGGCCTTGCCCGTAAGAAAGATATTGCAGTTGGTATGCCGGACAAATTCCTCGGCCAGCCGGAGTTCGGGATTCGGTATGTTCATCGGTTAGTTTTACCACGCTCCAGTTGAATTTTGTTTTGGGCGCGCCGAATTGATGCGAGCCGATTTTCAGTTTACAGGTCCGAAATGCGATGGAAATCCGTATCGCTGTGCGGGGCGCTATCGGCTTGAACCTCTCCCCAAAGGGCAACTACGGCATGCTTGTCCGCGTCCTCGTGATGACGAATCTGCATATTTCGCATCTCCTTCTGCACAGCCAAACGCCCTTGTTCTCCTGATTACAGCTTATCGCCTTCTTTTTCAGGCAGAATAAAACCCATTGACCGCCTTTTGCCTTTTGGTTTTGGTGTATCAATAAGCTTTCGAATCTCTCGAATCAAGTCGATCAAAATTTCATCGTGATCGCTGACGCGTTTTTCCAGGTCATCGAGTTTATGGGAAAGTTTCTCGTTTGTCAGAATCATCTCGCGAAGTCGAACGAATGCCCTGACGATAAAGACGCTCATCTTATTCGCCTGGTCGGAATTTAATACGTTTGCTGCTTGCAGTGCGCCATGCTCCGTAAAGACAAGAGGCAGTTTTCGCCGACCGCCCCAGCCGAAACTTGATGTCGCAATTTGCGATTTCAAGTTGTCGAACTCCTCTCTGGTTAATTGGAACATGAAATCTTCAGGAAATTTATCAATATTTCTATGAACTTGTTCGTTGAGGCGCCTTGTTTCGACTCCATAAAGCGCGGCAAGATCGGAATCCAATATGACCTTTTCACCACGAATGACCATTATGGCTCTTATGATCCGCTTTTCGGGGGCAATTTCATTTAGTTTTCCAATCATTGCGCCTTTAGTTCCTTTCATTCAGGGGACCGACGGGGCTAAGCGGCCCGGGACCTGGCGGCCAATGAGCTTCCGGGCTGCACCACAAAATGTGCCCCGGGTGGTTACGGGTCCGCTTGAGCCCTTCGTTGTGCAATTCATTGATTCTCCTTGGAATACTGCCAGAGTGCCCGATCCAGTGTCCTCATGTCCACGCCTGCACTGGCTGCAAGGGAACGGCAGAACTCTACATACGGCCACCAGAAGCCAAAGCTGTACTGGGCGGGGACTTCAAGAGTCACGGACCAGAGCGCCCGATAATCGAGAATCGGATATGGGTCGTGGTGGAAAAAATGCAAGATGACCGATGCCGTAGGCCACGAGACGCCATCCAGGATCGTCAAGCTCTCGATTCTCGCCCTTTCGCAGTTGGTCTTGAGGGCGAAACCACTTATCTCTGCCACGTAATCTCCGGAGTTCTTTCGTGCATGTCCGGAACTCCGGGGAGCTTTCCAGTAAGCGACGGCCGCCAACTCGTCCTTCGTAAGGTGGCCGCGTTGATTCACGGTTGCCTTCAGTACCATCAGTTCCGTTTCGCTGATCGGGTATTGATATCGACGAGCGATGCGGGTAATTTCGTGCTTTTCAAATCTCAAAGAGGGGGTCATGTTCTTCCTGAACAACGATCAAGCTCACCGGCGGCAATGGAGCGCAGCGTAATTGCCGTCCGGTGCAGCGCCTTGTTAGCCCATCGTCATTTCAGCTTTGCATAGCATATCCATGTATAATGGACTGCCTCATCTACAAATAGCTTACGTGTTGACTTGTCCGATTGCTCAAGCAAAGGCGCTGGAGTGGGGTATGATCCATCCTCCCACTCATCGCCCCAGCGAGTCTTGCAGCTCTTGATAACCGGTGGAAACTCATAATAGACATCAAGGTTTTTCTGCAACATTCGCGAATCATTATTGTTCGGACGAACCTTTACCGTCTCATATTGAGGTGTAAGGGTAATTGGATTGATACTGGCCAACAGGGCCGACCTCCTCAGTATTTTAGAGAAGATATTATTATTCGGCATCTTGGAAGAGTTCGCAGGTTCAAATCCAGCATTTGCAAATGCTTTTTTCAAGCTATAACAGTCGCCCTGTGAGATTGGGTAATTGTCTTCAAACATAATGTGCTTGAAACCAAACCATTTGCACTGCTGTAGTCGTTTGTAGGCATTTTGGTGATCATCAAAAAAAACGAGGGCGCGATCACTTATATCAACCCAATCTTGTTCAACAAAATCTTTATCGGAATAAGTAGCACGGTCAGAAATGTATTCCCGATACTTTAGATTTAGATCAATTGAAACCAACTTGGCTCCGGGACATGCTTTTTCCAACAGCCAAGTACTCTGTCCTTTCCATATTCCGCTTTCGACGATCAAATCCGGATTTAATCTTTTTGCCATAAACCAAACTGCAAACATGTGCGGGGCTTTCATGCCCCCCTGATTATCTTTTATGGGACGATCAGCATAAACGGCTTCAAATTCATCAAGATGATCTATGATTTCGGAACG
>Ga0265295_1008154_pt1 | contig 11728 bp, 9 predicted proteins | sample Munlansysbiofilm_FD_192503 | JGI IMG/M metagenome (GOLD analysis project Ga0265295, IMG submission 192503) | Leachate microbial communities from a municipal landfill in Southern Ontario, Canada - Methane capture system biofilm | ecosystem: Engineered > Solid waste > Landfill > Unclassified ... | reverse complement strand
AGTTTTAACAACCCTAATTCTCATACGAAATTTAACCTTAGTGCGGTAAATTTAGTATTTTAAAATAAACCTAGACTGATTATGAGATGTTTATGACCGCACTAATTTTGAAGGGGACAAGTCAGGAACAATAGCCAGACTAAGTAAAACGGCTATACCCATACGTTGAAATGTGGTTTTCATAAACTTGATTTATTTGTGATTTTATGCCCTAATGACGAATTCGAAATCAAATTCGCTGCACCTATCATCGAATATTTCACCAACGACTCTATTTATTTTGGTTAAAATCGCTCTTTTTACATTACATATGCTGCATTAAAATAACCTATCAATATTCTGTGGTGGATTGGCAATTACAGCCTTAAGTTTACCAACAACTATTGGTCGTTGGAGCAGTTTAGGGTTCTCTAAAATAATCTTAATCCATTCGTCCTTATTGAAATTCTTTTCTTTTAGGTTTTTTTTAAAGTAATCCTCTTGCTTTCTGACAATGTCAATGGGTTGCAGATTGGTTTTTAGTAAAATTTCCTGTATCTCCTCCTTGGTGAGTGGCTCCTTCAAGTACTCGCGAATGTTGTAGTTGTCAGTTTTCGACTTGAGATAATCGAGACCAGCACGACTATGTTTGCAGCGAGGGTTGTGAAATATTTTTAGCATTTTGTACTATGTTTAAGTTCAACACAAGTTAGTGCTAAAACTGGTATATGTCAAAAAGAAATGATTTTGTAAATGAAGAGAAAGTGCTACTCGGGCTTAAATCCAAAATCCTTTACCATTTTATATCTACGGAAAAAGTTAAGCTTACGCTTGGTGGGCACACCATAATTTTGGATGAATTGCTCAACGGCTTCAATCATTCTATGCGATGAAAGCCCATCGTTATAGGGGTGATACATTTCAATGAGTTTCGCTCTTTTATCGGCAAAATCGTCAGAGTTAATGGTGCTAACAAAAGCCGTGGGCAATTGGCTGGGTTCAGAAATATTATTCCAAACAATATGTGGAGAACGAGAGTTAAGGGTAATAACTGGTTTGTTGAGGAAAATGAATTCGTACACCACCGATGAGGTATCGCTAATCATCACATCGGCCATTTTTAAGGAGTTTAGGATATTCTTCTCTGCAACAATTTCGACATTTTCGTACTTTTGGGCTTCATGCATATACTCCGATGCTATCTCGGGGTTCATTAAATCATGAAATTTAATAAGTAAGTAGATATCCTCGGTCTTAGCCAGATTAAAAATCTGATCTTTTAAACTAACCGCCGAGGTTAGCGATGGCGAAAAAGTAGGGGCATAGAGTACAAGGTGCTTTTTACCCTTTGCTTTAAGCAAGTTGTTTCGTTCAGTTTTATACTTTTCAATATCCTTGTATAACATATCGAGTTTACACCAACCTGTTTCAGTAACTAAAAAATCTTTGTACCTCGAAGCTAGTGCTTTAAATCTATCAGTAAAGTATGGCCCTTGGGTTAAATAAAGGTCGAAGTAATGCCTAATTCGGAAGTGCCCCTTTTTTTCGCCAGCAAGGCCGTGAAAAATCTGAACTTTTACTCCTCTCAAATAATGTGGAATCTCATTGCCCGGAACAAATATGGCATCGCTGTTAAAATTATGAATATCGGAAATTAAACTGGTATAAGGTACTTCGTGCTGAAAGGGGAATGTAGAAAGATGTTTTTCTGGAACATACCACATTACCTGATGCTTACCCTGCATAAGTTCATCGCTCAATGGCTTTAATATACCAAATGCGTATGGGTTTGCACAGAAAAGAGTAGCCTTCATTCCAGAGATTTAAAACAGCTTATTAGCTTTGTCTAGATCTTCCTTAAAATCGACCTCTAAACAGCGAAAATCGGAAATATTAATAGGGAGTACTTTTAGGTTGTCCTTTTGTATTGATAACTCTAACCCCCGCTCAAAATAATCGTTATCCTTACACTCAATAAGTCTATTAATAAAGGATTTAACATCACTCTTTGCTATAAAATTAATGCCAACAGCTTCGCCCAAACCATCGGTTATAATCTTCGAGATATCTTTAATAAAGCCATCCTTATTTAGGTTGTACTTCACCTCCTCATCCCCAACCTCGGAATTATTAACACAAACAAATGATTGATCCTTCTCAATATACTTCTCTATCACCTTGAAAAGATTTGAATCGAAAACAACATCTCCATTTAACCAAAGAACTGACTCGCTCCTGTTTTTCCTTAAAGCCTTCAGAAGGCTTTTGGATGTATTGGTTGTATCGAAATTTTGATTGTAGATGTAGCTTAGATCTGGAAAAGATTCCATTATCAGATCCTTTTTAAACCCAACAACAACGTTAATATCATCGGAGTTAAAGTACTCAGATATATTATCAACTTGCTGCTGCATAATGGTTTTGCCACTTTTCAGCATAGTTAATGGTTTTGGTAATGGGTTACCCAACCTTGAGCCTATGCCTGCTGCCAGAATTACAATTTTCATATCAATATTCTTTATGATGCAATTTTAATTTTCTTTTCCTTTTTTAGGAGTCCGTTACCATTATTCCCCCGGCTCTCCAATATAAGTTGTCGTAGTTTAACATACTTTAAAAAACTTGTATATGCAGAGAAAGAGCTGATAACAAACCCATTAAATCCATCTAGAAATCCAAGTCGAATAATGTAAGCCTTGAAAAATCGCCAACCGGTATTAAAAATAATTTTCGCAATGGAACTTTTACGGCCAAGTTCAAAGTACTCCTTGGCAGCTATTGTGCTAAAATTATTGGCCTTTGCAATATGCTCCTCATATGAATCGAGTACCCAATGTAGGATATCGCCCTTAAGCCTAGTTGAAGTACACCCTTTGTTTAGCAGAAACCGATCGTGAGGATTTATTCCACCCCAAACACCTTTGTTCTTGTTAAAAAGTCTAAGTTTTTTATCGGGATACCAGTTTGAGTAGTAAATCCATTGCCCACAGTAGTTATTTAACCTGTTTAAGATGTACCCATCGAATTTTAGATTGTCCTTGATCTGTAGAATAGATCTTTTTAAATCTTCGGAGAGTGCCTCGTCGGCATCAAGCGAAAGAACATAATCATGAGTAGCAAAACGCAGGGCACTATTTTTTTGCTCTTTATAGCCAATGAAACTTTGCTGAAAAAACTTTACGCCCAAGTCTCTGCATATATCTTCGGTTTTATCAGTTGAATATGAGTCGAGTACAACTACCTCATCGGCAACAGCTAAAACTGATTTAATGCAACGCTCAATATTATCTTCCTCGTTATAGGTTATGATTACTGCCGAAATTAAAGCCATTTCAAGTGTAAAAAATTTATAAACCGTAAATATAAATATATAATTCTTAAAACAGAACAATAAATTAAGGTTATAGAATACTTCAGTAAAATGGAAGGTTCTTTGAAGCATACATTATCATTCGCCAAATCATAAATTGTCCTATCTAAAAATTTATTTACTTTTACCAAAATAATTCAACCACAAATGTTTCATTACGCTAAGCCACAATTAACAAAAAAAAATCTCAAAAAAGCCCAAAATATTTTATTGAAAACCATTGAGGTTATTCAGAATGAGGGTATTCCTTACCACCTAGAGGGAGGCACATTGCTAGGTATTGTACGTGACAATGATCTTCTACCATGGGATTATGATGTTGATATCTCAATACCAAAACAGTCCGCAATTCATTTTATGGAGAGAGTTGCCCCAAAGCTCAAGCGCAAGGGGTATAAAGTTTCAACAAGGCTGAGTCCAAGGGAATTTGGTCCAATTAAAAAGGGAGAACTTCGGCTATTTAAGGTTAAATCGATGTTTTACTATATTCTCAATTGGTTTTTTCCATTCACAAGCAAAAACACTATCGCCCTCGATGTGTTTATAAAAAGTAATGATGAGAACTATACCTATTGGGAAGCAATGGATAAGGTAATGAGGGTAAGCAATAAATACTATGAATCAAACGAAACTATTACTTATTTAGGCAGAGAACTTTCTGTACCCAATCATTACAAAGACTATCTAACAGAAAAGTATGGGGATTGGAGCATACCTGTGAAGGAATGGCGCTGTGGTGACGACGAGAAAACTATCTGTTCTTAGTTTACTACTTTAAAGTCTCAACTAAAGAGTGATCGTTAGTTTTATAGTCCCATTTTTTTACCGGAATCCTCCAGTTTTTACCATAGCGGCACTCCAGATACCTAATATTATCCTTGGGTACAGAAAACTCCTTCCCTTTGAATTTATAGGAAATTCTATTATCTAAGAATTCTGCTGGAACAGATTTTAGTACAGGAGGGTTAAGCCCTTCAGTCCAAACATGCTGATCCTCGATTCTCGTTTTGATAAATATATCCATCACCACATCATACCTCCATCCCCTTCGAAGATTAAGATTTTTAATTTTGATAATTCTTAGTTCACCCTTTTTAAAGTATTTTATATCTTTTTTATAGTACCTCACCCTAACCTTTAAGAACTTAAGCCTCAACCGCCACAAATTCTTCAACAACTTCTCCTCATATTCCCTTGAAATGGTTAAATCTACATCGTTATCCCAGGGTAACAATCTGTCTTCCCTTATAACCCCAAGTAATGTACCCGCCTCAAGGATGTATGGTACCCGAATAGTGTCTAGAAATCTAGCCACTTTTTTCATCATTCGAATGGCAATTTTTGCGTTTTTCCCTTCAAGGGTTAAATTTCCCGACATAATACTGATCTAAATTTAGAAAAATTTAAATTGCATCATTATAATCACTTTACGCTTAGTTTATCGATGTTCTCGAGTTACAAAACATTATCGTACATCTTTCATAAATCTTTAGTAGTCAACAGTAATTCTTATAATTCACAATTAAATATAAGCCTTTCTTTTCGTAATGTCTTTCACTTGTCAATATTACAGATTTTTTTTAAGTTTGGTAAATATCTTAAACCAATAAAGGCCAAATTGATCAATACCTAAAACCTATAAATAGTAATTACTCACATATTCATCGCTATGAGAAACTTAATCTATACTACATTACTGACTTTTATCTTAACACCAACTTTAATGTCTCAGGAAACCACAAGGTACATGGAGCCTGCCAAAGAATTGCTCGAAATTATTGATGCTCCAGCAACCCCATCATTAGGAGTTAATCCAACTAAAACGCATGCTCTATTAGCTTCACCACAAGAGATGCCCGATATTGCGGATATGGCTCAACCTGAACTCCGTTTGGCAGGAACTAGAATCAATCCGAAAAACTTTGGTGATAGCAAACCTTTTTTCTGGAACAGCTTATCGCTACAAAGAATCGACTCTAATGAAAGTTACCCCATTTCGGGTCTGCCCGAAGATGGGAATATTAGGTTTTTCCGCTGGTCGCCCAATGGCGAAAAATTGGCAATTGTGGTTTACAAAAAAACAACCATTGAACTTTGGGTTGCCGATACTGAAAGAGGAGTTGCAAAAAAATGGGCATCTGACCTAAACTCAGCAATAATGGGAGTTCCCATTGAGTGGGCACCCGATAGCAAGACAATATACTTCGCTTCTAGAATTCTGAGCCGAGAGGGAATGAGCTTTAAGGACGCTTTACCCGTTGGTCCATCTGTTCAGGTTTCGAGTGGAAAGAAAACTGCAGTTAGAACCTATCAGGATATGCTTCAGAATCCGATTGATGAGGATATGTTTGAGTATTACGCAACATCAACCCTTGCAAAAGTATCGGAGAATAGCAACCCTAAAGTAATTGGAAACCCTGGCCTTTATCGCAACTTCTCCGTTTCGCCCAACGGCGAATATCTGCTTGTACAGCAAATTATGCGACCATTCTCATATATTGTTCCCTACTATAGTTTTCCAATTTGGGTTGAGATATGGAATAACGAGGGGATTTTGTTAAAAAAACTGGCAGAAATTCCACTAGCCGAAAGTATTCCTCAAGGATTTAGTGCGGTTCGGGAAGGGCCAAGGAGTCATCAATGGCGAGGTGATAAACCAGCAACAGTTGTTTGGGCTGAAGCTCAGGATGAAGGAAACCCTAAAAAAGTTGCAGAGATCCGTGATTTGCTCTACATGCTCGAAACTCCATTTAAAGATAAACCAAAAGCTTTTCTATCGCTTAATTACAGATTCTCAGGCATAACGTGGGGCTGGGATAATTTAGCTGTTGTTTACGAGCAGTGGTGGGAAACCCGTAAGATAGTAACCAGTTTTTTCAATCCTTCAAATCCAGAGGAAAGCAAGAGGATTATAGGGGATAGATCGTGGCAAGATGCCTATAGCGATCCTGGAAACTTCATTACTGAACTTAACAACTGGGGCTACTCTGTGCTTAAAACCAATAGAGACAATTCTATCCTATACCTAAGTGGACAGGGTGCGTCGCCCCAAGGGAATATGCCTTTTTTGGATGAACTAAACCTAAAAACGCTAAAAACTAAGCGTTTATGGCAATGTAAAGCACCCTACTTCGAGCAGTTCATAACCGCTCTAGATAATCCTATTCAGAAAATATTAACCCAGCGAGAATCAGAGGCTGAACAACCCAATTTTTTTATTAGGGATCTGAAGCGAGACAAATCCAAAGCGTTTACCTCATTTCCTCACCCTTATCCGCAGCTTGCCAATGTGCAAAAAGAGTTGGTAAGATACAAAAGGTCCGACGGCATTGAACTTACCGCAACGCTTTACCTTCCGGCTAATTATAAAAAAGGATCAAAAAAACTCCCTGTCCTGATGTGGGCTTACCCCCAAGAGTACGTTGATGCCAACCTCGCGGCTCAGATAACAGAATCGCCTTACAGGTTTATTCGCCCTTCGCGTTTATCGCCTGTGATGTGGGTAGCGCGTGGTTATGCAGTATTCGATAGGGTTGGTATGCCGATTGTTGCAAAGGATAGTCTATTGCCCAACGATACCTTTGTTGAACAACTTACAGAAAATGCCAAAGCGGCCATAGACTATCTGGTTGAACAAAAAATTGCCGATCCAAAACGCATTGCCATTGGAGGGCATTCATACGGAGCCTTTATGACAGCAAATTTGCTTGCACACACAAATTTATTTGCTGCAGGCATTGCTCGTAGTGGTGCCTATAACCGAACCCTTACCCCATTTGGTTTTCAGGGTGAAGAACGAACATACTGGGAAGCACCTGAGGTTTATGATAACATGTCACCGTTTATGCATGCCGATAAGCTAAAGAAACCGTTACTATTAATCCATGGGGTTGATGACAACAATAGTGGCACATTCCCATTGCAAAGCGAGCGCCTGTATCAGGCCATTAATGGACATGGCGGCACAACTAGACTTGTAATGCTACCATTTGAAAGTCATGGCTATAGAGCTAGGCAATCGTTACTACACCAAGCCTGGGAAATTGACACTTGGTTGGAGAAGTACCTGAAATAAGAAATAGGCTTATCTAAAAAAGTATTTAGGCTACTATTTAATTTTGAGAACCATAGCAAGCATTGCTTTGTTGTTTCAGCAGTTAAAGTTCAGAGTTTAACATAGCTCGTTCTTTTAGACAATCCTTTATTTAAATCTTCCGTAAAACCACTCTTTCCCTATCCTTTGCGGCTACGGAATTTATAAATTCGTGAAATTCTTTAAAATCTTCTCTAGGGTAATCCGCATTATTGAAGGCAAATGACCTTATAAAAACAATTCGATTCCCTTCAGAAATTAAGTGGAACTTATAGATGCCAAATTTTGTGGTAAACTCCTCGTTAGGTGGTAAATATTCAGTCTGATATCCGTAAGGAATTACATACGTAATAGAATCGGACTCTATTGTAGACTCTGATACTCTTATGCTAAAGGGATCGTTAGGCAAAAAGTCTTCTTTGGTGATACTGGGGGAAAAGAAGAGCCTTTTAGAGTTCTCCACCCCAAAATTCTTAATCAGCAATTTGTATTCAAGCTTAGAGGATGGCTTCTCCGACTTGTTCATGGAGAAAGAAGCACTCTCAACATCAAAGGACAGGATATCCAATCTTTTGTTGAGGCTCTTTTTTATGCCTTCCTGAGATTTTTGCTCATACGCGCCTTGTGAGTATTCGAAATACAATCCTGAGGAAAAAGTTTCTATTTCAGCATTGGTAAAACTGGCCAGCTTGTTTATGCTGATTGTACCTGTATTCCGTCTTATGCTTTCATCCTTTTTGAATGCAGGGGTTTTGGCCAACACACCACCCTGCTCGGTAATAAGCAGAACATGCCTGTTGGAGGTTCCAGAACCTAAGAAATTAAAGGGATAGGTTTGGTTTGTGCACTCCAACCATATAGTATCACTAGGTTGAGGAACGCAAAGAATAATATGATTGAATTGATTGCTGACAAAATTGGTGTTAATATTCTCGTTCCTCCCTGCTTTAACAAGAGTATAGTACGATTTTATCCCCACAGCTTTAAGCAATGACATAGTGTAGTTTGAAAGAGCTTTACAATCACCAAAACCTTTTTTCGATACCTCTTTGGCATGCATAGGTTGCCATCCACCTATGCCAAGGCTAATGTTTACGTAACGAGTTCGCGATTGCACATACTCGTAAATCAGTTTAACCTTTTCTCTTTCATCTTTAGCATTTTTCACCAACTCATTTACTCTCTTCACCTCAGCCTCAGGCAGTTTATCCCTTCCTTCTATTAATTTTCTACTCCACTCGCCAAAGCTCTTCCAGGAGTCTGTTTTTCCTTTATACCCATCGAGTTCGAACTCCAGTGGAGTTGCATAAAGTTTGGGTGATTTATATATTTTTAGGCCATAAGGATTTTCCTTGCTTGCAGGTATGTTTTCCATTTGCCAAGTGTAAATAACATTATCCTTTAGGCTGATACTATCAACCTTTTGGGGAATTGAAACCTCCCAGAATTTGATTTGAAAGCCATTCGGAACGACATACTGAATACCCGATTGCTCAACAGAAACATTTTGACTAGGGTGAAATGACCATGTTGGATAGCTAAGTATTCCATTTGTAGTGATTTCATACTCGTATTCTATGGTATACGGATATTTCATCAGAGGAAAAAGGATAGTTTTCATTCTAGCGTCAGAGTGAAACGAGCCTCCTGCCGCTGCGCTCATATCCAATATATTTGATGATTTTAAAATATCTACCAACTTGCCATTCTCGTCGTATACCGATGCCTTTATGCCTTTGATCTTGTCGAATTTATCGTAATAAATATTTGGAAACCTATAGTCTGAAGCATTTTCATTAAGTAGAGTAATAGCTACTTTTTGTTTGTAGATTACTTTATTTACTGTGTGAACAGTAATGTGCATTTCGTTGGTTCTGAACACCGCAATGGCACCAACTTTTAAATCATCTGAGATGTTGTTAAAAGCATATCGAGAAGTTGATGCACTTGCCGATGTAAATAGAACAAGTATTAGAACAATTGATATATATTTTTTCATTTCCAATGGGTTGTTGTCGGGTTAGATCTTTTTCAAAACAATTAATTCCGATTGCTTACGGATTGCTTGTGTGTAAAAATCGCGAAGTTTATTGTATTCTTTGGCTTCAAACCGCACCTGCTTAATGCTTAACCTACTCTGAATGGTAATGGTATTGCCGGCTTTTTGGCAGTCAAAAAGAAATTCTCCACCTTGATCAGGCAGCATTATTGAGATACTCCTTGGCATCTCGTCAACCTCAAAACCTTCGGGTATTTTAATAGTAGCAGTATAGGTTAGCATTTCAGGGCATCCAAAGTCGATGGGGTAATTTCGCTTCTCATTTACAAATAGATTACTAAAATTGGTTAAGTGAAAATTTGGGTTAACTATAAGGCCAATACTCGTTGGTTCAGCTAGGTTAGCAGTGCTAAATTCGAACTGCTCATTTACTGATGCTGTCAAGCTGTCGAGATTCTGCAGACTTAAGCCGCTTATGCTCCAACTTGGATAATTTGACATTAACCAATCCCTGTAGCCCTTTTCGCTCTCCAGTTTAACAAAACGTCTAATTCTATAACCGTCGAAACCAGAGTAAGATTTATTAATCTTACCAAGTACCACACCTAAACTGTCAATCTCAACGTCAGCATTTATGGAGGTCATTTTCATCTCCCCATTCCATAGATTGACCCATATAGAGTTGGCTTCATTTATTAATCTACCCTTATTGTTTAATGCCTGAAAGGGCAGCATGTTGTAAGGTAAAAGGGGTTCAGATGCATCAACAAGATAAGTTTTATCTCCTACTTTAACGCTTGCCACCACATGATTAAAGTTTTGAATCATGGCCAGTGAGGGGTGTAACGATCCATTCGATCGGGTGCTGAGGATAACTGGGTCTGCTTTCAGATTAGCCTTCCTAAGCATGGCAATAAGTATTAGGTTTATCTCAGCACTATTGCCCCGTTCCTGTGTGTAAACTTTCTTCAGATTCTCTGATGTGCTAAAACGATAAGTGCCATCCCATAGAATTTTGTTGGCAACAAACTCCCGAATAGCCTTTAATTTTGATAATTCATCATCGGAAGAGTTACTAATAATTTTCTTGCTGATTTTATCCAAAAACCCAGTATTCCTTAAGGCTTCCCCAAAGTCTTTTCTTTTAAGCACCTTTTCTGGCAAATCCTTATAGTTTGGAGTAAGTACTTGGTATGAATTTCCTGGGAAGTTGGTTCCTGCCAGTTCAAAATCAACTTTTATAAAATGATCCTTTATTCCTGTGATGTATGGCTCGCGCTCAAAAGCGGGAATATTATTGCCAACCCAGCGAAGAATCTGGGCACCTGTTCGGTATTCGCCCACGTAGGCATCTTTCTTTGTTGTGTGTTTTGTTATTGATGTGGCATCGCCCTTAATTAGGGTGTTGTATATAAAAAAATCGTTGTACTCAGCGGTAAACTCAGAAAGTTGGGTAGGGATTTCAGCCTGGAATTCCCAGGGGATAAACCTGTAAACATACTCTGTAGTATGCTTATACTGGTATTCAATTACTGAGCCTACCGCTACATTGGCAAATGCAATCCTAAGGGTTTTATGGTATTTGCTCGATTTGTCCTTGATAAACTCCTTGGGGTTTACGGGAGTTCCTACAATGCTGTCGCTAAATATATTGTAGGTGCACGCCCTTACATTGGTTAGTCTATCTTCACTAAGGTAGGGAATTTCAATGTTGGCGTAATCGAAACCATCGGTGTTTAATATTTTTATCCTAACATTTCTTTCAAATTCAATCTGAAATTTATTGCTTATGTAATGTAGTGTGGCCGCTCCCCTATCCGATAAAATAACCGCATTGGCATCGGGATCGGGCTGGTAAACAATCATCTCCAAATCGGATCGGGAGATATCCCCAAAGTGGAATAAATTTTTTTGTGCACTGCCTGAGAATGCAAGGGTAACTAGAAATACAAAAAGAGCGAACTTGCAGTTTTTTTGCATAGTTTGTGTGATTTAAAAATTAAGGTTCTAGGATGGCGTTGAATTCCCGGATATTGTTTATAACTATTTTGTTTTTGTTTGGCCCTGTTCCAATAAATGCTCTGTCTCCAATTTTAATACCCGAAACCATTTCAACCCTTGGATAATTTCGAGAAGAATCAAATTCTTTTTGGTAAGGGCATATATTAGCCCCAATTAAAACCGAGCAGAAAAATTGCTAAATTTCTGACGGTATGAAAAAGAAAAACTATTGGACATCAAAGCGAAAAGTTGAAGTGGTTCTTCGACTTTTACGAGGCGAAGAAAT
>Ga0265295_1008153_pt1 | contig 11729 bp, 8 predicted proteins | sample Munlansysbiofilm_FD_192503 | JGI IMG/M metagenome (GOLD analysis project Ga0265295, IMG submission 192503) | Leachate microbial communities from a municipal landfill in Southern Ontario, Canada - Methane capture system biofilm | ecosystem: Engineered > Solid waste > Landfill > Unclassified ... | reverse complement strand
TTAGATTTTCTTTATCATAAAAAGATTAAAAATGCAAGTATAAATACGGTTTCTGAATCTCAGATTGCAAATTTTTGGGCAGATGTCTGCAATGCTGATTATTACGGACTTATAGAGCAAATGCTTGAATATAAAAACTTAAACAATTTAAACGATTTTGCTTATATGAAATTAGCAGAAAAAATTTCTGAACAAATTCATACCAAACAAAAACACAACTCCAAACTTTTAACTTGGTTTTTATTAGCAAAATCAGGTTATAAATTAAAAGTAGGATATAGTGGTAATTCAGTTTATATTTTAGTGCCTTGCGTAAATGTAATATATTCTTATTCGTATTTTGTTTTTGAAAATTTAAAATATTATATTTTTGAAGACGAAACTCAAGTAAAATCAATTTATACCTATCGCCAAGACTATCCTGAGGCAAATAAGATTATGAATTTTAATATTTACAAAGCACCTTTGTTGGGAGCGGAGAAATATATTAGAAAATTAGATTTTACCTATAATAATAAGGATTACAATTTTGATATTGCATATAGTAAGAATTTAATTGAATTTTACGAGGATTATCCACAAGGCGAAATTCAAATATTTTTTAATGCCGGTGTATCTAGTTTTGTAAAAGAATCATTAGATTTGAATATTGAGCCTGCTATTGAAGGAATGAGCGAAACCGAAGCGGGTAATTTTCTTTTACATTTTGTACAAACAGCTTTTGATTATCAAACCGACCACGAACAATTTGGCTATGAAAGGTTCTTTTTCCCAGAAGAAATTTTTCATTACAAATATTGTGATTGTGAAGACAGAGCAGTTTTTTATGCCTATTTGGTAAATGAATATTTACGTTTGCCTGTTGCGGGATTAAATTATCCAGGACATATGGCTACAGCTGTTAGGTTTACAGAAACAGTTAATGGTTCTTACTATCTTGTTGACAATGAGAGATTTGTGGTTTGCGACCCAACTTATATCAATGCACCTATAGGAGCCTGTATGCCAAATTACTTAAAATCTGAAGTTACTATTGTTAGATTAAAAAACTCTCAAATTGTTAATTCACAAAGCAACACAGTTTGGGAAAACTTAATAAGCCTTGGTTATACACGCACAAATTATGAAAACGACATAGTAAAAATTGATGATAATAATTGGTATGTAGTCGGTTTAGCTGACTCTTCCACAAACTTTAAAGCTTTAAAACCAAAAATACTTGATGATGAAGAGGTAGTGTTTTTTGCACAACTTGACAATAAAGGTAATATAAAATTTTTAGAAACAATTGTTAGCGATGGTTTAATTATGCCTATTGGGATAGCACATTCTCAATATGGAATTTATGTTTCGGGTTATTTTAGCAAAAACATAAAAGCTGGGGACAAAAAACTTACAGCTGAATACGACAGAGAACTTTTTATGGCATGTTACAACCATGAACATGAATTGCAATGGATAAGAGCTAGTGGAATAGTTAATGACTTGGAAACTTCTAATATGTTTTTTGCCGTTAATATGGATAAAAAGGGAAATTTTACTAAAACTGAAAGTATAAGTGAAGAGAGTTATGAAAATCAAAAAGCAATTGACACAAGCAATCCCGATAATATAACTGTATTTGTAAAATTTGATTCACCAAATCCTGATTTAAAAGATTCAGAACTTTATAAAAATCCAAGCTCTTTTGAGTTTGCTACAAATTTAAAAAAGTTAACAAATGATTTATTATCTAAAAACTATGATAAAAACACAGCCGGCTTAATTGCTTTTTTTAAAATTTTACAAAACGGAGATATTTCTGTCAGTGGCATTGAAATTCTTGCAGCAGCTTTATCCATGAATGCAGAATTTAAAAGCTTGGCTCCTAAATTATTTAATAGTTTAAAAGAAATAGAAAAAATATCGAGTAAAAATGGAATGATAAGTTTAAGTTTAATAAATCCGGAAAATTTTGTTTTAGGACAGTTAAAATTTGAGAAAAACTCACAATTTCGAATTGTAAATTATAAAACAGGCAATATAGAGATCATAGTAACTAATGGGATTTATTATAAGCCACATTTTAAGAATTATCAGCTTAATTTTCTAAAAATATTAAAGACAAATGGAGATATAAGTATAGATTATGATCTTGATAATGATAAAAAAATATTAAGCTTAGAAAATGATTTAATAAAATAATATTATATTTGAACAAAATTTTTATTTAAAAGTGCATGAAAAAGATTTTTAGTATTAGTTTAATTTTCCTTAGTTTAGTATTGCTAAACACAGGGTGTAAGACAAAAATGCTTACAAAAAAAGGCTTAAAAATGGAGGCTTTAGGTCAATATGCAGATGCAGCAGATATGTTTTATTATGCAGTTCAGGCAAAAAACACAAATATTGAGGCCTTAGCGGGTCTTAAAAGATGTGGTCAAATGACTTTAAGTAAAAAGTTATCTGAATTTAATCAAGCATATAATAATCATAAAAATAAAGAAGCAGTATATTTTTACCAAGATGCAAAGGCTTATTATGAAAAACTAAATGCTGTTGGTGCCACATTAAATTTTCCTTCGTTTTACGAAGAGTATTACGAAGAAGTTAAAGACACTTATTTAGAAGATAGGTATTACGAAGGAGCCAATATGTTAGACTCTGAACGTTTTTCGGAGGCAGAATCTATTTTTAGAGAAATACAGAATTTACAAGCTAATTATAAAGATTCCAAGGATAAATTAATAACTGCGATTAACGAGCCAAAATATCGTGAAGCTCTAAGACTTATGGAAATTGACCAATATAGAAAAGCTTATTATGTTTTTGATGCTATTATTTCTAATGCCGGTGCTTATAAAAGTTCTTATGATTTAAAATCTGAATGCTTAACAAAAGGTAGCATAAGTATTAGTATAGAAACTATAAAAAATCAAACTGGAACTTCGGGATTAGAAGCTCAATTAGAAAGCAAAATAATAAATAATATACAATCTGCAAATAATCCATTTATAAAATTGGTGGATACAAAAGGTAGTAATGCTGCACGATACCCAGATGCCAGACTTTATGTAGAAATACCTAAATTTGTTTATAATAAAGGACAAAATAAGGAAGAAGAAAAAAAAGGTTATTTAAAGAAAACTACAAAAGTTATGAACAAAGCAACTGAGAAATATGAGACTAAAACCGAATACAGTAAAGTTGTTTATAAAGAATATTCTATGTCACGCTCTGTTGATATGAATATTAATTTTAGATTAGTTGATGGAAAGACAAGTGTTATACATACTAGCTCAAATAAAATAAGTAAAGCCGTAGATAATATTCACTATGCAAAATATGACGGTAATGCTCAGAATTTAGTTCCGGGTAATTGGAAAAACAAATTATTATCAAGCTCAGAAGATATTATCAAAGATAATGTTGCAGATGTTAAAAACTTGCAAAATTTGTTAAACGCTAGAACTCAGATTAAAGATTATAATACTTTATCAAGCGAAGCCATTAACGAATGTGCCAATGCTGTTTCTTCTGCAATTCTTCAATATGTTAATCAATAAATAATTAAATGCAATTAAACCAAATCAAAATGAAAAGTTTACAAATTATAGTATTGTTTCAGTTACTAACACTTGTAGCTTCTTGTCAAACTTTAAAGAAGCAAAAATTTGTAAAAACTCCAATGCCAGAATGGGTAAAAACCAAGCCCCAAAATTCCATGTATTTTATAGGTGTTAGTTCGGCTCCTAAAAAAGGTTTTACACCAGCTGATTATATGGCAAGTGCTCAGCAAAAAGCATTAGGAGATTTAGCTTCTAGTATTTCTACAAATATTGAAAGCTCATCTGTTTTGTCGGTGATTGAGAGCAACTTTCAGCTTGACGAAAATTATTCCAAAGAAATAATAGCTTCCACTAGTCATCAATTAGAGGGATATGAATTAGTTGAAACTTGGGAAGAAGAAAATTTTTATTGGGTTTATTATAGATTATCTAAATCTCATTATGTTAAAATGAGGGAAGAAAAAAAACAACAAAGTATTGAAGAAGCTAAAAACAAATATTATCAAGCTACAGAGCTTATGGGTCGTCAGCTTCAATACAATGCTTTTCAGTTTTACGCAGAAGCACTTACAAGCCTAAAACCATATTTAGGTGAAAGTACAATTACTGAAATTAACGGAGATGAAAAAGATTTAGGCAACACTATTTTTTCAGCCCTAGCAGATTTTGTTAACGACATTAATATATCTTTTAAAGAATCAGACATAACAATAAAAAAAGGTATAGAAATAAATCCAGAAGTTTTAAGTTTTTTAGTTATAGATAAAAATAAAAACCCTATATCTGGCATACCTGTAAAAATTAAATTTACCGGTTCGGGATTATTACGAAATTCTGAAGTATCTAGTACTGATGGGAAAGTCTATATAGCTTTAAACAAAATTAAATCTAGTCCTAAAATTGAAAGTTTATCTGTGAATATTGATATGCTTGGACTTTCTAGAACAGCAAAGGATCCAATAATAAAAAGTGTGATTAAAAACCTTCCTGCAAGCGAGACACAAATAAGAGTTAATGTTGAAAAACCAATTTTAAATATTCAATCTGAAGAAAAATCATTTGACCAATTACGCCAAAGCAATAGTTTGAAATCAAGTTTTGAGGGGCTTTTAGCTAGTGAATTTGCTGTAAATTCTAGTTTAAAAAGTGATTTTAATATGAAAATCACAAGCAATACCACAAAAAACGGCTATAATTATGGCGAAGCTCAAGTTGTGATAAACTACACTATAGACTTAACGGATAATAATGGAAATATTATTTACAGAAAATCGAGTTCCGCAGAATATTCAGCAGCTGACCATAATTCAGCTGACAATAAAGCATATATAGAACTTAGCAAATCCATTGAAAGAGTTATAATTAGAGAAGTTATTAGTGCAGTAAATCAATAAACCATGTCAGTTTTAATGAGTTTTGCAATATTCCCAACAGATAAAGGAACAAGTGTTAGTGAATATGTTTCAAAAGTTGTAGAAATGGTTTCGAATTCGGGATTTGAGCATAAACTTAGTTCAATGTCAACAATTGTTGAAACTGAAAATTTTGAACAAGCTTTGGATATTTTAAATAAAGCCTATATAATTTTAAAACCATTTTCAAACAGAGTTTATTGTTCTGTGAATTTTGATATTCAAGCTAACAAGCCATATGGACGAATAAATACAAAAGTTAGCTCAGTAATAGATAAACTAAACAAAACTTAAGGTTTTTTGTCTTTACAAAATGAAAAACATAGTTTCAATAATTCTAATATTTTTTGCTTTAAATTCTTTAGCTCAAAACTATCCATTAACAGAACATCAACAAAATATTAATGCAAAATTAATTTATTACGAAAATAATTTCACACTTCAAAAACCTTATATAGGAATAGAAAACAAAACGCTTGACAGTTTAATTTTCACACAAGCTTCGGGAAAATATAAAAATTGGTTTTTAAGAAAGATTTTTGAGGAAAACCTTTTTGTAGAACAAGATTCAAACTTTATTTTAATCCTAAATCCTTTAATTGATTTTAGATTTAATTATCAAAACAATGCAAAAGGCTATCATAATACACGCGGAATTGTTGTAAACGGTAAATTAGCTTCAAAAATTTATTTTAATACTAGTTTTACAGAATCTCAGGCAGTTTTTCCCGAATCAATAAAAGCTTTTTATGATGAATTTGGTGTTATTCCAGGTTATGGACGCGTAAAACCACTTTCGGGCTTAGGCGAATTTGATTTTGCTGTGGCTTATGGAAATATTGCAATTAAAGCAAGTAAAATTTTAGATATAAGTTTTGGTTACGACAAACTTTTTATTGGTGAAGGATATCGTTCTTTAATTTTATCTGATTTTTCAGCTCCCATGGTTTATTTAAAAACTTCATATAATTTTAAAAAAATTCAATTTAACAGAACATTTACTAAAGCCATTAATCCAAATTTCAATAATGTTTTACAAGTTGAAAACCCTGTTAGCATGAATAGTAGATATCCGTCTAAATACGTTTCATTCAACACTTTAACTTATAAACTAAATTCAGCTTGGCAAATTTCATTAGTGGAGGCATTAGTTTTTTCTAAAGACATTGATTTATGGAATTATCCCGCATTTATACTTGTTCCTTTTATTAGAACGACATATATTAATTCTAACAAACTACTTACAAATAATTTTGTGGGTTTAAATACAAGTTGGCAAAATAAAAATATTGGCATTATTTATTCGCAAATTTTTATAGATAAAATTTCAAAATCTGACATAACTGCATCAGTACAATTAGGGTATAAGAATTTTGATTTTTTAAAAATTAAAGACTTATTTTTACAAGTTGAGTATAATAGAGTTCCACGAGAAATGTATTTACACCCAAATAATGATTTACATTTTGGACATTATAATCAAGCACTTGCACATCCGGCAGGAGCGGGATTTAATGAAATTTTAGCAATTTTAGATTATAAGTTTAAAAATTTTGAATTTTTGATAAAAACCGTGTTTTTAAAATATGCAGAAGTTAATGCAGAATACAATCAGCAAAATATTTTTGATTATTATATTTTATACAAAACCGATGAGAACAGTTTTACAAGAAATCCTGTTTTAATTTCTGATTTTCAACTAATATATAATTTGAATAATTCATATAGACTACAAGTTTTTACAGGAATTTCCAATAGAACAGATTTGAACACCAAAAATAAAATAAACTTTATTCAATTTGGATTAAGGACAGCAATAAGAACAAATTATGATGATTTTTAAAATGAAAAGGATTTTATTAAATATTGTCATTTTAAGCCTTGCAATTACAAGTTTTGCTCAAAACCTTAGTATTCTTGATCCAATTTCACTTCGCAACTACGAAAAAGAAAGTTTATTAAATAATAAGATTCATTCTTCAATAAAATCATATTATTATTCAGATTTACAAGACAGCCTTTACTTTAAACTTGATAAAGAAAAATCTGTTTTTCTTTATTTTTGGGAATCAAAACCAAAAAGAAAAAAATTAAACTTTTATGCAAGTCCTAATTTTGAAATTTTGGGTCTTTTTTCACCAAGTCAACAAGCTAATAATTATGGCATTAACTCAAACTTAGGAGGATTATTAGAATTTACCATTGACAGCAAATTAGGAATTTCATATAATCTAAATGCTTGGCACTTAAGCGAAACACCATCTTATGTGTTTAAAAATTATGCTAATAGTAGGATTTATTATAATTTAGGCAGAAGCATTTTACAGAACAGAAATATTTTATTTGAAAATAATTTAAGAATAACATATTCTCCCTATGATTTTTTTAGATTAGAATTAGGAAATGGGAAAAACTTTTATGGAGATGGATATCGTTCATTTTTGTTATCAGATTTTGCATCAAATTACCCATATTTAAAACTTGAAACTTCATTTTTATCAATAAAATATTCGAGTATTTGGGCTGTACATCAAGATATGGGAAGTATAATTCCTGAAACAGGACATTTAAAAACCGAAAATAAATTTGATGTATTTCATTTTTTAGATTGGAAAATTGGGAATTATGTAAACCTTGGATTATTTGAGGCAATAATAAGTTCTAAACAAAAGTTTTTTAGTTTAGAATATTTTAATCCTATAATATTTTTCCGACCTGTTGAATTTTCCTTAGGCTCTGAAGATAATGCTTTATTAGGTATAAATTTGAAAGTTAAAATTAACAAAAATAATTTTATTTATTCTCAATTTGTAATTGATGATATAATTGTAACACAACTAATTAACGACATAAAACATAATATTAATCCTAATTATTCTGGAGAATATGGCTGGTTTGCAAATAAATGGGCTGCTCAAATTGGTTTTAAATCTTATGATATTTTTAAATTAAAAAACTTAGATTTTTTCACAGAAATTAACATTGCACGTCCTTATATTTATTCTCATGTACATACAAATCAGAATTATTCACATTTGTGGCAAGCTTTAGCACATCCTTTGGGAGGCAACTTTATTGAATCTGTTACTGGATTAAGGTTTTATGGTGAAAAGTTTATAATTGACACAAAATTTATGTATGCTAAAATAGGTAGAGACGGTATAAACACACATTTTGGAAGCAATATTTTCCAAGCAACAATGGACGGAGTACAAGGCTATCCATACATAGTAAATTCCTATGGAAATACAATATTGCAAGGGATATCAACCAACAACATAAGTTTTATTGTTGATTTTGCTTACTCTTTATTAAAAAACAAAAATTTATTTGCAAATATTTCACTAATCTATAGAGCTGTGGATTACAACTTAGACAGTTCAAAGAATGAATTTTACATTTGTTTTGGAATAAAATCGAATTTGTATAATAAGAAATCTTTACTTTACTAACTTAGTATGAAGATGAATTAAGAATTAAGAATTGATAATTGATAATTTGCTCGCTTTGCTCGCTTGGGTTTGCTTCGCTTACTCTGCTCGCAATCCCATTCCCCATGACGCATGCTTAAACTATGCCGAGAGACGACAGAAAATGCAGCGAAGCTGAATTATCAATTATCAATTATTCATAATTTTGTATCACCAATTTTTCGTAACTATAAATCACCAATTTTTAGAACGAAAAAAATGTATATAATAATCCAAAACTGTCCAGCCTAACAATCCAAAACTGTCCACTTTAAAAAAAAATTATAACTTTTGTTTTTAAAAATAAAAGTTCAAAAAAATGATTAGTATGATCGAAAAAAACCGTATTTTAATTTCTTATTATCGTGAAGGTAAAACTATCAGTGATATTTCTCGTTTGTTAAAAATCAGTCGCACGACTATTCGTAAATATATACGTGAACACGAGCTTCAAATCTTAAACTTCTCTTAACCAGCTCGTAACATCTCTTTATGACTTTTGCATCATCAAAAAAAAAAATAAAAATGATGAACACAAAAGTAAAGAGACAAACTCCAAAAACATTATTAATCTGTGGATTGGGATTGTTAAATTTCATCCCAACTTATGCCCAGGAATCGGACTCCATCCGTTTGGAACGATTGGAAAGTAAAGTAAGTAAATTAGAAGTTCTAAACGGATTAAAAATTTCAGCATACATTCAAGGGCAATTTCAATACGGACAGGAAAATGCTTCTTTGAAAGTGGGTGCTCCCAACACCGATCTTACCGAAGATTTTAACCGTATGGGCATTCGCAGAGGTCGGCTGAAATTCACCTATGAAAAGAGTATAGCCACTGCTGTTTTCCAAATGGACATGACCGAAAAAGGCTTTGGAATTAAAGATGTCTATCTCCAAGTCAAGGATTCCGAATGGAGTGCAAGTTCGGTTAAAATCGGAGTTTTTAACCGACCTTTTGGCTATGAGATAGAGCGGACTTCATCTTCGAGAGAGTCGCCCGAACGAGCAACGATTATCACTAACCTATTCCCGGAAGAAAGAGATTTGGGTGCGATAATGACCTTGCAGGCAAAGAAATCATCACCCTGGCATTTCCTGAAATTGGATGCTGGATTATTTGCAGGAAATGGTGTCAAATCAGATATCAAAAACAAAAAGGACTTTATCAGTCATTTATCAGCAAATAAAACCATTAACGAAAAAATTCAACTAAGTGTCGGAATATCTTACTATCAGGGAACAGTTTATCAGGGTTCAGAAAATAGATATACATTTTCCAGTGATGCGTTTATACGCAATAGCGATGCCACCAATATCGGGACATTTGCCAAAAGAGAATATTTTGGAGTAGATGCACAATTTAGTTTTACGAGCAATCTCGGGCTGACTTCATTATCAGGTGAATTTATCACGGGAACTCAACCTGGTGGAAAAGACGGGAGTAAGAGTCCAAACAGCTCATCCGTAGGGGATGCCGATATGTATATCCGCAGTTTTAACGGTGGCTACCTTTCTTTTGTTCAGGATTTTGAGAAAGTACCATTCTCAGCGGTAATTAAATACGATTGGTATGATCCCAACACCAAAATCTCAAAAAATGACATTGGACTTAATGAAACCGGAAAAGGCGATATCGAGTATCAGACAATTGGCTTCGGATTGCTTTGGAAAATCAATGATGCTTTAAGAATTACTGCCTATTACGATTTGATAAAAAACGAAACTTCAGAAAATCTTAGCGGATTTGAAAAAGATATTAAAGACGATGTTTTTACACTTCGACTTCAATACAAATTCTAAAACCGTAACCAAATTGTAACCGAAGCTAAAAAAGTACTTAACAAGCTATCAGCAATTTTGCATCAAATAATTAAAAAGAGAAAATAATGAAAAAACACATTTTATTACTATTGACTGGAATATCCTTGCTGTCATGTAATTCCAAAAATGAGGAAACAAAATCCACTGGCATCGAGTCAAAAACAAAAGTTGAAACTGTCCAAATAAAAGGCTCGGAAACCGTTTTACCTTTAACTCAAATGGCGGTGGAAGAATTTGCAAACGTGGACTCTCAACTGAAATTAATTGTTACTGGTGGCGGCAGCGGTGTTGGTATAGCCGCTTTGCTAAATAACACGACAGACATTGCACAAACCTCCAGAGCCATAAAGTTTGGTGAAAAACAGAAAATTGAAGAGAATGGAAATTCCTTCAAAGAAATTACTGTTGCTTATGACGCACTGGCGATTATTGTCCATCCAGAAAACAAAGTTGCCAAGCTTACCAGGGAGCAATTGGAAGATATTTTCACAGGAAAGATCACGAATTGGAAAGAAGTAGGTGGCGAGGATTTGAAAATTGTACCTTATGCAAGGGAAACTTCATCTGGGACTTATGAGTTCTTTAAGGAAAGTGTTTTGTTGAACAAAAACTATCTGTCCGGTATCATGAGTATGCCTGCCAACGGGGCGATTATTCAGTCCATCAAACAAACCAAAGGTGCAATTGCTTATGTGGGATTGGCTTATCTCAACAAAGATGTGAAAGCTGTACATATTTCTTATGACGGTGGAAAAACGTTTATAGAACCTTCTTTTGCCAATGCAAAAAACAAAACCTATCCTGTTGTCAGACCTTTGTTTTACTACTATCTCGACAAATCCGAATCGAAAGTAAAACCCTTTATTGACTTCCTCCTTTCTCCTGAAGGACAAGAAATCGTGGACGAAGTGGGTTATGTGGATTTAAGATAAATTTTTCAAAAACTATTTCAAAAAATAGAGATGTTTCGAAAACTTTCAAATCAGTTTATCAGGCAACTATTAAGCTTTAGCGGTGCAGTTACAGGTATCGCTATTCTGTTTATCTCTTTTTTCCTTTTTAAAGAGGGTGCAGGACTTTTTAAAGCTTCAAGCATCGAAAAAGGATATGTTTTGGTTGTTCATTCGGCAAATCCTGTTGGTAAATTAAGTTCTCATCAAATCAAAGAAATTTTTGATGCTGAAATTACAAACTGGAATGCAGTTGGCGGTAAAAATCAGGAAATCCGAATTTTTAGAATAGACGATATTTTTAATGAATATTCCAATACGGAAATCGGTGAAAACTACGAGCATCTTCCCGAAAAATTGGCTAAGGTAATCCAAAAGAACGAAGGAATTATTGCTTTTCTTCCTCATCAATATGCTCCTATTAACAGTCCAAGCCTAAAAGAATTACCAACAGAAAACATCTCATTTTCGGATTATTTTCTTGGAAAAGAATATTTGCCAACCGCAACACCAGCACCGCTTTTT
>Ga0265295_1008152_pt1 | contig 11731 bp, 5 predicted proteins | sample Munlansysbiofilm_FD_192503 | JGI IMG/M metagenome (GOLD analysis project Ga0265295, IMG submission 192503) | Leachate microbial communities from a municipal landfill in Southern Ontario, Canada - Methane capture system biofilm | ecosystem: Engineered > Solid waste > Landfill > Unclassified ... | reverse complement strand
GACGATATAAAAAAGATAAACCTGTTATCCAGCAGTTTGTGCGGCCTGTATTAAATTACGGCATATGGGTTTTAGCTTTTTAAGCATCTACCAGTTAGAATGCTGCATTTTAGAGTATTGAGCCTATATACCTTTTTAGGCATATTAAATTAAATACTTCTTTCCTGACAGGCCGTAAGCAGCCATATTCGCCATGTCTTTTAAGCACAGTCAAATCACCTATGACCAGCCCAAAAAAATACCGTATGTCTTTTACAACAGGCAGCTTGTTGCACCTAGAGTCTGTGCAGCTTGCTGAACTGTACCTGCAGCTTGGCTGCTGGAAAGAAGTATCTGCTCGGGCACTGGAAGACAATCTACTGCAAAGTCGAACACAGCAAACACTCAAAAGAATTTGTCGTGAAATTATCGCCAGACTAAAGCATCTATCAGCTGATGAGCTTGGTTTTTTGATCTCTAGTGACCGTCAAGATCAAGGCTATACGCTCTGGCTTGCTGTTTGCCGTCATTACAGCTTTATTGGTGACTTTGCTGTAGAAGTCCTGCATGAGCGCTTTATCAGCCTCAAAGGCGATTTGCAGTATGACGACTATGAAGCGTTCTTTAATCGCAAGGCACAGTGGCACGATGAGCTGGAAGCACTGAGCAAACTTACGCACAATAAGCTACGGCAAGTGTTATTTAGAATGCTTCGTGAAGCTGGGCTATTGGCTGAAAATAGCACCGTAATTCCAGCTTTTCCAAGCAGTACACTGATCAAGTTAATTTTAAGGGAAAACCCTGCTCAACTGCAGTTTTTTCCTATTTTTGAATCACATCTGATGAGATAGGCACTATGAGCCGTGATGTAAGTACGCAGCCACTCAAGCAAAGGTTTGAGCATCTTTTGGCGGTGATTAGCAGTTCGCGATTTTTAGAGATGGAAGGCCTGAATAACGAAGTTCCGTTTTTCATTTGCCCTTATGCTCCAGCGGAAGCCGTTGAGATGGAGCGCTTACAGCGTCAGCTGATTAGCTCGTTAAGCCAGAAGGGTATACAGGTACTTGAAATCAATTTGTATGACCTGTGCATTGAGCTGCTTAAGGAGCGTGGAATCTGGGAGCAGGTGCTCGAAATCGAATCAACAGTTAGCAAAGCTGAATTCAAAGAGTTGCTTCAGGGTGTGTTTGACCCAGCCGACAATTTAATCCCCGCGATGTCAGCGAAAATGGCTGAAAAGTCATTTGGAGTCATGTTTCTGACCGGTATTGGTGAGGTCTTTCCGTATATCCGCTCGCACAACGTGCTGAATAATTTACAGCGTGCCGCCAAAGACTGGCCCACTCTGATGTTTTTTCCTGGTACCTATAGTCACTCGGCAGCCACCGGCACCTCGCTGGATCTGTTTGGTAAGTTGCATGACGACAAATACTACCGAGCCTACAATATTTACCACCGTGAACCGTAATAGGAGGGATCCATATGTCACTTAGGAACATTTTTACCCGCTCGCTTGATATTGCTATTGACGGTGTAATTAAGGCCGATGATGAAAGCAGCCTGCGTCAGGAACTTGAAGAGTACGTTCTGACCAACGAGGCGGCGAAGCGTCTATCTGACTTTCTTGATGAATATAATAATTACCAGTTTGCTAATGGCGTATGGATTTCAGGTTTCTTTGGATCTGGTAAATCACACCTTTTGAAAATGCTCGCTTTGGTTCTGGAGAATCGTCAAGTTGATGATGCTCAAGCGCTCGATTTGTTTTTGCCCAAGTGTAAAGACGATGCTTTATTGACCGGAGCACTGAGAAAAGCAGTCTCGATTCCATCACAAAGTATTTTGTTTAACATTGACCAAAAAGCCGATGTAATCAGTAAAAAACAGCTGGATGCGCTGCTGGCAGTGTTTGCAAAAGTCTTTGATGAGATGTGCGGTTATTACGGTAAGCACGGTCATGTCGCTCAGTTTGAACGCGATTTAGATAGCCGTAATCTTTACTTAGATTTCAAACAGGCCTATCAGGATATTGCCGGTAAGACCTGGGAAAAGGGTAGAGAGCAGGCTCTGCTTGAAGGTAACAACATTGCCAAAGCGTACAGCCAAGTCACTGGTGAGGATGATGCTATTGGAAAGACTATCCTCAGCCAGTACCGAGATCAGTACAGCTTATCAATCGAGGATTTTGCTAACCAAGTAAAACACTACATTGATCAGCAAAAAAAGCGACTAGGTACCAATGAGTTTCGCTTGAATTTCTTTGTTGATGAAGTAGGGCAGTACATCGCTGACAACACTAAGCTGATGACTAACCTGCAAACTGTTGCGGAAAGCCTCGCCACCAAATGTAATGGTGAGGCGTGGGTTTTGGTTACTGCTCAAGAAGAAATGAGCAGTGTCATTGGTGAGATGACGAAGCAGCAAGGCGATGACTTTACTAAAATTCAAGCCCGTTTTGCTAACCGCCTGAAGCTGACCAGTGCTGACGTTGCTGAAGTTATTCAAAAGCGTTTATTGACCAAAACTGTCGATGCCAATGAGCAGTTAGCAGCCCTATACGATAAGCAATGCAACAACTTCAAAACCTTATTTGATTTTTCTGATGGCTCGCATAGCTATAGAAACTATCAGCATCAAGACCATTTTGTTAACTGCTACCCTTTTGTGCCGTATCAGTTTGATTTGTTCCAAGCATCTATTCAGGGTTTATCCCTACATAACGCTTTCGAAGGCCGTCACAGCTCAGTGGGTGAGCGCTCCATGCTAGGTGTGTTTCATCAGGTGATGAAAACCATCGCCGAACACCAGCTAGGAGACCTCGCGACCTTTGATCTGATGTTTGAAGGCATTCGTGCAGCATTAAAAGGACAAATCCAAAAGGCCATTATCAGTGCTGAGCGAAACTTAGACTCTGAGTTTGCCATTCGTTTGCTCAAGGCGTTGTTTCTGGTTAAGTACGTTAAAGAGTTCAAGCCAACGGTACACAACTTATGCGTGTTAATGCTGCCCAGCTTTGAGCAGCCTATTTCTAAGTTAAAAAGCCAAGTTGAAGAAGCGCTGGGCCTGCTTGAACAGCAGACTTATATTCAGCGAAATGGCGAGCTGTATGAGTACCTGACCGATGAAGAAAAAGACATCGAACAGGAAATCAAAAGCACAGAAGTGGACAACAGTGATCTGAGCAGCGAGCTTGAGCGCTTAGTGTTTGAATCAATCATTAAGCAGCGAAAAATCCGCTACGACAGCAAGGATAGTAACCTTGACTATCCGTTTTCACGCAAGATTGACGACAAGCTACAAGGGCGTGAGTACGAGCTATCGATCAACATTATCACGGCGTTTCACGAACATACTGATAACCGCAGCATGCTGCGTAACTACTCCGTTTATAACTCCGATGAGCTCCTAGTCATACTGCCAACTGACGCTAGGCTGATGATGGATTTGATGATGTACAAACGTACCGAAAAGTACATTCGTCAAAACATGACTCAGGGCCAGAATGACGTAGCGCAACGAGTGCTGACCAGCAAAGGTGAGCAAAACCGTACTCGATACGCTGACTTGCTACTGCGCCTGCAACTGCTGGTTGGGAAAGCTGATCTTATGATCGCAGGAGCCGATATTGAAATCGCTGCAGGCGATGCGCAAAACCGTGTAATGCGTGCGTTCCAAGAGTTGATTGGCAAGGTTTATTCTAATTTGCCAATGTTGCGTGGTATTGCCTACAGTGAAAGTGCTATCGGCGCATCCCTCGATGCTAGTGATGGCTTATTTGGTGGTGATGCTACTAACCTGACCGAGGTCGAACATGAGTTGCTGGCTTATATCAAAGGCAATCAGCAAACAGGTGTACGCACCACGATCAAAAACCTCGTGGAGCGCTTTGAGCGCAAGCCCTACGGTTGGTATCTGGCTGCAATTCTATGCAACCTAGCTAAACTCTGTGCCCGTGGTAAGTTGGAAGTACGCTCCGATGGTAACTTGCTAGAAGGTGATCAGCTGGAGCGCACCCTACGAAATACTGCGAGCTTTGCTAATGTCATCCTAGAGCCACAGCTCGAGTTCAGTCAGTCGCAGTTGCGCAATCTTAAAGACTTTTATGATGACTTTTTTGCCTGTCCTCCAACAGCCAACGAAGCTAAAGCATTGGCTCAAGAAACGATCGCTCGCGTCAAAGATATGATGCAAGAACTGGAAGTGTTGCAAGCCAAGCAGAGTAGTTATCCGTTTTTGGTTGCATTACAGCCAGTCATTGAGCAGCTCAAAGAGCTCAGCAAAAAGCCTTACAGTTGGTACCTGACTGACTTGTCTAAAAATGAAGATGCGCTCTATGAGAGTAAGGAAAAGCTCATTGAGCCCATCCGTACATTTATGACTGGCCCACAAAAGCAGATTTTTGATGATGCGCGTCAGTTTGTGCAGAGTGAACAGCCTAACTTCACATACTTAGACAGTGATGAAACGCGTCAGCTGACGAACAGCTTGCAGTCAGCTGACAGCTTCAAAGGCAACAGCATTCAACAAATGAAAATCAGGCTGGATAACCTCAAATCTGCATTAGCTGAGAAACTGGCACACGTACGACAAGAAGCGCTGCAAACACTGACTCAAATGCAAGATCGCATGCAAAGCATGAATGAGTATCAAGGCTTGCCAGAAGAGCGTCAGGCTGAATTAGATCGCCCGTTCGCAGAGCTTGTTAATCACGTGAATAGCCAAGGGCTGATTGCTGTGATCAATGACAGCGTGCGTAACTTCCAAGATAAAAACTATCAGAATATATTGGCAAAAATGGTTGAGTTAGCGACACCTAAGCCTGTAGTTCCTGATGTTGATTATCCAGAAAGTGAGCGACCAGAGCTGCCTAAAATTGAGGAACCTGCCCCCGTACACCTGCGTAGCGTTCGAGTAAATGCCTACAACAAAGCTTGGCTGGCGACAGAAAATGATTTAGACGAATACCTTAACGCTCTGCGCGCCGAACTGGCTGAGCATATCGGCCATGGCAAAAAGGTCATGATTTAACTAGGGAAGCTTAATAATGGATACTGCTAAATTAAAAACATTTGCCTCACTGGCTCGCCGTAATTTAATCGAGCAAGTTAAGGCCAAGCTTAGCCTAGTCATGGCTGTAGATAGCCCTGCTCAGCGTGAAGCCCCCAAGGCGCTTAAACAACTGCAAGAAGTCATTGCTCAAGATGGGCAAGAGCAGGTGATTGAGCGCGTAGCCTATATATGGTTCAACCGCGTTTGTGCTTTGCGGTTTATGGATACTAATCGCTACACACGCATAGGTGTGGTTTCACCGGCAGAAGGCCAGTTTCAGCCAGAGATTTTGGCCGAGGCTAAAATGGGTCATATTGATGACAGCCAAGTACCAGAAGCAACGCGACAGAAGATTTTTGCTTTACTCAATAATCAACAGCCCAGCGCTGATCCGCAAGCAGAAGCCTATCGCTTGCTGTTAGTCGCTACATGTAATTACTGGAACGCGGCTATGCCGTTTTTATTCCAGCGCATTGATGATTACACCGAACTGCTGATGCCGGACAACTTGCTTTCTGCTAACTCTATTTTGGCGCAAACCCGTGAAGCGATGACTGCTGAAGCCTGTGCTGATGTAGAGGTTATTGGCTGGTTGTACCAGTTTTATATTGCAGAAAAGAAAGACCAGGTATTTGAGGGACTGAAGAAAAACAAAAAGGTAACTCCTGAAAATATTCCTGCTGCAACTCAGCTCTTTACCCCGGACTGGATCGTACGTTACTTAGTAGAAAACTCCTTGGGACGCTTGTGGCTGCTTAATCGTCCCAAATCTGCTCTTGCTGAGCGGATGGATTACTACATCAAGCCCGAACAGGCCGAACAAGACTTTTTGCGCCTCAGTACACCTGAAGAAATCAAGATTTGTGATCCGGCTTGTGGCTCCGGGCACATGCTGACTTATGCCTTTGATTTGCTGTATGCAATCTACGAAGAAGAGGGTTACGAGCCTGCTGATATTCCAGAAAAAATACTTACCAATAACCTGTACGGCGTCGAGATCGACGAGCGAGCAGGAGAGTTGGCTGCTTTTGCTCTAACCATGAAAGCGCGCGCTAAACAGCGCAGATTCTTTAGCAAGGGCGTTAAACCAAATATCTGTGTGTTGGAAAACATCAATTTCAAAGAAGACGAACTGGACGAATACATTGACTTTGTTGGCCGGGATCTCTTTACGGTCTCGTTAAAGACCACCTTACGTCAATTCGAAGAGGCTGATAATTTTGGCTCTTTGATCCGTCCTGATAGCACTGACGTTGATGCAATTCTTCAAACTCTAGAGTTAAAAGACATTTCAGGTCAGTTATTCCTCAATCAAACACATCAAAAAGTACTGCAAGTGCTAGAGCAAGCTAATTATCTTAGTCCAAAATATCATATTGTAATAGCAAACCCACCATATAAGAAAAAAGCTGACTTAAATAATAGCCTTCAAAATTGGCTTGAAAAATTCTTCGTTGACGGAAAATACGACTTATACCAAGCTTTTATTTTACGAAACGCCAAACTTGCTATGAGTCATGGTTATGTAGCTATGATAACCATGCAAGGCTGGATGTTCGCACCAAGGTACGAAGCGCTACGCTCTAATATCTTAAAAAATAGTAGTATTCTTTCGATGGCACAACTGGGTGAGAGGGCGTTTGATTCTATCGGAGGGGATGTAGTCTCAACTACAGCTTTTGTTTTTTCAAATAATAGAATTCCAGGTTTAAAAGGGCATTTTTTAAGACTGACCGATGGGGTAAATGAAGAGGAGAAAAAACAGTCGTTATTAAGTGCCGTGAACAACCCTAAAAGTGAGATTAGATTCTTTGCTAGCGAAGATGATTTTTTAATAATCCCAGGACAGCCACTTGTTTTCTGGGCATCGGAAAAAGTACTCAAGGAGTTTGATAGCTGCCCAGCTATATCTGAATATATTGTGACGCGCGAGGGGCTTGCAACCGGCCAAAATGCTACTTTCCTTCGTGAATGGCATGAGGTGTCACAGAATGAAGTTGGTTATGGAATTGTTAATGATGCTTCAGCTCAATCCTCAAATAAGCGATGGTTTCCGTATGTGAAAGGCGGGGGATCACGCCGCTGGTATGGGCATTTCGATAACTATGTAAACTGGTTTGATGATGGAGTAGAACTAAAAAACTTCAAGGACGAAAAAACAGGGCGTGTTAGATCGCATAATTACAATGGTGTGTATGGGTTTAAACCAGGATTTACTTGGTCTGGGATTTCCAGTGATGACTTTGCGGTTAGAAACGTTTCTGCTGGATTTATGTTTGATGCCAAAGGTCCTATGGGATTTGTAAAAGACTCTTTTTCCTCTGAAAAAATTATGGCGTTTTTGAATAGCAAGGTTTCAAGTTCTTTATTACGGATGCTCGCGCCTAATTTAGATTTCAAATTAACACATGTACTTAGTTTGCCGTTACGACAGGTTGATGAGCCTAGCCTTGAAAGTAGTGTCAAGGAAAAAATATTTTTGGCAAAGTCAGATTGGGACTCTTACGAAACCTCTTGGAACTTTACTAACCTGCCGCTACTTAATTCTGATTATATGCAGGACACTCTTAAGAACGCCTACCAAAAACTACGCATACATTGGCAGGATATGACAAATCTAATGCAGAAGTTGGAGGAAGATAACAACCGCATCTTCATCAAGGCTTACGGCTTGCAAGATGAGCTAACACCTGAAGTTCCCCTCAACGCAATTACTCTAACTTGCAATCCGCATTACTACTACCGCTTAGGCAAGCAGTGGGATCAAGCCAGCGAAGATGAACTTGATATTGAGCGAGAGAAGCTTCTGCTTGCCGACACCATGCGCGAGTTTATTTCTTATGCTGTGGGCTGCATGTTTGGTCGCTATAGTCTGGATAAAGAAGGTTTGGTACTGGCTAATCAAGGTGATACTGCGCAAACCTATTACGCGCAGATTCCAAATCCTACCTTCAAGCCAGATGAGGATAATGTTATTCCCATGCTTGATGGCGATTGGTTCACCGATGATGTGGTCGAGCGCTTTAAGGAATTTCTCAAGGTTACTTTTGGTACCGAGCATTACGATGACAACTTAGTCTTTATCGAAGCAGCGCTAAACGTCAAAGGCAGCCGTAACTACAGCTTGCGCGATTACTTCCTCAAAGAGTTTTACGCTGATCATTGGCGACGTTATAAAAAGCGCCCTATTTATTGGATGTTCTCCAGTCCCAAGGGCAGCTTTAATGCATTGATTTATATGCACCGCTACCGCCCGGATACAGTGAGCGTAGTGCTTAACGGTTACCTGCGTGAATACCGTGACAAGCTTATTGCTCAGAAAGCGCATTTAGAAGGCGTTAGCAACAGTGCTAACAGTAGTCAAAGTGATAAAGCTAAGGCGCTCAAGGATATTGAGAAAATCAGCAAAGTCATAATTGAGTTGGATGAGTACGAGCGTGACACTCTATTTCCGCTGGCTACTGAACAAGTCGATATTGATTTAGATGATGGTGTGAAAGTCAATTACGCTAAGCTCGGCGCTGCCTTAAAAACCATTCCAGGGCTGGCCGCTAAGGACTCTGATTAAAGTATGACAAGCAATCGCATTCAGCAGTCGCTGGCTAACCTCTTTGGTAAGCATCGCATTCTATTCTGGTATGACAGCAAACAAGAGCTGCGTGAAGAGTATGAGGCTCTTGCTATACCGGGCGTGGAAAAAATTGAACTGGAAAATAATGAATACGCTGTTAAGCACCGTATTCTGCGCGAGCAGCCAACGCAGAAGTTTTTGCTCTACAGCTATAGCCCACAGCCTGATCCTTTAGACAATTGGTTGCTAGACGTGCAGCTGGCACATGGTGAATTCCGTACTGACCAAACTGCAATTTGGCTGGCTGACCTCGAGTTAGGTTTGGAGTTTGCTGATCTGGTCAATGAGCACATCGAGTTTTTCCAAGCGGACAAGCGTAAAAGTGCATTGCGAAAACTACTGGCCAGTGATGACACGCCCGGTATGGTGCGCATGAAAATCCTCGCGGTCTGCGCCGGCAGTGAGCCAAGGTTAGACTCGATCTTGGAGCATCTGCTAGAGGAGTTAGTTGATGACTGTGATGACAGTATCAAGCTGATTGAGCGCAGCTCCCTAAATACCTTTCTCTGGGAGCAAATGTCCCGTTATTACGGTTATCAGTCGAACGAGCCGAGCATACGAGACTTTGTCATTGAGCTCTTTAAGTCCTGTTATGCAATGGGAACGGATGGCACTGTACAGCTGGGCAATGATGCACTGGTATTTCTCAATCGCTGGAAAGATAGTCGCAGTTTCGCCAAAGGTTTTGAGTATTGGTCTAAGCAGTGCGCTGCAGTATTAGGTATCGAGCAAGACTTAGCTAAGCGTGACTTCCGCACACTGATTGAACTGGATTATTTTGAGCTGATTGACCGTAAAGTCATCAGTGATCTGGTGCGTGAAGTAGTAGCACGCACGGTATCGACTGGCGATGTTGTTCTTTGGGTGCGTCAGCGCCGTCAGGGGTATTGGTACAGTCGTTACCAAGACTTGTATGCGGCTATTGAATACGCAGCGCTGTTTATTCAGCAATTAGCTGAGACCAGCTTGGTCAGCCCAAATCTGAGTAAGGCCGTGCAACTATACAGTACACAATGGTTCAAGCTGGATCAGTTGTATCGCAAGACCGTATTTCATGCCCGTAAATCAGGTCAGATCTCCCTGATGGGGCCGTTGCTTGAGCAGGTGGAAAATCTGTACACCAATAACTTCTTGCTCAAACTTGGCGATGATTTTCAGGGCTTTGTTGATGGCATTAGCCAGTGGGAAGCATTACCAGTACGCCGACAAAATCAGTTTTTCGATCACTATGTTCAGCCTTACTTGCGCCGTGAACAGCGCGTGTGCGTGATTATTTCCGATGCGATGCGTTATGAAATCGGTGATGAACTACTCAGTTTAATCAATCAGGAAGATCGCTACAGCGCTGAACTAGAACCAATGTTGTCCATGTTGCCCAGTTACACTCAGCTAGGCATGGCAGCGCTGCTGCCTAATACGAGCTTACAGATTGCAGATAATGAAACTGCAACCGTTCTGGTCGATGGGCAAAGCAGTATGGGTACGGCCAATCGCAATAAGATTTTGAAGAAAGCGCTGAATGACCGGGGTGAAGCCATAACGGCAGACAACCTGTTGAATATGAATCAGATTGAGAGTCGTGAGCTGCTCAAGCGCAATGATGTGATTTATATTTATCACAATCGCATTGATCATACTGGCGACAAAATGCACTCTGAAGGCGAGGCGTTTGAAGCGGCAGAACAGACTTTGCAAGACTTACTGCGCTTAGTTAAAAAACTGGTCGGAGCCAATGCCAGCAGTATTTTGATTACTGCCGATCATGGCTTTATCTATCAAGACAGAGCTATAGATGAAAGCGACTTTGCTGTTGCCGGTGTAGAAGGTGAGCAAATCCTGTATCGCGACCGCCGCTTTGTACTGGGTAAAGGATTAACACCACATGCCAGCTTACACTCACTCAGCCCAGAGCAATTGGCTCTCGAGGGTGATGTACAAGTACAGTTGCCAAAGTCGATTAACCGTCTACGCTTAAAGGGCTCAGGTAGCCGCTTTGTTCACGGAGGAGCGACTCTGCAAGAAGTGGTTGTGCCTGTATTGCGTGTTAGCAAAACTCGCCAGAGCGATGTCAGTAGGGTAGAGGTCGATATTCTAGGCAGTGCGAACTCGGTGATTACCTCAAGTCAATTGGGTGTGGCGTTTTATCAGAAAGAACCTGTGACGGACAAGATTCAGTCCCTGCAGTTACGTGCAGGCATTTATACTCAAGATGGCGAGTTGATCTCAGATAGTCATGAGCTGACATTTGACCTCACATCAAGCAACGCGCGCGAGCGTGAACAGCAGGTACGCTTCCTGCTCAGCGCAGAGTCAGACAAGGCGAATGGTCAAGAAGTGATTCTCCGGCTTGAAGAAAAACACGCTGGTACGACCCATTACCAGACTTACAAAACCCGCAGCTACACACTGCGTCGTTCTTTTACTGGCGATTTTGATTTTTAGGTGATGCCTGTGACGACACTGGATGACAAGATCAATGCCCATTTTGCTGGGCTGGTTGTACGCAAGGACCTAGTAAAGACCGTCAAGGGCAACGCTATTGTGCCGTCCTATGTGCTGGAGTATTTACTAGGCCAGTACTGTGCAACCAATGACGAAGCTAGCATCCAAACCGGTATTGATACTGTGAAAGAGATTCTTGCCAAGCATTACGTACACCGTAATGAGGCAGGGCTGATCCGTTCCAATATCCGCGAAAAAGGACGCTACAAGGTTATCGATAGAATCGGTGTGTCGCTCAATGACAAGGATGATGTCTATGAGGCTGAGTTTGCTAATCTGGGTATCAAAAAACTATTGGTAGATGCCGACACAATCAAAAGGCATCCCAAGTTGCTGGTTAGCGGTGTGTGGTGTATTGCCGATGTTGAGTACGATCACAGTGAAGACAAACGCATTACGCCTTGGGTTTTGTCTACGATTAAACCTATTCAAATGTCGCACTTTGACCTTGAAGGCTATCTGCAGGCACGGCAAGAGTTCACGCTGGACGAATGGATTGACCTGTTAATACAAAGTATAGGTTTTGATCCAGAGAAATTCGGTAAACGTAGTAAATTGACGCAACTCACA
>Ga0265295_1008151_pt1 | contig 11733 bp, 10 predicted proteins | sample Munlansysbiofilm_FD_192503 | JGI IMG/M metagenome (GOLD analysis project Ga0265295, IMG submission 192503) | Leachate microbial communities from a municipal landfill in Southern Ontario, Canada - Methane capture system biofilm | ecosystem: Engineered > Solid waste > Landfill > Unclassified ... | reverse complement strand
ATTTTGAAACAGGCAAAGTAAAACTTATTTGAATTTTTCCATCATTGTAAGTATCTCCATAAGGCTTAATTATCATTGAAGGATTCCTCCATTTTTTCTTGGATTACATTAATATAGTCACTATCTTTCTTAAAAACTCCTGATAAACCTTTTCCACCATTTGTCTGTCTTTTTGTTTGAGCAAAAACACCATTAGCTAAACTATTAAACATTCCATCTTTAGCTATCTGTTTTAGCAATTTTTCTGCGGAATCTAAAACTTCATAAGCTCTTCTTTGTATTATTCCATCTTCCTTAAACAATATCTCGTCTCCCATAGACTTCATTGAATTTTGAATTAACTTAGCGTTTTTTATTGCTAAATATCGATCTGATAAATAAGGAGTATGTATAGCTTCGGTCATCATCCCCAATAGATGAATAGATTGAGAAGTAATCGTAGTAACCATATTAAACATAACATTTTGTTGATAAGCTCTAAAAATATTACCATCTATATGCTTAGTAGGCGGCATATACTTCAAAGGTGCATCAGGAAAAATCTCTCTAGCCATTTGTGCTTGAGATAACTCTAATAGAAAACTGTTCTCAATCTCAGGATTTATTTCAAACGCATGGCCTAAACCCATAAGTTTACTCGGTAAATGAGCTTTTTTAGCAAAAGCTTCATTTATAAACTGTGATGCAGTTACTGTATGAGCTTCTTCAACAGCATCTGCAGTAGTTAAATAATTATCTTCTCCTGTGTTAATAATGATTCCAGAATAAGCGTTTATTAACCGAGAAAAGTATTGATCGACAAATGTTCTTTGCATATTAATATCTCTAAAAATTATTCCATACATACTATCGTTCAACAAAACATCTAATCTCTCTAAAGCTCCCATAGAAGCTATCTCTGGCATGCATAATCCAGAAGCATAATTAACTAGATAAATATATCTTTTCTCTTCTACGCTTACTTCATCAAGAGCCTTTCTCATAATTTTAAAATTTTCTTGAGTCGCAAATGTTCCTCCAAAACCTTCTGTAGTTTTCCCATATGGAACATAGTCTAAAAGAGATTGTCCAGTTGATCTAATTACTGCTATAATGTCAGCTCCAGCTTTAGCTGCTGCCACAGCTTGAACAACATCCTCGTCAATATTGCCTGTAGCTACAATGACATATATATCAGTTGTACTTCTAGGATATATTCTTAAAAACTCTTCTCTTTTAGCCTTGTTTGTTCTTATCTTCTTTAAAACATTCTCATAATAAGGCTTTAAGATACTGTAAACTTCCTCATTTTTAACTAAATCAAAGCCACATAAAGAATATTTATCATTTTTATATTCTTCAACAAAATCAGACAATTCTAGTTCGGTTGCTTTTAAAGCGCTTGCTATATAAACACTGATACCTTTAGAAATGTCACCGTTCTTAAGAACTTCATCAACCATCTTATTTGGAACTGGAACTTGAAAATCATCTATCCCATCTATCCCTAATAATCTTAGAACAGATCTCTCTACACTAACTGTACTATGTTGATCAATAAAAGATTGAACATCAGCGGCTATTTGATTTGCATATATACGACATGAATTTATTTGTTCTTTACTTAAATTTAACTTATTCATCATAATCACCTTTTAAAACATTAAAAACCTTTCTGTTTAGTGCCTTTTCAAGTTTTCCTTCAAATTCTTCACACTGGAAAGTATAACCTTGTGGAGAATAAGGATTAAAACAAACGACCGGTATTGTAATCTTGTTAACAACATATAGTTTGTTCTTCAATTTAAATAATTTTTCCAACAAACCGTTATTAACTTGTATATTAATTGAGGAATCCAATATAATATCAAAACAAAATTGATTCCTCAAATCGATTAACTTTTCAACAAATTTGTTTGTAATTGATTTCGGAAAATACACTGCTTTAACATTTTTTAAATCTTCATTAAAAAAATCCTCAACCTTACCTATTATACTAGAATAATCAAGTAATTTTAGATTATTAGAATTTGTCAATAATTGTATTTTTTCGCTAAAACTAAAAGGAAAATTAGTGATGATAGGAAGATTAAATTTATTGTACAAAGACTTAGCATTGTCTACAACATTATCAATGTTCCTATCATAATTAGCGCCGATAACCAAAACTGTAGCTTGTGTTACTTTTGAGAATACTTGTCTTGAAAAAGCTCCATCGATTAATATTTTTCCGACATCCAAGAACTCATTAAGAATACTAACAACCATAAGCATATCATTAACTCTTGCAGGGCCGGCAACTAACGCTTTTCCATTTTCTTTTATTTTTACAATAACAATTTTCCCAATTGAAGTATATATATCAGTTTCTTTAACAATTTCATATCTACATGTAAAATTAATTAAAGTATCTTCCGCTGAAGCTACGTAATCCCCTTTTCGAACAAAAATCTCCGGTTTTTCCATAAAATTAACTTGGTCCAACTCTTCGCCATCTAAACCTATAGAAGAAATCCCTAAAGCAAAGTCAAAATTCGCAATGAAATAGTTCATTACTGTAGTCTTACCAGCGTTTTTTGTATTTCCGACAAAACTTATGACTTTATATTCATCTAGAGAATTTTTTAATCCTTTAATGTTCTTTTCCTTCTTTCTAAATCTTTTGGTTCAATTGACACTTTCTTTCCCGCTAAAAGTGAACTTACACCTTGAGACTCACGATAATTTTCCTTGTTAATATATCCTGTAGGTTCAGAATATGTAGTAATAACACCCTCATAATTTCTTAAAACAATTTTACCAGGCGCTTGTGAAATAACATAGTTAGGCATCACAGGTATTTTACCTCCACCTCCAGGAGCGTCCACAACAAAAGTAGGAACACAATATCCTGAAGTATGACCTCTTAACCCTTCAATTATCTCTATACCCTTTGAAACTGGCGTTCTAAAATGTTCAATACCTAAAGACAAGTCACATTGATATATATAATAAGGTCTAACTCTAATATAGGCTAACCTTTGAACCAAAGTCTTCATTGTTTCAACAGAATCATTTATTCCTTTCAATAAAACCGATTGATTCCCTAAAGGAACTCCTGCATCCGCTAGCTTATCAATAGCTTCCTTTGATTCAGAAGTTATTTCATTGTAATGATTAAAATGAGTGTTTAACCAGATGGGATGGTATTTTTTTAACATATTTACAAAATCATCCGTTATTCTTTGCGGTAAAACTACAGGTGTTCTTGTCCCAAGTCTTATTACTTCTACATGTTCAATTTCTCTTAATCTTTTGATTATATCCTCAAGTATTTCATCACTAACCAATAAAGCATCTCCTCCAGATAAAAGTACATCTCTTATCTCCGGATGCTTAGAAATATACTCTATAGCTAAATCAATTCTATCTTGTGGCATTCTTTGATCATGTTGTCCAGCGAACCTTCTTCTTGTACAATGTCTACAGTACATAGAACACATATCGGTTATTAAAAACAAAACCCTATCAGGATAGCGATGAGTTAGTCCTGGTACTGGTGAATCAACATCTTCAGCTAAAGGATCAAGTAAATCATTAACACCGACATTCATTTCATTAATAGTCGGTACAGCTTGTTTACGAATTGGACAATCCTCATCTAACGGATCTATTAAACATAAATAATATGGTGTTATAGCCATCCTAAATTTTGTAAGTACTTTGTTAATATTTTCTTTCTCTATTTTTGGTAAATCTATATATTTTTCTAGTTCTTCAACAGATTTTATTCTATTTCTTACTTGCCAACGCCAATCCTTCCATTCTTCGTCTGTAACATTGGGAAAGTATTGTTGTTTTCGGGCTAAATAACTATCATTAGTTATCTTCTTCAAAACTAATCACCGTACCTTTCTTCAAATAATTGATATAATTCTGTCGATTCTCTTAGCAAGTCTAAAGTAAATTCTGCATGATTTTTTGTGTATCCATTTCCAATAATCATCTTTGCCTCAGAAGCAATTCCCTCAGCCCCTAAAGCAGCTTTAGTAAACGAAGTTGCCATTGAGAAAAAGTATACTAGACCAGTATTTTTTGTAGGTAGTATTGAAGACATTTCTGTATTCGATACATTCACAACATTTATAGTAACATCAGCCAAATTTGGAGCAACTTCTCTAACTTTATTATAAACATCAACTGGCTTTGTAGCATCAGCTACAATTATATAATCACAGATGTTTAAACGCTTTAAGTCTTCTCTTTGTGATTCTAAATTTGTTAATCCAATAACAATTCCTTTTTCTCCTGCACTTTTTCTAGCTTGATAAGCACATAAAATTCCTGATTTCCCTCCTGCTCCGAGGATTAAAACAGTATCATCCTTTTTCACTAGTTTCTCTACCTGCGCGGCCGCACCAGCAACATCTAAAGCTGATAAAACAAGGTTATCTGGTAAATCACTAGGTATTTTAGCAAATATTCCAGTTTCAAATAAAATCGCTTTAGCGTTAACTCTCACTTTATCTTTACTTAAATCAACATCAATAATTTCATCAATTTTCAGAGGTGTTAATGATAAAGAAACCAAAGAAGCTATTTTATCTCCAACTTGGCAATCAGTAAAAATATTCTTTCCTATTTCTAAAATTTTTCCTAAGAACATTCCGCCACTTCCAGTTACTGGATTTTGCATCTTTCCTTTATTATTTACAATCTCAAAAATCATAACCTTCATTCTCTCAACATCGCCATCACAAGCATTTTTTATTTGTGTAAATGAAGCTGAATCTATATTCAAAGTATTAACTTCAACTAAAATTTCATTATCATAACAAACCATTGTGTTATCTATCTTGTCAGCTGATTGAGGTAAAGTCCCTTTCGGAAATATAACTCTATGTGTACCATATTTACATGCTTTTTTCATCTACTTAACCTCCATACCCAGTATTTTTCTTGCTTCTAATGGCGAAGCAATCTCTCTATTATGTTTTTTAGCTAAAGAGCATACCTTATTTACTAATTCTGAATTTGAATTAGCTAAAACTCCTTTTTCTATATATATGTTATCCTCGAGCCCTACTCTTACATGACCACCATGAATGATAGCTAATTCAGCTAAAGAAAACTCGAATTTACCAACACCAGCAACACTATACGTAGAATTACTAGGCAAACTATCTTTTAAAAATATGAAATCTCTTTCTTCCCCAGTCATTCCACCAACTACTCCAAGGACAAAACTATAGTGATACGGAGCTTTAATTACGTCTTTTTTTATCAATCTTAAAGTCATGTCAATATGACCTTTTTCAAAACATTCCATTTCATATTTAACATTCAATTGATTCATTTTATTAGCAAAGAAAATAATATCATTTTCTGTGTTTACAAAAACTTCATCTCCACCAAAATTTAATGTGCCACAATCTAAAGTAGCCATCTCTGGTTGAATTGATAAAACATCTGATCTTTCTTCTCTTGACATACCTACGGCTCCACCAGTAGATACTTGTATTATTATATCTGGACACTTTTCTTTAATGGCTCTATAGATTATGTCATAACGATCTTTATCTTGAGTTGGAGTTCCATCATCATATCTAGCATGCAAATGAATTATTGAGGCACCTGCTAAATAAGCTTCATAGCTAGCATTAACCATCTCTTCAACAGTATAAGGCACAGCTGGATTATTTTCTTTAGTAACTTCTGCGCCAGTAATTGCACATGTGATTATTAACTTATCCATTATATCTTTGTAATTCCTTTGGTACTATACACGTGCCTACTGCTTTAGTGGTTAATAATCTTTCTTCTAAAGCATCGCAAGCCGATGTAGATATATCTGGTCTTGCAGTTATTACCTTATAACAAAAAAATTCCATTCTTCTAGAAGTGTTTCCCGCTTCAATAATCTCTGCTTCTACTTCCACAAAATCTCCTGCATAAACAGGCGCTAAAAAGTCAACTGATTCATAAGCTCTAAAGAGTCCTTCGTCCCCATCTAACCTAATCAATAATTCTGTAGCAGCATCACCAAATAAACCTAATATTTTAGCTCCATCTACCAAGTTTCCTCCGTAATGAGCGTCTTGATTTGACATTCTCATTTTTAAAATAGTTTTCATATCGCTACTCCCTTCATAGGTACTACATTATCTATTATTAATTCCGCTTCAGTCGCTTTTATTACATCTTCAACTGTATAATCAGGATGAACTTCCAATAACTTTAAACCACTCTTCTCTACACTTAAAACTGCCATCTCGGTTACAATCAGATTTGCTTGATGTGCAGCAGTAAGAGGTAAAGTGCATTTTTTCAGTACCTTTGATTGTCCTTTATTAGTGTGTTTTAATGCAATAATCACTTTTTTAGCCCCAGTAACTAAATCCATAGCTCCACCCATTCCCGGAACTTTTTTACCTGGAATAATCCAAGATGCAATCGATCCTTCTTGATCAACCTCCAAAGCGCCCAAAACAGTAACATCAATATGTCCTCCTCTAATAAAAGTGAAAGACAAAGTAGAATCAATAAAAGCTCCACCTTTTTTGATTGTAGCCTTCATTCCCCCTGCATTAACAATGTTAGTTTCCTCGTCAGTTAAAGGACCTAATCCGATTATACCGTTTTCAGCTTGAAAAGTAACATGTTTATCTTCCGGAACATAATCCGCTACTAAAGTCGGTATTCCAATTCCTAGATTTACTAAATCGCCTTCTTTTAACTCCAATGCAATTCTTGAAGCAATAACTTCTTTTTCATTCATTATCATCACCCACTAAAATATAGTCAACAAACGGATAAGGTGTAATAACATCCTCAGGATCTATTTCTTCTACTCTTATAAAAGGTTCTACCACAACAATTTCAGCTGCAGTAGCCATTACTGGATTAAAGTTTCTCATTGTTTCTTTATACTTTAGATTTCCGTTATTCGCAACAACAGCTCCACCTAACAAAGCCAAATCAGCTCCTAAAGGCTCTTCTAATAGATATTTTTTTCCATTAACTTCTAAAACTTGTTTATTAGATTCCACAATTGTATCTAATCCAGTAGGTGTCAATATTCCTCCAAGCCCCGCTCCAAAAGCTCTAATTCTCTCAGCTAAAGTTCCTTGAGGAACTAATTCAACTTCTATTTTTCCTTCTTGCATAAGTTGTCCTACGTATGGATTGGTTCCAATATGAGAAGCTATCAACTTTCTAACTTGATTATTTACTATTAATTTGCCTACGCCTTTATCTTCATATCCACCATCATTACAAATTATTGTTAAGTTTTTAACCTTTGATTCTACAACATAGTCAATTAATGTTTCAGGTGTTCCATTAGTCAAAAAACCACCGACCATAATAGAAATCCCATCTTTTAAAATATCTTTAAAATCTTTTTTTTTAATAAACCCTCTCATATATTACCCTTCCCTTGGCGGCATTATTTCTGCCTCGCCAATAATAACAATCTCATCATTTTGGTTTTTAGCTATGCAATCAAAAGTGACACGATTACGTTCCAAATTAATATCTTTAACTTCCACTCTAGCTGTAACTAAATCCCCAAAATAAACAGGTTTTGTAAACTTTAATGACTGTTTGGTATAAATACTCCCAAGTCCAGGCAGTTGCACTCCAAATATTGCGCTAAACAAAGAACTAACCAACATTCCATGTACTATTTGTTTTTTAAAAATAGTTTTTTCTGCATAGATTTTATCTACGTGAGCTGGATTGTTATCAGTAGATATCTTAGCGTATTGCAAAACTTCCTGTTCTGAAAAAGATTTTTTAGTTTCTGCAAAATCACCAATCTTAATATCTTTAATTGAAAAACTGTTCATATGATCCCCCTTATTTTAAAAAATAAAAAAAAGCCATTATATTTTATAAAAAATATAACAGCTCTCCATCTTTCAACGGCAGTATTTAACCTGTTCGTTTAAATACCAAGAATTTGATTTATAGACTAATCAATTCTTTCGGCGAAACACTCCTTCTTAAACCTCTTATCCGTCCAAAAATAAAAATGAGATTTAATACCAATATTTCGCGCCTCTGTATTATATATAATTCTAAAGTAATTATACTGAAAAATGAAAGCGTTGTCAACAACCAAATTAGTTGTTTTAAGCATATTTTGATTGATTATATTGGAAGGTAGTTAATATTTATGATATAATTTAACCTAGATGTTAAAGGAGGTAATTATGCTCGCTGTCATAACCGGTGCTTCATCCGGAATCGGTCAAGAATTAGCTATTCAACTAGCTAAACAAGGTTATGATTTATTCATAATCGCTCGAAGAGAAGATCGATTAAAATATACAAAAAACATATTAAGCAATACCTCAAAAGTTAATGTGGAAATCTTATCCCTTGATTTATCAAATCTTAAGAATTGTGAAGAACTAATTTCAATTCTTGAAAAAAAGAAAATTGATATTTTTATTAATAACGCTGGCTTTGGCGTTTATGGCGATTCAACTAAAACCGATATAAACAAAGAAATGGATATGATAGATCTTAATATTAAAACCCTTCACTATTTAACTAAATCTATTTTGAAACTTATGTCAGAAGGAAAAATAGTTAACATTAGTTCTATGGCAGCTTTTCTTCCCACTCCATTATTATCTAGTTATGCGGCAACGAAATCATATGTTTACTCTTATTCTATGGCTTTAAGATATGAACTTCAAAAAAATAAAAAACCCATAGATGTCATAACCGTATGTCCAGGGCCCGTAATAACCGAATTTAACTTAATAGCTAATGCAAGCCCAAAAATGAAAGGTTTGCCGGTATCTAAATGTGTTAACTCAATTATCTCTGGAATTAAAAAGAATAAAGCACTTATTATTCCGGGATTGAAAATGAAAATGATGTACCATCTTCTAAAATTAACACCTAGGAAATTAAAAACAAGTATTTCTTATTCAATCCAAAGTAAAAAATAATTAAAAACAACAACCCCCTGCGAGTCTCTGGACTCGCTAAATCTCATGGAGGAGCTTATGAAAAAAATAATAAATCTTATTAAAGAAAATGAAGAAATTAAGCAAATCATTTCTTTATTCAAGGCTAACGAAAACATCTATATAAAAAATACAAACGAAGATAATGCTTTGCTGGCACTTCTATCTATTTTTTTTAACAATAATCAAACTATTTTCGTCGCTACTCCTAATCTCTATAAAGCTCAAATTCTTTATGATAAATTAAGCAGAGTATTAGATAAAGATGAAATAAGTTTTTTTCCTCAAGATGAGTTCTTGACCAGTGAGTTGCTTGTCAGTTCTATTGAATTTAAGCTTGAGAGAATAAACACTATAATTAAAATTCTTTCTATGAAAAAAAGAATTGTCATAGTTAACTTGTTCGGCTTACTAAAACCTCAACTTCCAGCAGAAAAATGGGAAAACTCAAAAATTAACTTCACCATAAATCAAGACTACAACCTGGATGAAATAAAAAACAAACTAATAGAATACGGATATAAAAACGAATATACCGTTGAAAAAATCGGTGATTTTGCAATAAGAGGTGGAATCATTGATATATACCCCGTGAATTCTGAAAAGCCGTACAGACTCGATTTTTTCGGTGATTTACTAGAAAATATTAAAGTATTTGATATTGATTCCCAAAGATCGATTGAATCAGTTGATAACTTTTCGTTATTTCCGATTAATGAATTTTTCTACAATGACTCAGAATTAAACTCACTTAAAGAATTAATTAAAAATAAAACTAGTAAAACTGATTTTTCTGAAGAAACATTAGAAATTATTAAAGATGACATAATCAAACTCGAAAACCGAGAAGAACTTGACAGACTCAGTAGATATATCTCAATCACAAATAATAAACACTATAAAATAACCGATTTAGTTCCCAATCCAAAAATATTCTTTTTAGACTATAACCGTATAATCCAACAAAACGAAATAATAATAGATGAAATTCGTGAGTGGTATATGCAAACTAGCGACTACCCTAAGATGAATTTTGATATCCTTTATGATTTCAATGAAATCGAGCAAATTAAAGGAGTAAGAGTTGATTATCTTGATTATGTTCAAAATCGTAATTTTAAGCATGTCTTTTCTTTGTTTGGCGAAGAAATTATAACTTACAACGAGAATCTAAACTATCTCTTTAGAGATTTAAAAAATAACATTGGAAAGTATGTACAAATTATCGCTTTTGAAAAGGAAGAATCATTAGTTAGTTTCAAAAACAAATTAACTTTAGAAAACATCCCTCATATTACTAATGATCTAGATAACGCCCAAAACAACAAGGTTATTTTAACTATCAATAACTGTCTATTTGACTTTGTTTCTCGATCATTAAACATGAAGGTTCTAACTGAAGAAGCTATAACAAAAAAACATATAACTCGAAAAAGAGGAGAATACGTATCGGTTTACAAAAAATCTGAAAGACTTTCAAGTATCAATGATTTAAAACCCGGAGATTATGTTGTTCATTATGATTATGGAATCGGAAAGTTTCTTGAAATAAAGACTATGCAATTCGGAAATATACAAAATGACTACATCCACATAGAATATAAAAATGGCGATAAGTTATATGTATCTCTTGACGGAATTGACCAAATTCATAAATACTCAGGTAGTGATGGTTACAAACCAAAACTTTCAAAACTAGGCGGAACAGATTGGTCAAGAGCTAAGGAAAGGGTAAGACAACAAGTCCAAGAAATTGCGGATAAGTTGATTAAACTATACGCATCAAGAGAAAAGGCTAATGGATTTCCTTATCAAGATTTTCCTAAACTAGAAGATGAATTCGCAAATAATTTTGAATACATTGAAACCAATGATCAAATCAAAGCGATAAAAGATGTGTTTTCAGACATGAAAAAACCGATACCTATGGATAGATTAGTTTGCGGTGATGTCGGATTCGGAAAAACTGAAATTGCTCTTAGAGCAGCTTTTAAAGCGGTTCTAAACCAAAAACAAGTTGCTTACCTCGCTCCTACAACAGTTCTTTCTAAACAACATTTTGAAACTTTTAAAAATAGAATGTCAGATTTCGGGGTTAATGTAGCTTTACTAAATAGATTCATTACAAAAGCAGAACAAAGAAACATCTTAAAAAATTTGAAGCTCGGATATATTGATATCATCATAGGAACTCATAGAATTCTAAGTAATGACATAGAATTTAAAGACTTAGGGCTTTTAATAGTAGACGAGGAACAACGTTTCGGAGTTATGCATAAAGAAAGAATCAAAGAATTTAAAATTAATGTAGATGTTTTATCTTTATCAGCTACTCCTATCCCAAGAACTCTTAACATGGCTATTATGGGAGTTAAAAATATGTCTATTCTAGAAACAGCTCCCGAAAACAGATACCCTATTCAAACCTATGTTTTAGAAAGAAATGATATCATTCTACGAGATGCTATAGAAAGAGAATTAGCTAGAAATGGTCAAATCTTCTACTTATATAATCGTGTTGATAACATTGATTTTATCGCTGATAAAATCAAGAAACTAGTCCCTGAAGCTAGAGTTGATATAGCTCACGGTCAAATGAAGAAAAGTGATTTAGAAAAAGTTATTGACACTTTTATCGAAAAAGAAATTGACGTTTTAATATCTACGACAATCATCGAAACCGGAATCGATATACCAAATGCAAACACTTTAATAATTCACGACTCTGATTTACTGGGACTTTCCCAGTTATACCAGATCCGTGGTAGAGTAGGCAGATCAAATCGAATTG